>Ga0256830_1000628_pt1:0-25000 | contig 26959 bp, 22 predicted proteins | sample 128326metaG_FD_190537 | JGI IMG/M metagenome (GOLD analysis project Ga0256830, IMG submission 190537) | Hydrothermal vent microbial communities from Lau Basin, Pacific Ocean - 128-326 | ecosystem: Environmental > Aquatic > Marine > Hydrothermal vents | place: Pacific Ocean: Lau Basin... | reverse complement strand
ATTGTTGTTACTCTTTTTCGTTGACCCGCTATGTGTCAATACACACTATTTAGTTTTCAAAGATCAAAAATTATCCCCGCATATGTTCCAAAAATTTCATGCGGGGATATCATTAAAAAATATCAGGGCGATGCTTCAAAAGCAATACAACCCGTTCATGCAAAGTGCGGTTATATCATCCCCTGAAAGCGGATGTCAATCATTTTTAACAAGATAATATCTATTTTTTTTCCCAACCTTAATTTCATGTCGTGCTTCTTTATTTTCAAAGATCAATTCGTAACTTGGATCGGTGATTTTCGACTGATTCAACACAACAGCGCCCTGCTCAATCAGACGACGCGCGGCACTTTTGCTTTTCGCCCATCCTTGCCCGCAAATTAAATCCACAAGTTTGAGCGGGCTTTTTTCAATAACAATTTCAAGAAGACTGCCCGCATCTGTATTCCTTCCAACAGTCATGTCAAAACGGTCACGCGCATCCCGGGCCGCCTTCGCGCCGTGAAAGCGTGCGACGAGCGAAAATGACAAGGCAAGCTTCGCTTTCATCGGATGCATGGCTCTGATTTCTTCGAGGTCGGCATCAGTCAAAAGCTCATAATACCGATACATCAATTCGTCCCGAATCGACATGACTTTGCCAAACATTTCAAAAGGCGGATCCTCCAGACCGATATCGTTTCCAAAACTTTTGCTCATCTTCCGGACACCATCCGTCCCCTCAAGTAAAGGCATCGTAATGACGACTTGCTGTGCCCGCCCATAAATTTTTTGCAGAACCCTCCCGACAAGCAAGTTGAATTTTTGATCCGTTCCACCTAATTCGATATCCGCATTCAAAGCAACGGAATCATACCCTTGAATCAAAGGATAAAGAAATTCATGGACACCGATGGCGCGGGAAGTCTGATATCTTTTTTGAAAATCATCCCGCTCAAGCAGGCGGGCGACCGTGTAATGCGACGCCAGATGCACCATTTTCTCAGCAGACATCAGATCCATCCATTCACTATTGAAACGAACGGTCGTACGTTTCGGATCAAGAATTTGAAAAATCTGCGTTTTATATGTTTCCGCATTTTCCAAGACCGCTTCACGGCTCAAGGGCTTTCGCACTTCGGACCGCCCGGTCGGATCTCCGATCATCCCGGTAAAATCGCCGATCAGAAAGAGAATTTCATGACCGAGCGCCTGAAATTGTTTCATCTTTTGCAAGAGAACAAGATGTCCCAGATGCAACTTCGGCGCGGTCGGATCAATGCCGACTTTCACACGAAGCGGCCTTTTCTCAATATAAGCCTGTTTCAGTTTTTCAATGAAACCTTCTCGTGGAATAATCTCAACAGTGCCACGTGAGATCGACTTAAAAGCCGCTTCAAGTGTGACGGAAGCCTCCTCTTCCCCGGCAGAAATAGAGGTCCTTTCATTCTTGATGCTCATTTGTACTGCATCACCGAATTCATTCGCACGGGGTCTATCTTTTGTCCAAAGTCGAAAATTACGCAAACAGATCAAAACGATCCGGTTTATGTCATGGTTGGGAGTTCATGTTACCCTTACTTGCTCGCTTCAAAGCGAAGCAAGGGAGAGATTTTCTCCAGTTTTTTGGGGCCGATCCCTTTCACCCTTAAAAGCGCATCCGCATTTTGAAAGGGGCCATTGAGTTCACGATCTTTCACAATCACTTCGGCCAGCTTCGGACCAACCCCCGGCAGGACAAGCAATTCATCCAAAGAAGCCCGATTAATATCAAGCAAGGCCCGGTGGCCTGCCGTTTTTTTCTCAGAAATCGGGTCGGACGCGGCGAAAGCCACCGTTACACCTCCGGCAGAACGCATTTCACGGGATTCATCTTCATAAAAAAACCGGGCGGAAAAGACGGTAGAAAAAAGAATAATATATAAAAATAGTTTTTGGGCAAAAGGATTTTTTAAAAAAAACACGCGATTTCCGGCAACGCGCGCCTTAATGTTGTTCATTCTCAAGAAATGCTTCATACTCACCCCCCGTCATGAGTTGATCAAGCTCACTGGGATCATCCATTTCAATCACGACAACCCAGCCTTTCCCATAAACATCCTCATTCATTAGTTCCGGCCGATCCTCCAAATCGTCGTTAACGGCAACAATTTTTCCCCCCACAGGGGCGTAAAGCATTGAAGTCGTTTTTGTTGATTCAATCTCCGTAATCTCCTCACCCCGACGCAGGACCGTGCCAAGATGGGGAATCTCGAGATAAACAATATCGCCCAGTGCTTCCTGCGCAAAATCCGAAATACCGACGGTCGCTTGTGTGCCCTCAACACGCACCCACTCATGTTCTCTATGATAACGAAGATCCCCCGGAATCATTCAAGCCCTCATCAATGATCTCTAAAAAACAGGCTGATGCCGTCAAACTCAATCAGCCCCGGTTTAGGCGCGATAGATATATATGAAATCATATTTTTTTTCAACCGGACCCCATCAAAAGTAATACAAAAAATCCGACAAAAATAGGCGCATTTGAGTTTTTTGTTGACCCGGACAAGCAGGCCGGATAAAACCATTGAAAATGAACGCATTCGATCCCTGTCACCTTGAAAACCCGATTCCACTCGTCCTCACCATTGCGGGCTCTGATCCCAGCGGCGGCGCCGGAATTCAAGGGGATATTAAAGCCATTGAGGCCAACGGCGCATTCGCACTCTCGGTCATCACCGCCGTCACCGCTCAAAACAGCGTCGAATTTCAGACCGGCCATGATCTTCCACTCCAAATCATCAAGGCACAGATGCAAAGCCTCTTTGAAGATTTTCGGATTTCAGCCGTCAAAACCGGCATGCTTTCCTCAAAAGCAATCGTAAAGTGCGTCGCAGCACTTCTTAAAAAAGCGAAGATCCCCAATATCGTCGTCGATCCCGTCATGCGTTCAAAAGATCAATCGACGCTGTTAAAAACCGATGCCTTGAAAATTTTCAAAAAAGAACTCATCCCCTTAGCGACATTGCTTACGCCCAATGTCGCGGAAGCGGAGATCTTCACGGGGCAAAAAATCAGGACGATTTCGGACGCGGAAAACGCGGCGCGCAACATTTCAAAACTCGGCGGTGCAGCCGTTTTGATCAAGGGCGGGCACCTATCGGCAGCACCGGCACACGACATCCTCTTTGACGGTCACGACATCAGCCACTTTCGAGGCGAATTCATCAACAGCCCGCACACACACGGGACCGGCTGCACCTATGCCTCGGCCATTGCCACACAGCTTGCGCTCGGCAAACCCTTAAAAGAAGCCGTCGCCGCTGCAAAAGATTATGTGACAGAAGCCATCCGGCACGGACTCAACATCGGACGGGGCCAGGGGCCGACCGATCATTTTTACTTTCTTCGCCGCAAAGAAGGCGAATCTGAAACCCCGATACGGTAAACCGCCAAGTCAACACAAGCCCCTTTTTGAGAAAGACGAACAGACACACGGCCCGTCTTTCTCATGCCTACTTTTTCCAATAAACCGATTGAAGCGCCATTCTTCAACATCGACCGGCCTTCCACAGTCTTCAAACCCATGCGATGAAAACCAAAATCGATCACCGCACGACAGGCTTCGCTCATGTATCCCTTTCTGCGCTCCGAATGTTTCAAAATAAAACCGAGTTCCGCCAAAGCCAAAGCACGCTCCCATCGTATAAAACCAATGCTGCCAATGGCTTCACCGCTGTCTTTCAAAAAAATCGTCCAGTTACCGGGCAATCCGGGCAAATCATGCGGCACGATGTTTTGATCTTGCACTTCACTCACGGGCGCATCGCTCAAGGTCATCAAATGCAAACGCACCGTCTGCAAAGCGGGCGGCGTCCAAGTCACACACTTTGCCCCGAAAAAGGCTGACGAATTTCCCTTGCCTTTATTTGCTGACTTGACATAAACTGTTTTCCGGTTACATGACTGTAGGCAATAGAGATCATACGGAGGAACGCATGTCTGAGATTTTAATCGTTAGTTCAAAAGTCAAGAAATACATTCAAGATAAAGCGCAATTTAATACATCAAAAGAGTTTCTGGATGCCTTAAGTCAATCGGTTGAAGGACTTTGCAATAACGCCATCGAAAAAGCAAAAGCCGGGAAACGCAAGACCGTCAAGGCGCGTGACCTCTCTTAGGCCCCTTCAGGAAAGGGCCTAAGAATCCTTTCCTGAATCCGCCTCTCCTTTTATAACCCTTTTCCCCTATTTCCTAAAAGAACGCCCAAGAAAGAGGGTTGTGTTGCTTCCGGGCAGACACTCCTTTTTTCCATATCACTCCCGGCTTGAAATACAAACTCGGTTTTTTCCTTTTGTCTTTGCCGCATACATCGACACATCCGCCTTTCGGATAAGCAGGTGACGCGCCTCAGCAACCGAAACGGCATATCCGACATGCTCCCTCAGGGAAACAAGACCGATGCTACAGGTCAAGCGATTTTCAATGAGATCCGGACGTTGTTTCGGAAAAGAAGGCACAGATTTAAAAGCGAACTTTTCAATGGCTTCGCGTATGCCGCAGGCCACCTGTCTGACCTCACTGATTGAGGCCTTCGAAAAAATAATCGTGAATTCATCCCCGCCGTAGCGCGCAATCGTGGCACCCCGCGAAGGCACCGTTTCTCGGAGAATGATCCCGACATCCTGAAGCACCCGGCTCCCCGTGAGATGACCGTATTCATCATTCACTTCCTTGAAATGATCCAAGTCCATAAAAAGCAAGACCAGATCGTCATCCCGCCTCCTTCTGGCTTTTCGAATCTCCTGATCCAGTTTTAAATAAAAGTAACGGTCGTTGTAGAGCCCCGTCAATCCGTCCTGCTTCGAAATCTCGATATGCGTCTTCGCATAGAGCACATTCTGAATCAGGGTTGAGGTGTAACCCGCGAAAATCTCAAGCAGTTTCAGGTTTTCTTCCGTAAAGTTTTTTTTGCCTTTTCGGTTAATCAACTCAATCACGCCGCAAACGGACTTTTCAATAATAATGGGGGCACAGATGATCGACTTGGTTTTGAAGCGGCTGAGCTGATCCCGTTTTGGCGCAAAGCGTTTTAGACTGGACATATTTTTGCCCAGATAAGGTTTTCCTGAAAAATATGTCGCCCCTACGATACCGGCATTGATAGGAAGCTGAAGCCCCGGAAGGCTTGAAGACCCCACGCCGAAGGAAGCAACAAAAACCAGCTCCTGATACTGAATCTTTTCTTTCTTTCTAAACGGGTCATCCAGCAAAATCGAACCCGCTTCGGAAGGCACAAACTGATTGGCTTTTTTTAGAATCTCACGCAAAACCTCATCCAGCGCGGGAGAGCCTTCCCCAAGCTCTTTTTGCTGACGCTCCCGGCTGAGCAGGTAATCGAGTTGTTTTTTTTCAAGAACCTGAAGACGCATATCCGAGCTAAAATACCGAAGCCAAAAAAAACTGTCAAGAAAACGGATTTAATGCAAGACCGGCGATTGATCAACGAAACAACGTTATCCGCTAGATGAATCGGCGGTTTTAAATTCCGCACTCGCGGTATTCAGGAAAAAACAAGAAAATCAGCCTGCGATACACAGGTAATTTGGAGAGAAAGTGCGTTTTCAAGGAAGCGCTCATCAAGTCTGGTTTTATTCGGACGGCGTCCAAAAAACTTCGAAACGCGCGTTTTTTGTGATCCAAACAATATAGGGCGATTCGCTTACATCCCCTTTTTCGTCAAAAGAAAGTGTGCCCAAGGCCCCTTGATATTTCATTTTGCGCATCGCCTCAATCACTTTTTCATTGCCGCCATTTTGCGTGTCGGAGAGCGCGGTTAAAAGAATGTTCGCCGCATCGTAGGCATAGATCGCGTAAGGGGCCAGATCATTGCCGTATTTTGCACGGTATTTTTTTAGAAAGTCCGCAGCCTGCGGCAATGTTTCCGTATCGGGCGTAAAAGTCAAATACGTCCCTTCCGCGGCCGCCCCGGCGATTTCAATAAATTTGGGATCAATCACGCCGTCGCCGCTCATCATAGGCACATTCAAACCGACCTCTTTGGCCTGTTTCGCCAAAAGTCCGCCTTCGGGAAACATGCCGCCAAAAAAATAAAGATCCAGATTTTTATCCTTCAAGCGGGTTAATATGCCGCGAAAATCCTTATCGCCCTGAGTCAGGCCATCAAAAGAAACAATTTCCAGCCCGCTCTCTTGATATTCAGCAAGACTTTTACGCAACTCTTCGGCAAGCCCCTGCCCATAGGTCGTCTTATCATGCAAGATGGCAATGCGCCGGGCCGCAAGCTTTTTCACGATAAATTTCGCAGCGACACGGCCTTGCTGATCGTCCCGACCCACCACCCGGAACACATTTTTGAAACCCTGCTCCGTCAATCGCGGATTGGTCGAAGCAGGCGTAATCATCGGAATGCCCGCATCATGGTAAACAGAAGACGCCGGAATCGACGCACTCGAATTATAATGCCCCACCATGCCGACAATGCCGAGATTAACCATTTTATTTGCGACGGAAACGGCTTGTTTCGGATCACGCTGGTCATCCCCCACCTCAAGCGCAACGGTTTTTCCCGCAACGCCGCCGCGTGCGTTCCATTCCTCGACGGCAAGACGCACCCCCCGTTCCAGATCTCCACCCAACTTGCTTTGATCGCCGGTCATGGGCCCGGCAACGCCGATGCGGATTTCATCCGCCGATTCATTGCTTTGAGAAGGTTCACATCCGACGAACACAAAAGCAATCAGCAATAAGAACGCCAAACGTGCATTTTGAACGCACCGTTTTTTAATTAAAAGAAAAGTCGCTTTAACCATTTAAACAAACCTTTTTCACAGGTCTTCGTCGGTTCGGTTCCGGAAATAAAGGCCTCCGGAACTCCCTCTTTTTCACACACCACGCCATTCGCATTCACTTTTTTAAAGATCACCCCGGAAGGCACCTCAAAATCACGGGCTTCGCGGAAGCTCGCCTTTTTCATAAAATCCGTCCAAATCGGCAATGCGGAAGACGCACCCGTTAAATGACCGCCTTGATTTTTATCAAAACCCACCCAGACCACCGTAACCAACTCCGGCGTATAACCCACAAACCATGCATCGCGTAATTGACTCGTCGTCCCTGTCTTCCCGGCGGCGGGACGCGCAAAGCCCAGCCGCCGCACACCTTGTCCGGTGCCCGTGTCAATCACCCCCTGCATAAGGTGTGTCACAAGATACGCCGCTTCTTCAGAAACCACACGATGCGCATACCGGTCTTCCTCCCATTCACGGGCAACGGCCAAACCACTCGGATCAATCACACCCGATAAAAAAGTCGCCGGATGAAAGATGCCTCCGTCGGCCAAGGTGCTGTAAGCGACACCCATTTCAAGCGGCGAGACCTCCACACTGCCCAAAGCCAGTGAAGGCACGGGTTTTAAGGGACTCGTGATGCCGACATCTTGCGCCATCGTCACCACAGCATCCATGCCAAGCTCCTGAGACAGACGCACCGTTGCCGTATTGCGTGAACGTTCCAGCGCCGCCCGCAGAGTAATCGGCCCCAAATAAGTATGATCGATATTTTCGGGAGACCACAACTTTCCGCCTACAGGCAGGGTGATGGGCGCATCATCTATTTCACTGATCGGCGTATAGGGCTGTCCGCCATTTGCGGCCTGCTCAAAGGCCGCAAGATATACAATCGGTTTAAAAAGCGAACCCGGCTGGCGTTTCGCGTCCGTCACACGATTAAACTGACTGTCTCGATAATTTCGTCCGCCCACCATCGCCAACACGGCCCCGGTTTTCGGATCCAGCGAGACAAGCGCCCCTTGCAAAGGTTCACTCGGATCAGAACGTCTCAGACGAGGATCGCTTGCCTCTAATTGCGCCAATCCCCGACGCAAAGCGGCTTCGGCGATACGCTGCCGTTCGGCATCCAAGGTCGTAAAAATTTGCAGGCCGCCCGAGTTGAGCACACGCGGCGGATAAAGATCGGCCAAGCGCCGCCGAATTTCATCTGTAAAATAAGGGGCCGTATTCAGGCGCTGCTTCACCTGCTTTGCAATAACACGCTCCCCGCGGGCGCGAAGATAGGCGGACAAGGTAATTTTCTCTTCGGCAAACAAAACTTCCAACACCAGGTTTCTGCGTCGAATCGCCTTTTGCACATCTTTGGCCGGCGAAAAAATATTGGGAGAACGAATCATCCCCGCGAGAAGCGCGGCTTCACCGAGCGTCAAATCCTTTGGCGCTTTTTCAAAATAAAACCAAGCCCCCTGCCCCACACCGTAAATTCCCATAATGCCGTTTTGGCCCAGGTAGATTTCATTAAAATAGGTCTCCAAAATCTCGTCTTTATCGTAACGCCGCTCTAAAAGCAGGGCCATGAGGGCTTCACGCACTTTTCGTTGTAAAGTCCGCTCACTGTCCAGGTAGAAATTTTTGACCAGTTGCTGCGTGAGGGTGCTGCCGCCTTGCACAACTTTTCCAGCCTGCACATTCACCCAGGCGGCGCGAAGAATACTTTTCAAATGAATGCCGCGGTGCTCATAAAAACGACGATCTTCCGTCGCAATCACCGCATCAATCAAAATCTGAGGCACTTCCGACAAACGCACCAGGCGACGCTCTTCCCATTCCGCCTCATAAAAACCGCCGATCACTTCGGGTTCGACCCAAAAATGATCGTGCTCACGCCGGGTCTTGATATCCACAATGCGCTCAATCCGGTTTTCATCGGAAATTGAAAGACGAAACGAACGCGCGGGCCGGGCATCATTGGGATACGTAAAGGCGCGTAAATAAAGCTCTATCGCTTGTTCGGATTGATAAAACTCGCCCGGACGTTTAACGGGCTGCGAAACACGGCGATAAGAAAGGCGTTTAAGACGGGAAATCAGAGCGGCTTTTTTAATATCCAGCCCGGGGGAAAGGCTTAAGGGAGCCGCATAAATCTTTGAAGGCAGCTTCCAACGCTGCCCTTCAAATTTTTTGACCACCACGCCGTCGAGATGAAAAAGATAGGCCGCGGACACCGCAAAGCCAAATAAGAGGATCAATACAAAAAAGCGGACAAAAGGCCGTTTTTGCCGCTTTTTCCGCCTGTCCCGGCCTTTTGTCCGCTTCTTCATTGGAAAAACGTATAGCATATTTAAAAAATCCATTCAATGAAACAAAGCGCTAAAGCCCCGGATCAGCCGATTCATCACAAAAACTATGTAATGCGTTACATAGTCCACACGCCCGTTTCTTCTTAATTTTCAGCCGGATTTAAGCTGCTCGATATAAAACAAAACCACGTAATCTATTGTAAATAAAAAGAATTTTATCCGAACAGCCCACTCTGTTTTGTTTGGCATGCAAGCTGCAATAGGCAAGAGCGATAAAACAGTCAAATAAAAACAAGGTCGCACGAAATGCGAGTCAGGTCGAAAATGAATAAAAAAGGATTCACAGTCATCGAAATGGCCGTTGGCATTACAATCTTAGGCATTTTGGTTGGCATTGCCATCCCCAATTACCTCACCTGGAATGCGCGCTATGAATTCAAAGATACGGCCCGAATCCTCTCTTCCAATCTGATGCTCACAAGAATCAGTGCAATGAGTCAAAACACACCGGCAAGCGTCACGCTTCAGGTAAATGCCCGGAAACGCAAGCATCGAATTCCCGAGTGATGTCAGCGTCAACGGCGTACTCCCCATGACTGTGACCTTCAATCAATTTGGGCAACGCACTTCAGGGGGTGCAGGTAATCAAATCATTAACTTAGACAGCATCTCGCAGCCCAACACGCGCTATGTACTCACGATCACTCCCGCAGGCAAAGTCACACTCGCCATGCAGAATATTTGAGGAATCATCATGAAGAAACCAAAAGAATGCCAAAGGATGACTTTAAAAAACAAGCGGGGCTTCACCTTACTGGAAGTCATGATCTCCGTCGCCATTTTATCGGTGGGACTGCTCGGCATCACCGCGATGCAAGATATGTCATTGCGGGAAACCGTTTTTGGCAGTCGCATGAGTGTGGGCACCAACCTCGCCGATGAAATGATGGAGCGACTGCGCTTTAAAATGCCGGGCGTCGCAGCCCCTTCAGGCTTCAACATCACCGACTACGACGGCATGGATACAGCCAATGCCGCAACCCGTCCTCCTTCAACGGCATGGCAGGCACGCGGGGATTACGACCAATGGGCTGCACGCATCCAACAATATCTTCCGGGGGGGCGCGGCACCGTGACGGTTACTCAACCCGTGCCCAATCCGCTCAATCGAAACGACGTCACCGTCACCATTACCTGGCCGGGCTTCCGCGCACACACGGTCACCATGATGACAACGATTCTTTCGTAAAAGTGAGTGATGAACAAGATGAAAAAAGGCATGAAATCAAAACTGAATCAACACGGCTTTACCGTCATAGAATTTATGATTGCCACGGCGGTTTTTGCTATTGTCCTTGCTGCGGGCTCCGGGTTTTTCGGTAATCTCAACCGCTCCGCCGTGGTGAATGAAGAATTGGTCGACATGCAGCAGGACATCCGCACGGCCATGATCACGCTGGTACGCGACATCTCGATGGCAGGTTACGGCACAAATGCCTTCGGGGCATGCGGAAATCCCATTACACCGACCAACTTAAGCAACGGCCCCGATGCCATCGCAATCGCCAGCATGGGAACCATTGCGGGTAATTTAAGCGCCGTTGCACTGCCGGGCGCAACGCAACTTACCATCGGTGCGGGAGCGGATATTCCCCCCATCGGCCAGATTTCAATCGACGGCATCACAAACGTACAGGCCGTTCGCGTCGGGACCACAAATGTCGTGGATATTGATCCGATGCTTGAAGGTGCCGGGGAAACCTATCCCGTCGGCACGCCGATCTTAACCCCGAGTTGCATACAATACACCGTCGATCCCGTTGCCCGGCAATTGATCCGCAATGTGGACGGTAACGCCAGCCTGCTCGCCGACGGTGTGCTGGACATGCAGTTGGCTTATGCCCTAGATGCCGATGACGATAATCTCATTGATGATGCCGATCTCAGCGGCGCTTTTGATGACGGTGATTTTGTCGACCTCCCCGGAAACTTTGCCGACATTCGTTTAGTCCGAGTTTCCCTCTTTATTCAGACTTCACGCGCCGACCCAAACTACGTGCTCGGCGCACCCGTGACCCTGGAAGATCACGATCCGACAACAGATCCGGGATATGACATTAACAACTATCAACCTTTTAGAAGCCGTGTTTTAACGCGGATCGTCCGACCGAGAAATATCGGACTCCCTTGATGAGTGCTCCCGGACTCCCGTGTGCGCTCGCACACTCGATTTCGGGGGCTTGCAAATCATAAGGACTGGAAAAAAGGAAGGAAAAGGATGGAAAAGCCAATGAAGCACTTACAGAACAAAAAAGGGGCGGCCCTCATTACCATGCTGCTTTTTCTCGTCGTGCTCACCGTCATCGGACTGACTTCCGTTTCGATCACTTCACTTGAAAATCTCACCGCCATGAATGAACGGATCTACGAAGACAGAATGAATGACCAGGAAGCAGGCGTCGAACCGCAGGTCGATATCTTAGAAACCACGATCTTTGAAGGAGCGCTTCCCGCAGACTATCAAATGCCAAGTGGCCCCGTTCCTGTTTCGGCGGCGCCCACTTTGCCCGCCGAACTGATCACGGAATTGATCGAAGCTGATGACGTGGCCCTGGTGGGTGCATTGGGTCCCGACCTTCAAATCATACTGCCCGATTTAACCACGGTGAACGCGGATATCGACTTCCGTTTTACCAAGTTCAACGCCGGAAGCGCCGTTGAAGCCAATGCCGCTTATGAAGGTATCGGAAACGCTGCGGCAAGCGGCGGAACCCAAAAGGTTTTCCAAATGACCTCACAATCCACACTCAACAGCCCGGACAGCGCCATCACCAATTCTTACATCTGTGTGGTTTCAGGCTCTTGTCAAAAATAAACACGGAAAGGAATGCCATTATGAAAAAAATGATTTTAACGGCCTCTGTCATCATTTTATCCGTCACTATATTTGAAACAAGCTTCGCGAGCGAAATCAAGCCACAACATGTCAAACCAGAACGGAACGCACGCAAGCACAATGCGCCTGGAGCTGAAATTTGGGGTCGGGTTCAGATTTACCGGGGAGACAGCATCACGCTTGAAAACGGACAAACCTACCGTTTTTCAAAAAACGTGCTTGTTGATGTTGAAAACCTCGCACAAAACAAAAAAGGCAATGTGCGCATTGTTCTTGATTTAAATGGCAAGGCAGAGTTCGTTCTTTTTCACGGCATCGACATGCCTGAAATGTTTAGACGGTTTGGCAGATAGTGGGTCACCTGAGAGGTCACATCATGAAATCATTAAAAATAAAAAAGATCGCATTCATCGTTAGCCTGTTGATTATCGGGATAAGTGCCGCCCCCCCTGCTTCCGCTCAAAACTTGTCCGACTACACCGCTTATCCGCCTTTTATTACTTCAGGGGCACCGCCACTTACAATGTTTGTGATGTCAAAAAATCACAAACTCTTTTACAAGGCCTATACCGATATTGTCGACCTCAACGATGATGGGGTCGTCGACTCAAGCTACAATGACAGCATCGACTACTACGGTTATTTCGATGCAAACAAATGTTATGACTATGTCGGAGGCGGCTCAAGACGTTTTGAGCCGTACAGTCTTGCAACCGGAACAAATATGCACTCTTGTTCCGGACATTGGAGCGGGAACTTTCTTAATTGGGCCACAATGAGTCGCATTGATCTCATTCGAAAAGTGCTCTATGGAGGACTCAGGCAAGTGGATACAAACACCACAACCGTACTGGGACGCGCCCTACTCCCACGAGATGGACATTCCTGGGTCAAAACCTATACGGGAAGCGATATTTCGTCATTCACCCCTTTTAATTGGACCAATATTACCCTTTGCAATACAAATACTGCTGCCACCGAAAACTCCTCTCTGCTTTTCGTAATGAACGGATATTTTCCCTATGCCGCCGGGACTGAAGGACGACAGTGCCGACTGGAGGAACCCGGCGGAGCAACCCTGACTGTCGATGAAACATACAACGTCGATGTTCAAGTTTGCGTAACCGGCATGCTCGAAAAAAACTGCATCGAATATAAAACCGGCTCATCCGCCTCAAATTTCAAACCCTCCGGTTTAATGCAGACCTTCGGGGTCGACAGAAAAGGCACACCGGACAGTTCAGATGATACCGTTAAAATGAAATTCGGTTTGATGTCAGGCAGTTATGGCGCAAATGTCAGTGGGGGCGTCTTAAGAAGCAATATCAGCGATTTAAGAAACTCGGAAGTCGATAACGGCAACGGCATAATCTTAGGGGCATCCAGAATCATTAAAAATATCGATGCCTTCAAAGTCTTGCAGTACAACTACAACACGGGTTGGTACAATCGCGGGGGAGCTGAGGGAAATTGTGTCCCCGGTGAACCCGCGATATTAACAAACGGGCTCTGCGCCAGCTGGGGAAACCCCATCGGAGAAATGCTCTATGAAACCATCCGCTATTTTCAGGGTCAGACCGGGCCCACCAATGAATTCGAACCCGGCAATCCCGACCCGGGACTCGCCTCACTTGATGTGGAAAACGCCTGGGCGGATCCCTATGATACCTGTCCCGCCTGCTCCAAACCCTTTGCCGTCATCTTAAGCGACGAATATCCCTCCTACGATTCCGATGATCTTCCGGGTTCATTTTGGGATTCGGGTATTTCTACGGCAGATACCCCCTCCGTGCAAACGCTGATGAGTACGGCCAATATTGACACCCTCGAATCCATCGGCGCTGCCTTTATTGGAGAGTCTGCAGGTCTATTTGACCGGAATTGCACTTCAAAAACCGCAAGCTTTGCATCAATTCGCGGGCTTTGTGTTGAAGAACCCACGAAAGAAGGCGCTTATTATCTGGCAGGACTTGCACACTATGCCAAAACAACAGACTTAAACGCGGTTTCCGGCGATCAAAAAATGACCACTTACGCCATTTCAACCGGGTCCATTATGCCAAACCTGGAATTTAATGTTAGCGGAGATAAGGTCGTTGTTGTGCCGATTTTTCACGACGGCTGTCCGGACGTTTCTTATCCGGGTTGCGACTCTCAGGGAGACAATGGAGACAATTCCAAAGGGTCCATGGTCGACTTTCTCCTTTGTCCCAATGACGCAGACTGGACGACAGAGCAGGGCAATGGCTACACCTATTGTTATGACTCCATGTGGGATGATGCGGAATACGGTTGGGACTACGAACTTGATGTTCGCTACCGTATCTATGTCAAAACAGGTGCGACAACCATTACACTCAAAACAAAAGGCATTGCGGCTGCGGCAGGACATGAAAATTTTGCCGGATATGCGATCACCGGCGTCACCGGGGCCGGTGATTATTATGAAATTCGCTGTGGTGGAAACGCAGGTTTTAGCGATTGCGATCGATTTGATCAAGACGAAACACCGGAAAACGAACGCACCTTTACAGTCACAGGCACAAGCACGGGCTTCTTAAAAAGCCCGCTTTGGTATGCCGCAAAATACGGGGGCTTTAAGGACAGTGACGGAGACAACACCCCTAATCTCGTCGGCGAATGGGATGATGATTCGGACGGCACACCCGACACTTATTTTAACGCTGCAAACCCGCTTAAACTGGAATCCCAATTGGCAAAAGCCCTCACCGATATTTTAAACCGATCCTCCTCCGGGACATCCGTTTCCGTTTTGGCCACGGCGGCAGAAGGAGAAGGGGCGCTTTATCAGGCTTATTTCTTCCCCTCCAAAACAGAGGACGGTGAGGAAAAAAAATGGATCGGCCATATGCACGGCCTCTTTTTAGATACCTTTGGCAACCTGCGAGAAGACACCAATCAAGATGGCCGCCTGGTTTATAGCGATGATAAAATTGTGCAAAGTTTCTACGACACCGACAGCGGGGAATCTAAAGTCAATAAATTCTTAGACGCCGACGGCGACGGCAAGGCCGACTCAACGCTTCCAAATTCAACGGGGCCGATCAGTGATATAAAACCCATTTGGGAAGCAGGAGAAGAATTGGCGCTCACGGATCCCGTTGATCGAAAGATCTACACCTGGGTCAATGAAAACCACGACGGGGTTGTTGATGCAGGGGAATTCAGGGAATTTAAGGATACGGAAAAAACCACTTTAAGACCCTATCTGCGCGCGGCGGATGATAACGAATCCGCCGACATCATCAACTTCATTCGCGGAGACCAAATCACCGGGATGCGCGACCGTTTGATTACCATTCCCAGCCTGAACGCACAGAAAGTCTGGAAACTGGGCGACATCGTGTATTCCACACCGACCACAGTCGCAGCGCCACGGGAACGCTACGATCTGCTTTACGGAGATACTTCCTATCAGGCTTTCTACAACCAATATAAAAACAGACGCAATGTGGTTTATGTCGGCGGAAATGACGGCATGCTGCATGCTTTCAACGCGGGTTTTTACAACCCCGGAGACGATTCCTCAACGGCAGGTGTCACTGAGCGCGGTTATTTTGACGCCGGGGCCGGAAAAACATTGGGCCAGGAACTCTGGGCATACGTCCCCTATGAACTCCTGCCTCATCTCAAATGGCTCACCATGCCCGAATACACACATGTTTATTATGTCGATCTGAAACCCAAGATCGTCGATGCGCAAATCTTCACACCGGATGCCGACCACCCCAATGGCTGGGGCACGGTACTGATTGGCGGCATGCGCATGGGCGGAAAAGATATTACCGTCACGGATACGGGATTTTCCTCCCCCACGACCCGGACTTTTCAATCGGCCTATTTTGTGTTGGACATCACAAACCCCGAAGCCCCGCCGAAACTGCTGGCAAGCTTTACAGACAACGATTTGAATTTCACAACCTCCGCCCCGGCCGTCATTCGGGTCACGGACGGTGGCGGCACCGCCAAGTGGTTGTTCATGGTAGGTTCCGGTCCAAGCGATTACGACGGCATCAGTACCGGGACCGGTGTCATTAAAATCGTCAACCTGGCAACAGGCGCCTTAGAGGCGACCTTCTCCACCGGTCTGACAAATGCCTTCATGGGGGATGCCATCAACGTCGACGGCAATCTTGATTTTAACGGCGACGTTGCTTACATCGGCAGCAGTTTCATAAGCGGGGGGAATTGGCGCGGGAGAATGCACCGGCTCTCCATTCAAAACCAATTCGACCCCACCAATTGGGTTCTGTCAACCTTGTACGAAACCAATACAGGACCCGTTACCGCCGCTGCAACCGCCGCCTTCGGCACAAACAACAAATTGTGGATCTATTTTGGCACCGGACGCTATTTTACTTCGGCGGATGCGACCGATACCTCTCAACAGCGATTTTACGGGCTCAAAGACCCCTGCTGGAACGACACAACGCTTACCTGCGTCACAACACTTACGGATGCGACTTTAAGAGACACAACAGGCATCCAGATTTTCACGGATGCCTCCGTCGCAAACGCAGGCAGTGATATAAACTTCAATGATCTTTATTCGACTTCATTGACCTATGACGGCTGGTATTACAATCTCGCCAGCAAAGAACGTGTTCTGGCCAAAAGCGCCGTACTCGGCGGCGCAGTCTTTTTCACCACCTTCATTCCCAATGGAGACGAGTGCAGCGCAGGTGGGAACAGCCAGTTATGGAGCCTCTATTTTGAAACGGGGACCAGTTATCCGCCGGAAGATCCCCCGACTTCCACTGAATGTCCGAGTCCGCCCTGTGAAGTCCCTGTTTCAGGTGGCGCAATCGAAGGCCTTCCTTCTGCCGTGGGGATTCACATCGGGGCAAGAGGCGGGGTTTGCAAAGGCGGAGTAACGGGCTTTGTGCAACAAAGTACCGGCACAATCTCCCAGTCTTGCCAGGAACCTCCGGAATCATTCCGAAGCGGAGTAAAAGGTTGGCGTGATTTCTGAGGGGCCGGGAACTGCGATTGAAGCATGTGAGGCTCAGCGCCCCTAAAACGATAAGGAGACCTGTTTTGAAAAAAAGCACGACACAATGCTCTCATCTCGTTGTGATGATGCTCATCGGGACGATGTCGTTCTCCGGATGCCAGTCTGCCGAAAAAAAGACAAGCACGGTCAACCAACGCCCTACGGTGCTTTCGGCAGACTTCTTCCCGGCCTCACCCCGGCAAGGGGAATCCATCGTCGTAAGAGCCACGGGAAAAGATGAAGAAGGGGATGCAATCGTTTATCGTTATAAATGGTACATCAACAAAAAACCTGTGCACAATACAAGGGAACTGCCTGCAACTTTGTTTAAACGCGGGGATCATCTCTATGTCGAAATTATTCCGAATGACGGCTACAACGACGGCACTGTTTTTAAAACAGCTCAAATCCGTGTTCAAAACACACCTCCTGAAATCGTCTCCATTCAACTGAAGCCGCAACCCTTTCGACCCGGTGAAACCGTTCATGCCGTCGTAAAGGGCAAAGACAGGGAAGGCGACCCCATTGACTACGCCTATGAATGGCAGAAAAACGGTGTGCCGCTTTTTTTGGAAAATCGCGCTAGCATAAAAATAGATGATCTGAAAAAAGGAGATAAAATTACCGTGCGAGTAACGCCTCACGACGGATACCATGCGGGAAAAACTTTTGAATCACTCCAGTTAAGCAGCCATAACCGCCGCCCGGTCATTACATCGAGCCCGCCCCATCAGTTTAAAAACGGGGTTTATTCCTATCCGATACAAGCCTTTGACCCGGATGGGGATACACTGCACTACAAGATTGAAGATCCGCAAGACGGTATGCATTTTGATGCGGTCACGGGCTTGTTTGAGTGGAAAATCCCGAAACATACCGACGGTGTGCAACATGTCACGCTCAAAGTACAAGACTCCGAAGGCGGTGCCGCAGCGCAAAAGGTGAGACTGGATATTGATTTTCTAAGAAATAACAGCTGAGGAAAAACCCGCAGAGCGTTCATGAAATAACATTGCAAGCATGTCATTTCGAGCAAAGCGAAAAATCCGATCCATGGCATCAAGGGATAGAGATCTCTCCCGTCGGTCGAGATGACACATTATTTTGAGGACGCGTTTAAGAGCGAATGAGCCCTTCAGCGATTTGAACGGCATTGAGCGCGGCACCTTTACGCAAGTTGTCCGCAACCACCCAAAGATGCAAACCGTTTTGTATCGATTTGTCTTCTCGAACGCGGCCCACATAAACATTATCCTGTCCGGCCGCATCCAATGGGGTGGGATAGACTTTACGTGCCGGATCATCCAGTACGGTGAGTCCGGGTACCTCTGAAAGCAATGCACGGGCCTCGTTTAAAGAGAGTTTTTTTTCTGTTTCGATGGTGAGCGATTGCGCATGTGAACGAAAAACAGGCACACGCACGGTGGTCGCCGTCACGCGCAAATCCGGCTCACGCATGATTTTTCGGGTTTCCGCCATGATCTTGAGTTCTTCTTCGGTATCGCCTGTCTCCGGATCACGCTCCCAATCCACAATGCAATTAAAGGCGATTTGCTCGGAATACACATTACGCTCCGGGGTTTTGAACGACAAAATGGCTTTGGTCTGCTGCATCAATTCTTCAATGGCATTTTTTCCCGTGCCCGAAACCGACTGAAAAGTCGTGACGATCACACGGCGCAGGATTGCCGCATCGTGCAAAGGTTTAAGTGCCACGACCAATTGCGCCGTTGAGCAATTGGGATTGGCGATAATGCCTTGATTTGTCGCGATGAGATCGCCATTCACTTCCGGCACAATCAAGGGCACCAAAGGCTCCATGCGAAAGGCACTCGAATTATCAATCACCACACAACCCGCCTTTAAGGCTTTTGGCGTATAGGCCCTCGCCAAGTTACTGCTTGTAGCGCCAAGCACAATATCAATCTTTGAAAAGTCGGCCCGATCCAATACTTCAACCCGGAGTGCCTCGTCAAAAAAATCATAGGTTTTACCCTCAGAACGCTCAGAGGCAAAAAGCCGAAGGGTTTCCAAGGGGAATTTTCGCGCGGCCAGAATTTCCACCATTTCTTCGCCAACGGCCCCGGTGGCCCCCATAATGGCGACCCGATAACATTCTTTTTTCTGAAGCATTTTCTTTAATTTCCCACAGTAAATTATTTCAGATATTCGAGCACGCGTTTCCCCATCTCCATCGTGCCGATGGTTTTTGTGCCTTCGGCTGCGATATCCGGCGTGCGGAAACCGTCTTCCAGTACACGGAAAACAGCCGATTCAATGAGTTCGGCTTCTTTTTCCAAAACAAACGAATATTTGAGCATCATCGCCGCCGAAAGAATCGTTGCAAGCGGATTGGCTTTGTCTTGATCCGCAATATCCGGCGCACTGCCGTGGATCGGCTCGTACATGCCTTTCAAACAACCCGGACGATTTCCCGCCGCTTGTGCCCCCAAACTCGCCGAGGGCAACATACCGATGGAACCCGTCAACATGGCCGCCGCGTCCGATAAAATATCGCCAAACATGTTGGTGGTCACAATCACATCAAACTGCTTGGGATTGCGAATAAGCTGCATGGCGCAATTATCAACATACATGTGTGAAAGTTCGACATCGGGATAGCCTGTGTGAACCTGTGTCACGACCTTTCGCCACAATTCGGTGGACTCCAGGACATTGGCTTTATCCACCGAACACACTCGCTTGCTGCGTTTTCGGGCCACCTCAAAGGCCGCACGGGCGATGCGTTCAATTTCAGAAGTGGTATACACCAGGGTGTTGTAGCCTTTTTCTTCGTCGCCTACTTTTTCGACACCGCGCGGTTGCCCAAAATAAATGCCGCCCGTAAGTTCACGCACCACGATCAAATCAATGCCTTCGATCACCGCTTTTTTAAGCGTTGAGGCCTCGCTCATCATCGGATAAAGGGTCGCCGGACGCAGATTGGCAAAAAGGCCCAAGGATTCACGTAATCCCAAAAGCGCACGCTCCGGACGAATCGCATAGTCCAACCCTTCCCATTTCGGGCCGCCCACGGCCCCGAGCAACACGGCATCCGCATCCATCGCAAGCTTCAAGGTGTCTTCCGGTAAAGGCTGTCCAAACTGATCAATGGCATCGCCTCCGACCGTGCCGTGGTCAAATTCAAAAGGGTGATTAAAGCGTTCGCCGATCGCTTCGAGTACGGCAACCGCTTGCGGGATAATTTCTCTGCCAATACCGTCTCCGGGCAGCACGGCAATTTTCATATGCTTTGTCATGTATTCCTCTCGTTTTCTAAACGAGACCGACTTTTTGTCGGCCTTTTTGCGCCCTTGCATCCACTGCAGCGAGTTGATTCAACGCGTTTAAATAGGCACGCACCGAGGCGATGATAATATCCGTATCCGCACCGTGACCCGTGACGCGGCGTCCGGCTTCTTCAACCGTCACCGAGACTTCACCCATGGCATCCGTCCCCCCCGTAATGCCTTTGACAATATAGGCACAAAGGCGGCTTTTTGTTGCCGTCATTTGTGCGATGGTTTGATAAGCGGCATCCACAACCCCGTCGCCGTGCCCGACTTTTTTGAGCGGCTTATCATCAATCGAAAGCGCAACGGTCGCTGTGGGTTTGATGCCGCTCCCGCTTTCGGCGTGTAAAGATAATAGACGATAACGCTCGACGGGGCGTCCCATTTCCTCTGAAATAAGCGCCTCCAAGTCCTCATCAAAGATTTCTTTCTTCTGATCGGCCAACAGCTTGAGCCGGTCAAAGGCCTTATTGAGCGCCTCATCACTGGGACGGTACCCCAATTCTTGTAAGCGGGTTTTAAAGGCATGACGCCCCGAATGTTTTCCCAGCACGATGCTGGTCTGCCCCGCCCCGACGGATTCCGGACGTATAATTTCATAGGTTGTTTTTTCTTTGAGCAGTCCGTCCTGATGAATCCCCGATTCATGCGCAAAGGCATTTGCACCCACGATGGCTTTATTGGGCTGCACGGAGATGCCCGTAATTTTACTCACGAGCCGGCTGGCTTTGGTAATTTCTTCGCTCACAATCTGCGTATCGGCATTAAAAAAATCCTTGCGTGTCCGCAAAGCCATTGCAATCTCCTCAAGTGAAGTATTGCCCGCACGCTCTCCGATGCCGTTGATCGTACATTCCACTTGCCCCGCTCCGGCACTGACCGCGCTCAAGGAGTTGGCCACCGCCAGGCCCAAATCATTGTGGCAGTGCACGGAAATGACGGCTCGGTCAATATTCGATACACCTTTGCGAATGCTTTGAATGAGGCGATAAAATTCTTCCGGCGTCGTATAACCCACGGTGTCGGGAATATTCACCGTTGTCGCCCCCGCAGCAATCACGGCTTCGATGACTTCACAAAGGTAGTTTTCTTCGGAACGGGTCGCATCCATCGGTGAAAACTCGACATCATCAACATAGCCCTTCGCACGCTCAACCACCTCAACCGCTCGCTGAAGCGCCTCGGTCCGGCTCAAACGAAATTGATATTTCAAGTGAATGTCCGAGGTCGAAATAAAGGTGTGAATGCGAACATTCGCACCGCCTTTTAAGGCCTTCCAGGCCGCATCCACATCCGCAGGTTTTGCCCGTGCAAGACTACAGATGGTCGGTCCCTCAACTTCATGGGCAATGGTTTTAACGGCTTCAAAATCGCCTTCGGAACTAAAAGCAAAACCCGCTTCAATAATATCAACCCCCATGCGTGCGAGCTGGCGGGCAATCAACACCTTTTCGGCAACATTCATGGTCGCGCCCGGAGATTGCTCTCCGTCACGCAGGGTGGTGTCAAATATTTTTATATGTTTAGATATCATGGGAAACCCCTATGTAATATCCTCTTTTCTTGAGTGGGACGGATTAAAAAATCGACTAGCCTTTTAAAAAGATATCTTTATCCTCAATATCTTCAATGTCATCTCCCGGCTCCGGGGTGCGCCCGCCAGGCTGCTCGTCAAGCTTTCGGTAAAGCGCGACACAGGGTTTTTCCAAAATACCCAACAGGACGTACAGCGCAGAAAGCGTAAAAAACATGATCCAGGGAATCGTGATCAATACCATGAAAGCCAGGATAATCCCCACGAGAACATTGAAGGGTTTTCGATCTCTTAAATCGAGCCCTTTAAAACTACGATAACGGATATTACTGACCATAAGAAAGGCCAGGAGGTAGGTCAGTCCAAGCGTCAAAGCAGGACGAACGGTTTCGCCAAAAGCAAAAATATGCCCGTCAAACATGACCAGTGTCGAAACGAGAATGGCCGCAGCAGGGGTCGGGAGACCGATAAAATCCGTACGCTCAATACTTGCGACCTGAACATTAAAACGGGCCAGACGAAGCGCGCCGCAAACGATATAAAGGAAGAGCCCCATCCAACCCAAACGACCGTAAGGCTGAAGGGCCCAGGCATAAGCCAACAAACCCGGTGCAATCCCAAAAGACACGAGATCGGAAAGCGAATCGTACTCCACACCAAAACGGCTGGTCGTATTCGTCAAACGCGCGAGTTTTCCATCCAAGACATCAAAAATCGAGGCAACCAAGATAGCCGCAGCGGCAATCAGATATTGTTCGTGTAAAACAGAGATAATTGCAAAAACACCGCAAAAAAGATTCCCCGTCGTAAACAGGTTCGGGATAATATAAATCCCTTTTCTGCGCAATTCCTTCATCCTTTGCTGTTTTTTTTGTCTCACCTGAGCACTCCCACAACGGTCTCGCCGCCTTTCACTTTCTCTCCCACGGCGATACGGATTTCTGTTTCAGGAGGTAAAAAAAGATCGGTACGGGAACCAAAACGAATCAGACCAAAACGTTCTCCCCGGTCAAGGCAGTCTCCTTTTTTTGCCCGGCACACAATGCGCCGCGCAATCAAACCCGCAATCTGAATACAAACAATGCGTTTTCCGTTCGGCGTTTCAATCAAGAGGGCATTCTGTTCATTGTCTAACGACGCCTTGGGCACATTTGCCTTCAAAAATTTTCCGGCATTGTAAAAAACATCCACAATCCTCCCGGCCGCAGGCATTCGGTTTATGTGGACATCGAAAACATTGAGAAAAATACTCACTTTAATCGCAGGCTTATTTAAAAAGCGATCTTCCTGGACTGCTGAAACATCAACAACAAGACCATCCGCAGGAGAAACAACTAAACCCTCATCCTGCGGCACCTTCCGTTTCGGATCTCTAAAAAACCATAGGCAGAAAAAGGTCAGCAAGCCCAAAAAGATCGTCAGCCCCTGAGCCAAAAAAACAGTGCTTAAAGCAGTCGCAACAATACCGATGCCAATAAAAATATACCCTTCTTTTGCAACCGGGGCTTGATTTTCTAATGCCATTAAAAATCTCTACTTATTTTGACCAATAAACAAAAGCAGCCGCTTTCCCTCTTTCTGCCATAATCAAAAGAGAAAAAGGGCTGCACTCAAAAATAAAAACTATGGAAATTTTATCACGTCGAAAGGGAAAAATACAGACGAGCCTGAAACCCGAATTCCGCGATCGCGGAATTCGAAACCGCAGATTCGCCTGCTTATACGGCGTTACCGGTCATTTGGCTGCTCACCGTACAGGTGAGTAGCCTCGGTCGCCAAAATGGCCGCAGGCCGTATCTTTGCAGGCGGCTTGACGCTTTCCCCCAAAATCAGCGATTGATTTTGGGGGAAAGCGTCTGTCCAGTCAGTTTTTGTCACGATCGACTAAAAGACCTTTTTTCAACCACGGCATCATCGACCTGAGTTTTCCACCCACTTCTTCAATCGGATGATCCGCGCCTTTTTTGGCCAAGGCCTTAAACACGGGGCGGTTGGCTTTATTTTCCAAAATCCACTCCCGCGCAAATCGGCCGGTTTGGATTTCGCCCAGGATTTTTTTCATCTCCGCTTTCGTCTCTCCCGTAATGACGCGCGGCCCACGGGTCAAATCACCATATTCGGCGGTATTTGAAATGGAATAGCGCATATTCGAAATGCCGCCCTCGTAAATAAGATCAACAATCAACTTCACCTCATGAAGGCATTCAAAATAGGCCATTTCCGGAGAATAACCGGCTTCGACCAAGGTTTCATAGCCTGCGGTAATCAAAGCAGTCACACCGCCACACAAAACAGCCTGCTCCCCAAAAAGATCGGTTTCCGTCTCTTCACGAAAATCGGTTTGCAGCACACCCGCACGTGTGCCCCCAATGCCCTTGGCATAAGCCAAAGCCACGTCTTTTGTCTGTCCCGAAGGATCCTGGTGAATGGCAATGAGTGAAGGCACGCCGCTGCCTTTTTGATATTCCGAACGCACCAAATGGCCGGGGCCTTTCGGCGCAACCATAAATACATTCACATCTTTCGGTGGCACAATCTGTCCAAAGTGGATATTAAATCCATGCGCAAAAGCAAGAAACGCACCCGATTTAATATGCGGTGCGACAAAGTCACGGTAAAGCTCGCCGGTCAATTCATCCGGTGTCAACAACATCACCACATCCGCAGCTTTCACCGCATCGGCCACGGGCATGACTTTCAAGCCTGCGTTAACCGCTTTGTCCCAGGACTTGCCTTCGCGCAAACCGATCAAAACCTCAAGCCCGCTCTCCTGAAGATTTAAAGCATGGGCGTGTCCCTGGCTGCCGAATCCGATCACGGCAATCCTTTTACCGGATAATACGACGGTATCTGCATCTGCGTCATAATAGATCTTCATTCAATTCCCCTTTTGTTGATTTATAGTAAAATAACAATAAGCCGTTTATGCGGAAGCACCGCGGCGCTCGCTCACTTCGCGGACGGAAGCACGGCGAACATCCCCGCGGGCAATCGCAATGCGGCCCGTCCGGCTCAGATTTTTGATACCCAGCGGTTTCAGCAAATTAATAATGGCCTCAATTTTTTTGACACTTCCGGTAATTTCAATCGTGTAAGTATTTTGTGTTGAATCAATCACGCGGGCGCGGAAAATATCCACAATACGCAAAGCTTCGGCACGATCTTCCGGGCGCGTGTTGATCTTGATGAG
>Ga0256830_1000627_pt1 | contig 26987 bp, 20 predicted proteins | sample 128326metaG_FD_190537 | JGI IMG/M metagenome (GOLD analysis project Ga0256830, IMG submission 190537) | Hydrothermal vent microbial communities from Lau Basin, Pacific Ocean - 128-326 | ecosystem: Environmental > Aquatic > Marine > Hydrothermal vents | place: Pacific Ocean: Lau Basin | collected... | reverse complement strand
GTCCTTCGCCTGAAACCCGGTCACCAATTTTATAAGCATCGACCCCAGCGCCGATTGCAACAATATGCCCCACAAATTCATGACCGATAATTCTAGGCACTTTGAGGTGGGCTTGTGACCAAGAATCCCAATTATAAAAATGTAAATCGGTTCCACAAATAGCGGTTTTGCTTATTTTAATCAAAACTTCATGGCTACCGGCCCTAGGTTTAGGCATATCTTCCATCCAGATACCCGGTTCAGCGCGGCTTTTAATCAGTGCTTTCATGGTTTCCTTGTGCATCTGATGAATATCATCCAGTACATGGGTCTTTGCAACACTTACACCAACGTGATGCTTTGCGCCAGTCGCAATGACTACGCTCATTTTCGGTTTCCCTGAGTGTGCCATATTATGCTGTAATAACACTATTTCCTTCTCACCCAAAAGAAGTATGTATATTATGTCCAAAAAAAGCAAAGTAGCCGCTAAAAAGTCCTCTGATTTTGACATCGCCAAAACACTTAGCCCGCGCCGCAAGACTTCAACAGCATCAAGCATTAAGGAATTGGCACACGAGCAATTAGCGCATTTTTCTATTAATCCCAATACTGAAATGGGACAGTCGCTGCTTCGTTTATCCACGGATATTTATCAAGCCAATATTGATCTTCACCATTTGTGGGAATCCTCGTTAACCGAATTGAGCCGTTTAGAGCGCCAGGATCGAATCGCTTATTTTAATGCTAAAAAGTTTTTATGTTTTCAGCTCGCGAAGCTATTAGATACTTTGCAAAACCCTTTTCGCAAAACCTATCAATCGATTATTCCTGAGCAGTCTTCACGTATGAGCAAAGGCCCTTATCCGATATTTGATAATGTAACGGCTGTTTTTTCAGCAACACCGGTTATTACTCGTACCGCAACTTATCTTTATGCGTGTACGGAATGGATAGATGATGCCTTTCAAGGCAAGGAGAGCCTGTTAGAAGTTTATTCGCGGTTACTTAATCCTACGTCGATCAGTCTGGCAAATCATATTGTAGACCTTGAATGCGGCCCTTTATCATCTGAATATATGGCGTGGAATTTTAATTCAGGCATGGCTGCCATTGATTCTATTTTAAGCCATGTGCTGGGTTATCAAGATATCATTATTTGCTCGCGCAATGTTTATGGCGGGACTTACCAATTATTGGTGGACTGGTTCGGTAAGCCGAGTAATTTGGATATAGGCATTCACTGGTTTGACGGCTATGATGTCGCCAGTTTTCAACGGGCGGTTACGGCGGTAGAGCAACAATACGCACAACGCCTTAAAGAAGGAAGACGTATTTATGTGTATATAGAGTCGCCTTGCAATCCCCACGGTTACATGTTGGACGTTGCTGGGATTTGCGCTGCAGCACATAAAAAAAATTTTACCGTGATGTGTGATACGACGGTGGCCACTCCCTTTCTGTTTCAGCCGCTTATTCGAGATAATGTGCGAGAACGGCCTGATTTTGTTATCCACAGTTATACCAAAGATATTACCGGAACCGGTGTCACTACCGCTGGCGTCGTGATAGGCCCGAATGAAAATATGTTTATTCCTAAAAACGATGTAGTAAACAAGGCAGACTCGAACGGAAAGCAGAAAATCTATCGTTGGAATGATACTTTGTTCTGGAATGTCTATTATGTAAAAGGAGCCTTCTTAGATTCGGAAAAAGCCTTTGAGGTCATTAATGGTTCGCGTACCTTGGAGTTGCGCATGATTAAAAAAACCATTAACACATTGGCGCTCTCGCAATATTTTGCCTCCCACCCTGAGGTGACCGTTAATAGCAATGCACTTGAAGATAATGAAAATGCAGTTTTGCGCAAAAAATATATGTACCTCGAACTACCCGTGCCACTGTTTACCATTGACCTGGAAAAAACCAATATTGATCGAATCACATTTACCCGTTTTTTTGATTGCTTGGAACCCACCTTTGGTCATATGGTGTCGCTGGGTCAATCGAATACCATGGTGTTGTGTCCTGCGCTCACAAGTCATTCTGAAATGTCGGAAGAAAACCTCAAGCAAGCGGGTATTTCACTCACCACTATTCGAATTTCGGTAGGCGATGAAGACGCACGTCCCTTAATCGCCCATTTTATCAAAACCGTTGAATTAGTTATTGATCCGGTAATAGCGGGATTTTCAAAACAGTTTATGGCAATGGATGCAGTGGATGAATTATATAAACACGTTTACCTAGATGTGCATCAACGTTGGATTGAAGCACAGCCTAAAACAGAAAGTTTGGTATTATAAATCGCTAAAAACTAATGCATGTCTTACCCCATTGATGAATTGCTAGCGCCATTAAGCGCAAGCCTGGTGCGTTTCCCTAACGTGGTATTGCAAGCGCCACCAGGGGCCGGTAAAACCACGCGTATACCTTTGGCCTTGTTAGCAGCAGAGTGGCTGAATGATAAAAAAATCATAATGCTGGAGCCACGTCGAATTGCAGCCCGTACCGCTGCACGTTTTATGGCGGCGAGTTTGCGCGAGGCGGTAGGAGAAACCGTTGGTTATCAAGTGCGTCTTGAGCGCAAAGTGGGGCCTAATACGCGTATTGAAGTGGTGACGGAAGGTATTCTTACACGCATATTACAGGATGATCCTGCGTTAGAAGATTATGCGGTCGTTATCTTTGATGAATTCCATGAGCGCAATCTCAATTCCGATCTGGCTTTGGCGCTTTGCCTTGATGCGCAACAAGGCCTGCGGGAAGACTTGAGGTTAATTGTCATGTCCGCCACATTAGATGGTGAGGCGGTCGCCAGATTATTAGATGATGCTCCGATCTTGACGAGTGCAGGGCGTAGTTATCCTGTTGAAACCCGTTATCTTCCCGTTGCTAGTAACTTTGCGCGTGATCGTCGCGGTTTTATGCAAGAACTCACGCGGCATATTCTGTATGTGCTTGAGCAGGAAGAGGGCAGTGTATTGGTTTTTTTGCCCGGTGCTGGCGAAATACGCCAGCTGAATTCTGCATTACAGCAATCTCTCTTGGCTAAGAATATTATTCTCGCGCCCTTATTTGGTCAGCAAAGCCCGCAAGAACAGGATGCCTCTATTCAACCTGCACCGGCTCAACAACGAAAAATAGTTCTCGCCACGGCGATTGCTGAAACCAGTCTGACGATTGAAGGTATTCGGATAGTGATTGATGCTGGGTTAATGCGAACACCGCGTTTTAATCCTAATACAGGTCTTACGCAATTGCTTACCTTATCTGTATCGCAAGCGAGTGCAGATCAACGCGCTGGTCGTGCAGGGCGTACACAGCCAGGAGTGTGTTATCGGCTATGGTCACAAGCGACTCCATTATTACCTTATAGCAATCCAGAAATTATTGATGCTGATTTAGTCCCGCTGATGTTAGAGCTTGCGTTATGGGGCGTCTCAAAGGTCACCGATTTGCGTTGGTTAGACTTGCCGCCCATTGCTCATGTAGCCCAAGCTAATGCGTTGTTGCAACAACTTGCTGCGGTTAATGCCAAAGGACAAATTACTGCGCATGGTAAGGCCATGGCGAAGTGGGGTGCTCACCCCAGATTGACGCATATGATGTTATGTGCCAAAAAAATAGGTGTCGGAGTGCTAGCCTGTGAAATTGCCGCCTTATTAAGTGAGCGCGATGTGATAAAAGGGCGTCATCGTGAGAGTGATTTGCGTATGCGGGTTGAAGCTTTACGTGATCGGCAACCGCGCAGTGAGATTGATCAAGGTGCTCGGCGGCAAGTCAATGCAACGGCAAGGCAATGGATGCGCCAGCTACTCGGTCAATCATCCCGTAGTAGTCCATCGTCGATTCAAGACGATAGTGCATTGACCGGGGTTGTGCTCGCTTATGCGTATCCTGATCGCATTGGACGTCAGCGTGACAATAATCCCCAAGGCATGGGTCAGCGGTTTTTATTGAGTAATGGACGAGGCGCATTGCTGGGTGAAGAGGATATGCTGTGCACGCAAGTGTTTATTGTCGCTGCCCATCTTCAGGGTGCGCGTGATGCACGTATATTTTTAGCGGCTGGAATTCATTACGAACACATCATGCAATACCATCGCGATTTACTGAAAACCCAGCATTTTGTTCAGTGGGATGATAAAAACTCCTGTGTGCTGGCGCGTCAACAATTTCGTGTCGGCGAAGTCATTGTCAATGACCAATTATGGAAAGAGGCAGAGAGTGATGCCATCAAAAATGCATTGCTTGCTGGTATTCGCATCCGTGGCATGAGGTGCCTACCTTGGAAGGATGCGAGCCTAGCGTTACAAGCACGAGTCATTTTTCTGCATGAGAATATCGATAATAGCTGGCCTAATTTTGCCGATACGGCATTACTGGAAACACTCGAGGAATGGTTAGCTCCGTATCTCGAAAAAATGTCGCGGATTTCGCATCTGCAAAAACTTGATCTGCTCGCTATTTTGTTAGCTTGTCTGCCGTGGGAGTTGCAAGGTAAATTGGATGAACTCGCACCAACGCATATTACAGTGCCCAGTGGTTCACCTGTGCGAATAGACTATACTCAATCTCCGCCAGTACTGGCGGTACGTTTACAAGAAGTGTTTGGTCTTGTTGATACCCCGCGAATAGCAAATGGAAAAATGGCAGTGCGCATGCACTTGCTTTCGCCTGCTCGTCGTCCGGTGCAAATTACGCAAGATCTCGCAGGGTTCTGGCAAAGTTCCTATCACGCGGTGAAGAAAGACATGAAGGGTCGTTATCCAAAACACCACTGGCCGGATAACCCGCTTGAAGCGCAGGCAACGGCACGGGTTAAGCGGAAAAAATAAGCAGTTATTCTTATGTTTTACGACGCGCTGAGTCGTTATATTATTTTAGTAGCGATGGCAGCCACTATTCGACATAATGCGATGCTTTTTCTGGAAGGCAGTCTCATGTGGTTTAATAATGTACAAATCTATCAGTTTACTCAAGCTTTTACTCTTAGCGCTGAAGAATTAGGCGAAAAACTTCAGGCCGCGCGCTTTAAACCCTGTGGTAGTTTGCAACCCGCGAGTTACGGGTGGACAACGCCATTGGGCAAACATGGCGAAGAGTTAATCCATGTTGCAAATGGCAATATAATGATCTGTGCGCGTAAAGAAGAAAAAATCCTGCCAGCGAGTGTCGTGCGCGAGTTTGTGAATGAGAAGGTTGCTGAAATCGAAGCAACACAAGCGCGAAAATTAGCTAAAAAAGAAAAAGAAATGATTAAGGATGAGGTGTTGCTGGATTTATTACCGCGCGCTTTTATTCGTAGCCATTTGACCTTTGCTTATATTTCCCCAGCAGATAATTTTATGCTAATAAATGCAAGTAGCAGCAACAAAGCGGAAGAATTATTAGTTTATTTGCGCAAGACGATTGCTTCGTTACCAGTGACACCGGTTGCGCTAAAAACGCCTGCATCGACGACTATGACACGTTGGGTATTGGGCGAAGAAGTGCCTGCAGATATCATTATAAATGATGAGTGTGAGTTACATGATACCGTAGAAGGCGGTGGAATAATTCGCTGCAAACGCCAAGATCTTGAGAGTGCAGAAATACAAACGCATATCAGCGCCGGTAAACAAGTGGTGAAGCTTGCGGTAACGTGGCAAGAAAATTTGTCGTGTGTGTTAAATCAAAATCTTTCAATAAACCGTCTCAAGTTCAGTGACGAAGTTCTAGCTCAAGCCGATAGCGAAGGTAGCGATGGCTATGCGGCACAATTTGACGAAGACTTCACGATTATGGCGCTTGAGCTAAAATGTTTTATTCCGCGGTTGATCGAGGTGTTTGGTGGTGAAGATAACGTGATAAAAGACAAGACTCTGAATATCAAAAATGTAAAAGAGCCTGCGCCAGTGGATTAAGTGATTAATACATATTCGAAAAAATCCATCATACCCTTTGATTAAACAGTCTCCGAGACTACTCAACATCATTGACTGCGGTATAGGTTAATATCCATTCGCAGTGTGCGGTATTAGTGGGTTGGTGCTTAATTCCAACGTTTACATCCGGGTTGTGGTAGTGAACTTCGAGATAGTAGCGTACGGCCCGACCCGCATTGGTGGTCTGCACAAGTCTTGGAATGATAATAATTCCGACTTCGAGCCAAAAGTTTATCTTACGAACTCGGAGGTAATAGTCTGTGGTGACTCTTTTCCTTTTGGTTGGCACAATATAGATATCCGGGTATAAATTCGTATCGTAGGATAATTTGTTGATTACGAGACATAAACCTGAATGATTAGCCAGGGATATTTGGTCACCCACAGGCAACCAAAATCTAAGGTTATTGACGTGAAATGGATAGTTGAGGTTCAAATTGTGCGTATTTGGATTTTTCTGCTCTCGCGCAATATCTGGAGGTGGTGTGCTTATTCGCCTAAGCTCATCCCAACCACGTTCAATGACGGAAGATTCCATGCTATCACTCCTGGCTAAAAGCAGTTTAGTTATGCCAAACACCACGTTCAGTCATATCTTTAGTAGCAGAGCAACTTTCTGTTTTCAATAAATATTTGCGGTTTTATTTGTTCGAGTTTTTTCGAGAAAAATAGAATGACATGACTTGCTTCAGGCGACTGCCAGATTTTTTTAGCGCTTTAAAATCAAAGTGTTGTTATTAATCCCTGGATTAAGCAGTATTTCCCTACATCCTTTGGAGAATACAATCTAATGCGGGTCGATTTTTTTCGACTTGATTGTGTTTAACATCTAGAGGATAAGCAAAATGAAAATTGATAAATTTGACAATACAAAAAACCTTTTTTTTGTCAGTGGGATGTTTGCAGGCGGATGGATTTGGCAAGAGACTCACCCGAATATTCCAAATGCAGCACATTGCTTTGTTATGGATGACCCACTGTGCAAATTAGGCGCATCCGTGGACGAGCTTTCAATAAAAATTATCGAGGAGCTTGAAAAAATAAATCATCCGGTCACCTTGGTTGGAAATTCCCTCGGTAGTTTTATCTGTCTGAATATCGCGTCCCAAGTGCCTGATAAAGTAGATAAAGTGATTATTTCCGGCTCCGCCGGTTTTGGTGAAGTGATTTTGCCAATTAAAATCTCGAACCATAATTATTATACGGTAGCTCAACAATTCGTGGAGCTGATTACCTTTGATAAAAAGAGGCGCACCGAGCAGGTGACCCAAAAACTTGCCGAAAGTTTTAAGCATTATGCGCGGAATATTGTGCGTTTAATGCGGGAAAGCAATCAACTGAGAGCAGAGAATTTATTGCCTAAAATTCAATGTCCGATTTATGCGATATGGGGGCGTGATGACATTATTACTCCGCTTGCTGAAACCTTAGAGGTCATTAATCATTTTAATATTCAGCTCACTATCATCAACCAATGTGGGCATAGTCCGATGTTTGAAAAACCTCATGAGTTTGCGGCATTAGTAAATTATTGTCTCGATTGATTACTTGAAGGATGATTCCCTTGCCGATAGAATATATTCGCATATCGGTAGGGGACTCATGACAGACAAATAAGCAATACTCAAAGGAATGGATTAGTGGTGAATCACTTATGGTTTTACAGCTCGTTGCCATTTATTGCAGCCGTCATCTGTTGTTATCTGCTGGGTAAGCTGCTGGTCAAAAAGTCTAATATTGGGGCCTTACTGCTTTTCTCCAACCTCGCATTGCTGAATATCATCCAGGCGGCGCTTTATCTGGCATTGTCCTATTCTCAGGTCATTGGTGAATATTTTGCGGATGCATATCTGATTACTGCCTATTTCTTTTTTGCCCACTTGACGTTGTTTGCGGTGAGTCTATCTAAAAAGCCGGTAACGCCGATAAAACATTATTTAATGTATGTATTGCCGGGCGTACTCACTGTGTTTCATCTGAGTGGCTTGATGGTCGACGGTTATCGGTTTGAGCAAAACGCATTAATGCATAATGATGGCCCCTTGGCGTGGTGCTTCGATGTTTTTGCCCTGGTGTCTTGTATTGCGGCGGCGGCTATTCTCTTTAATAATATTAAGGCTAATCGAGGTAACCGGATGTTGACCTCAAAAAACATTATTGGCTTGATCTCGTTTGTCCCGCTAATTCTCGCATTTTTCATTATTATTCTATTGTCGGCAACACCTTATGCTTTTCCTGTGGTGATTGTCGGGTCGTTAATTACTATTTATACGGCACTCGCCTTTTATTATCTATTGCGCGATAGTGTTGTCGATTTATCGATTGGTTTGACTTTTTTCTGGCGACGTTTGAGCTTGGCTTATCTGTTATTAGAGACCCATAAAACAAAAACAGATCTGAAAACATTTACCAAGGCTGTTGAAAAACAGTTTATAAACGAAGCACTGGAATTGCATAAAGGCAACATCCAAGAAACCGCTGATTATCTCGGTATTAATCACACAACACTTAGAAATAAAATCAAGGAATACGATGTTATCAGTGAAAATGAGAGGATGTATACCCGTGGCGTTTGAGATTTAGAAGCAATCAAAGAGAATATTAGAAACGCTAAGCCTTCCACTCCCGCGTCAGTTCGCTGATGATATCAGCGGAGGTTTCGATTGAGCTTATCTTGTCCACACTTTTTCCGGCTTGCCAATAAGCGTGTTCACTCAAGGCGGCCTTTTTTAATTGCCAGATAGATCTTAATGCATAGAAAGTACGCATTAGATACTTGCTGTGTTTTTTTGTTAATAACCAGCGCGAAAAAACATTGGGTTTTAGACCTGACTGGCGTACGAAGTCAGTTTGAATTAATGAAACGGGGACTCCGGTGACTCGTTCACTTAATACGATATCGGTTGCTTGCGCATTTATGATGGCTTTTTTGTAAGCATTGCTTGCGCGACATTCTGTAGACGCAATAAATCGTGTGCCCATTTGCACGGCGGCATAACCCATTGCTAACATTGAATCGAAATCAGCAGCATCGGATATCCCACCGGCGCTTACCAAGGGTATATTAAAGGTGCTTAATTCAGTAAAAAGCTTTTGCGCAGATTTCGAGCCTGCATGACCGCCAGCACGATTATTTACCACAATTAAACCATCAACACCCGCAGCGATGCCCTTTTCTGCCCATTTATATTCGGTTACATCGTGATAAACTATTCCGCCACAAGCATGCACTTTTTCAACAACCGAAATAGGATTACCTAAAGAGGTAATAAAAAAACGTACACCCTCTTCTAATGCAATGTCTATCCATTGCATCATGCGTAAATGATACTTTTTGGATGACTTTTCAATCAACGCATTCATGCCGATAGGTTTGTCGGTAAGACGGCGAATATAACGAACACCGGCGCGGAATTCATAAGCATAAACATAGGTTAAAGAAATAGGTTGAATAATACCAATGGCTCCGGCTTCTGAGGTGGCTGCAATTAATTCAGGATTGCTACATGGATACATTGGGCCACAGATTATGGGTAATTCAATGCCAGTGTCTGCTAGGAACTTTTTACTTGTCTCATTCATCAATGTATTACTCTAACGATAAGGGCTTAATCGCCATATAACGGTAACAATAGCGACATCCTGGTTGTTTTCATCTTTTATGGTTGCTTTTACTTGGTAATCCAAGTCAGTTTTAACTTCCGGTGGTTGGCAATGACAAGTAGCATGTAAATCGCCACGTGCCTTTACAATGTATTCAGTCGTAATTTTTATCACAATGCCTCGCACATTCGTCGGTAAACCAGTCAACAAAGCTAAACCTGAAGCCAGCTCACCGAAATTGGTGATAGCCACGGCATGGATACTTCGCAAATGATTGCGTACCTTGCGCCGGTCTTTCAATCTAATATGAGAAGAACCGGGCTGTAGTTTTATAATGCGAGCACCTAAAGTGCCGGAATAAGGCACGGTGTAAGATAATAAAAAGGAAAATAAAAAAGAGCCTCCCGGCCACGGGCTAAGCTTACGCCACATAGCAAGAATGAACATACCGGGAGAGCCATTATTCATTTTATTCACTTTAATATTGCAAGGGAAAATACTGACCATTTGATGCTTTGGGTATATTAACATAGCTCGCACCATGAGTAGCCAGATCTAAAAGACCGGAGTAATATACTTATATTTACGGGTATATCTGCTGTTTACTCATTACCTATATGACGAAGAGAAACCATGCTTAAAACAATTGTGCAAATGACTGACTCACTGTATGACTATATGTTAGATACCTGGTTACGCGAGCCTGAGATCCTGTGTGAATTACGCAGTGAAACGGCTAAGCTTGATATGTCAGCCATGCAAATTTCGCCTGATCAAGGCCAATTCATGGCGTTCCTGGTTACGATGCTGAATGCCAAGAATATTCTAGAAGTGGGTACGTTTACCGGGTATAGCGCGTTAGCAATGGCATTAGCGACAGACCATGATACTAAGATTACCTGTTGCGACGTGAGTGAAGAATGGACAAATATTGCAAAAAAATTCTGGGAAAAAGCGGGAGTAGGAAGCAAAATCAGTTTGCAAATAGCACCCGCACTTGAAACCTTAGACAAATTATTGTTAACCAATAAATCAAGCTTTGATTTTGCTTTCATTGATGCGGATAAATCAAACTATGACAATTATTATGAAGCTTGCCTGCAACTCGTGCGCAAAGGCGGGGTTGTCGCGATTGATAATGTTTTTTGGGGCGGCTCAGTGGCCGATGAAAGTCAGCAAGATGAAGATACTATCGCGATACGTGTGCTCAATAAAAAACTGAAAACAGATGATAGAGTGGATTTGTCCATAGTGCCCATTGGCGATGGATTAACATTGGCACGAAAAAAGTAAAGTTTAAGCATTACTTTACGCTTATTTTTTTTCGCACATCCATCAATATTTTTCCATAGGCATTAGCGCCGCGTAGGTCACGCCCACATCCCCAGAAATAGTCGTACTGACTGTTTTCAATAATGTCGTCAGTCCTTGTATTGAGTAGGGCGCGTTTTACGTCTTCGTGGTGACAGCACTTAATGTAAACGGCACGTGTCATAAACGTTATTTTGTTTTTTTTCCAGTTTGTTCGAATTTTTCGCTTATTTTTTTTTGCCAGTTTTCGTGCTTCTTCGGGAGTATCTGCGGTTTTTATGGTTTCCCTAATTGCTTCATCTTCAAACTTATTGGCTTGGTAATAATGTTCCACCGACGGCCATGTACTCCCATCAAGTTCGAATTCATGTCTGGAAAAAGTCGATAAAGGGTTTTCTGGATTAGTTCGGGATATGTAGATGGTTTTGGTTTCGTTTACTGAAAATATCATTATTTGAATGCTTCTTTTAGTTGTCGTGACGGACTGTCATTGTAAAGCATATTTTGCTGGCATTTTATTAAATTACTTAAATCTCATTAAGGCCTACCCATCCCATATTTGCTATCGAAGTAAAAATATTAGGATTTTCCTTGCTATTTGAAAAAATTGGGACTATATTCCCTTTTATAGATATTGGGAAAAATATACCAAACAAGAAAGTGTGTCGGAGTTTTTTGTGTCTCTCTATCTATCGGAGGTCGTTGTAATGGGGTTGGTATCCAGTTGAGAGTTTTCGATAATTAAAAATATCAATATATACACATAAATAAGAGTTTTTAATGTGTATTAGTGCAAGAAAAGGCTTTGCATTTTTTAAAAGCTTAAATACTTGAGAGTTTTAAAAGAAAGGTCATGAAATCACTCAGTATGCTTATTAATGGGATAGTATTGCCATATTATAAATATGGGGAAATATTCCTAATATTAATTGGAAAAATAACGATACAGGTATAACATAGGAGCTAATATATGAAAAACGGTCGATTGAAATTAACAAGTTTGGTGGTGATGGTAGCTTTAGGTATGAGTGCTTGCATGAATGAAGACTTATTTTCAACGAGTGGGTCGCAAGCGAAGACAGACTATTTGAGCGCTGGAGTCATTACCGGTTTTGGCAGTGTATATATTAACGGAGTGGAGTTTGAAACAGATGATACGCAGTTTAATATTGATGATGCTGAGGGCGCTGAAAGCCAGTTAAAGATAGGGATGTATATTACCCTTGAAGGTAATATCAATGAAGACGGTTTAACGGGTCAAGCGGCAAGCATTATATTTGAGAATGAAGTTGAGGGCATTGTACTGGCCAAAGATATAAATGCGGGCGTAGGTACCATGGATGTTATGGGACAAACCGTTGTTATTGATTTAGATACAAAATTCGAGAGTGATATTGCCGAGATACGAGTCATTGATGATGTCGAGCTGGACCAGATGGTGGAGGTCAGTGGATATGCGTCCGGTATAGGGAAAATCTATGCCACCCGTGTTGAGTTGAAGCGTGCTGAGTACACGGAGGGTGAAGAAATTGAACTGAAAGGTATAGTCTCAGCGCTCAATGACAGTACATTTGTGATTGGTTTAATGACCATTGATTACACGTCTGCACAGTTTGAAGATTTTGATACCATGGTTCTTGCGAACGGTATGTATGTAGAAGTAAAGAGTACCGAGGGTATTAATGTTGATAATCAACTCGTGGCGAGCAAGATTGAACTAGAAAGTGACAAAGGGAAAGGCGAAAAGCGGGAAGACGGTAAAGAGATGGAGATAGAAGGCGTGGTGACCGCTAGCGTTGCTACTGATCGCACATCGGTTGAAATAAATGGACAAACGGTTGTATTGAATATGAATACAGAATATGAATACGGCTCTATCGATGGCGTTATTGTTGGCGCAAAAGTAGAAGTTGAAGGTGAGTTTGATAGCGATGACCGCTTTGTAGCGGATAAAATTAAATTTCGTCAGAAAGCGGAAATAAAAATGGAAGGGTTTATTGAGTCCGTTGATTCCGATGCGGGAACTGTGCTGGTATTTGGGCAGACTATTAAAGTGAATAACCTGACATTTATGGAAGATGACAAAAATGAACATGATGTGGAATCGATTAAATACTTCAATCTTGATCATATCGCCGTGGGTGATTTCGTAGAAATAAAAGCTTATTTAGAGAGTAACGGCGAAATGCTTGCGGCCAAGTTTAAGCGTGAAGATGCAGAAGATGATGGACAAGTGAAGCTTGAAGGAAATATAGACTCTGTTTCAGAAAATGGGCAGCTAACAGTTGCAGGTATCACGGTCGATGTGAGTGCTCTTAACTCTAGCAGTCAGTTTGTAGAAGGAGTGAAGGTTGAAATAAAGGGTTTCTTCAGTGATGGCGTATTTAGCGCATCAAAAATTTCGCTTGAAGATTAGATGTAATGAATAACAAATAAAAGGAGATCATCGAAAGACTATCTCCTTTTATTTTGAATGCTTGGTAAAACTATATGGGTACTGAAGATAGCAAGAAAATATTAACCTCGGCTATATATCGGCTTTGTCGCTCTATAGCACGTATTTTGTTGCGCAATGGTATTCCGTTCTCGGGTTTTAGTGATATTGCGAAAAAAGCTTATGTCGATGTCGCACTAAGTGAATTTGGGGTTGAAGGTAAAAAAAAGGTTTCGGATTCTCGAGTTTCCACCATAACGGGGCTTACACGAAAAGACGTTCGGCGTGTGAAGCTACTTGATATTCGTTCAGATTCGCGCTTAGAAGAACATTACAATAGAGCTGCGCGCGTTATTTTTGGATGGATACATGATGCGACATATCGAGCTGAAAAGGGAAAACCTTTACGTTTACCTTTTGAAGGCGTGAGTCCTTCATTTTCCGAGCTGGTCAAACAATATAGTGGAGATGTTCCACCGAGAGCTATTTTGGACGAATTAGAACAAGTTGGGGTTGTGAGTATGCTCACAGACAATAGTGTTGAATTATTAAAACTTGGGTATATCCCTAGTGCGAGCGAGGCGCAAAAATTAAAGCTGCTTGGACGCGATGTTGCGGGCTTAATTGACACCATTGATCATAATATTTATTCGAAAAACACTGCTTTTTTTCAGCGCAAGGTTTGCTACAACGATTTACCAGAGAGTGCACGTATTGAAGTTCGCGAATTATTGGAAGAGAAAGGCCAGGCGTTACTTATTCGGTTTGATGAGCTTATGTCGAAACACGACGCTGGCTCAAATCCCAAAAATAAAAACTTGAATAACAAAGCGGCTGGAATTGGCATTTATTATTTTGAAGATAACGGCCCTGAGGAGTAAAAATGCTGAAACAAGGGAAAAAAATTATCGCGCTGATCTTGGTTGCCTTTCTGCTACTGAGTTGTAGTGAAGGTGGAGGAATTACGGGGACTGGTTTTGATGATCAAACGGTCGGTGTGATAACCGGATTCGGAAGTGTGTTCGTTAATGGTATTAAATTTGAAACCACGAATAGTAAGGTAACGTTAGATGGTGTTGAAGGGATTGAGTCGCAATTAAAATTGGGCATGGTAGTGAATATATTGGGTACTATCAATGCGGACGGTATAACAGGTATAGCGGGACATATTATTTTTTCGACTGATGTTGAAGGGATAGTATTGGCGAACAATGTTGCGACCAGTGCTAGCCTAAATATTTTGGGGCAAACTATCCATGTAGGAGCAGAAACTCAATTTGAAAGTAGGGTAGCCTCTGTTACGCGTGTAGAACAAGTTCAAGCCGGCAATATTGTCGCGGTGAGTGGGTTCAGTTCGGGTGATGGAAATATTAACGCAACATGGATTGAAGTGAAATCGGCTGCATATAATGCAGCGGATGAAGTTGCAATTACCGGTATTATTAAAGAGGCTACTAGTAGTACATTTAAAATCGGTGAATTATGGGTTAGATATGATAATGCAACACTTTCTGGTATTCCAAATAATACAATCGTTAATGGATTATTTGTAGAGGTGAAGAGCAAGCAAGGGTTTAATGCAGAGAATGAATTATTGGCAACTGAAGTGAAGCTTGAAGGTGATGGAACAAAAAAATATATAATAGATGAAGGTCAAAAAATAAAGTTAGAAGGATTTGTCAGTGATTATTCTTCAACGACAGAGTCATTCATGCTTAATGGTCAAAAAATTCAACTTACCACGACTACCGAATTTGAGCCTGATACTGTCGCCTTGCAAAACGGAATGAAAATTGTTGCTGATGGTACGCTGGGATCAGATGGTGTGATGAATGCAAAAAAAATAGAAATTCGTATCGAGTCAAATACTAAAATATCGGCGTATATTGAATCAGTCGATACCAGTAGCAATACGTTTATGGTATTAGGTTCTCTGGTAACAATAATACCTACAACAACATTTAGCGATGAAGAGGATGATGATCATGCTCCTATTAGACAAATGAACCTAGGTGAGTTAGCAGTCGATGACTTTGTAGAACTGAGCGTGTTTTATGCTTCATCAGTTGCTGGCTTTGTTGCTACTCGTGTTGAGCGAGATGACCCTGAAGATGGTGCTTTAATTGTGAGCGTCGAGGGTGATGTCAGTAACATTATAATAGCAAACATGGAAATAGAAGTTTCAGGAATACCGATCGATATTTCCCAACTTAGTGAATTTAAGCCTCAGCTTGGCGATAGAGTTGAAATAGAAGGTGTGTATAATAACCAAGTTATTATTGCCAATGCTGAATCAGAAATCGAATAAGCCTAGTTTGTTTTATATAAATTCCATTTATTTGAAAATTATGCAGGTGTTAAATTCCGTAAATATCCCCAACCACACTTATCCGTGGTTTTTAGAAAATAGCAATATATACCCGTAGCGATTATCTCAAACGCCACGGGTATAGATATTCTTTCCTTATTCAATCCGATGTCTAAACATTTATAAATCCCATTGTTTTGCCGATATTTATAGAGCAACGATAATTGCTCTGTTTTCAGAGTAGTGCAATAAATGTTTCAGACTATATTAATACGTAAATTTACTTAGATATGTGTTATTGGCGTTAAATTTATCATGCTTTGGGTGTCTGTTAATAATGCAGTTAATCGTTAAAATACAAACTAAAAACACAAGGCAGTACTGTTATGGGTAATTCAGGGGTTGGGAAAGGTTCTTGTGAAGGGGATTTGAAAAAAATAAAAATGGAGGAGGTGATTCGACGCTTAGAGTCCTGTTTTATTCGTGATATCAATGGGGTCGACGATTGTTTATTCGATGAGATAGTGAACGAGGCGGTTTCACTGACGGAGAGCACACTTGGCATATTGTTTGAAGTGTGTAATACCGAGGCCGGTATTTCTTTGCTGCGTGTTGTTTCCGTTACCCCTCGTGGATCAGTGAGCGATTTATACCAGAAACCCGATTCGCTGAAAGATGCGTTCTATAATCAGCCTTCATTCTTTCAACAAGTGGTTTTAAGCGGCGAAGCCGTGATTGCCAATAACTCCCAGAGCGACTCTCGCAACGGAGAGTATAGTGTCGGCCATCCAGAGGTAAGCACATTTTTGGGAATACCTTTCTATTTTGGTGGCAAGATGATGGGTGTGTTAGCCTTGATCAATCGTCATCAGGGATATGATGATTCTCTCATCGAATTTATAAAACCATTATCCTGCTCATGTGCCCATGTTCTATTTGCGATGCATAACAACAAGCACCGAATGGAAGCGGAAACGATGCTTAAAGATAGTCTTTCAAGTATTAGTGCTATTGTTGATACGGTGGTAGATGGCATTATGACGATTGATGATCAGGGTATTATTGATTCCTTCAATCCTGCAGCAGAGCGAATTTTTGGCTACGTTTCAAGTGAGGTTATTGGGCGCAATGTTAATCTTTTGATGCCCGGCCATTATCGGGATGAACACGATAGTTACCTCAGTAACTACATCGCAACGGGTGAGCGCAAAGTGATTGGTATCGGGCGTGAAGTGCTTGGCATTCGTCGAGATGGCACTACTTTTCCGTTAGAACTCTCAGTCAGCCAGATGATGAAAGATAAGCGGCGCATGTTCACGGGCATAGTGCGAGATATAACCGAGCGAAAGAAAAGTGAAAGTGCGCTGCGTGATAATATGGCGCGCATTAGTGCGATAGTGGATACCGTTGTCGATGGGATTATCATGATTGATGATATTGGTTTAATTGAGTCGTTTAACCCTGCGGCTGAGTGTATATTTGGTTACTGCTCGGATGAGGTGATCGGGCATAATATCAGTATGTTAATGCCCGAACCCTATCATGAAGCACACGATAGTTATCTTGAACATTTTCGTCAGACGGGTGAAAAACGCGTCATCGGTATTGGGCGTGAAGTAGAAGGGCGGCGTAAAGATGGCAGCACCTTTCCTCTCGAGCTTTCGGTCAGCGAGATGAAGCTTGGAGAGCAGAAAAAATTTACGGGGATTGTACGCGATGTGACGGCCCGTAAGAAGTCTGAGGACGAACTACGAGACAGCGCTGCACGCATTGCGGCAATTGTTGATACGGTAATCGATGGCATAATTATCATTAATGATTACGGAATTATTGAGACTATTAATCCGGCCGCAGAGTCAATTTTTGGGCATGAGAGTAGTCAAATCGTTGGACATAATGTCAGTCTACTTATGCCGGATCCTTTTCAAGAAGAACATGATAATTATCTAGAAAATTTTCGACGCACTGGAGTTCGTAAAGTCATCGGTGTTGGGCGTGAGGTAGTTGGGCTACGTAAGGATGGAAGCACTTTTCCGCTAGAGCTATCAGTGAGCGAGATGAAGCTGGGAGGTCGTCGTATGTTTACGGGTATTGTACGTGATATTACCGAAAGAAAAAATATTGATATCCTGAAAAATGAGTTTATTTCTACCGTTAGTCATGAATTACGTACGCCACTCACTTCTATTAGAGGTTCTTTAGGTCTGGTGACCGGTGGTGCACTGGGTGAACTTCCGGAGAAAGCGATGCAGATGATAAGCATTGCAGAAAATAACTCAGAGCGCTTAGTCTCACTTATTAACGACATCCTTGATATTGAAAAAATTGCGGCAGGTAAGATGAGTTTTGACTTAATCATTCAACCATTGATGCCGATTATTGAAAAGGCGGTGGTGGCTAATGAAGCATACGGTACTCAATATGGTGTTCGTTTTCGGGTGTGCGAAACAACGGATGATATCTATGTAAATGTAGATGAAAATAGACTATTACAAGTATTGTCGAATTTTTTGTCGAATGCAGCTAAATTTTCTAGCGCAGGGAATGATGTCGAAATATCGGCGTCTATTGATGGGAACTTAGTCCGAGTTTCGGTTCAAGATCATGGCGAGGGAATTCCGCCGGAATTTCATGATCGATTATTTCAAAAGTTTTCCCAGGTCGATTCCAGCGACAATCGCAAGAAACCAGGAACCGGACTTGGGCTGGCAATTAGTAAGGAAATTGTTGAGCGGATGTTTGGTCAGATAGGCTTTTCCAGTGAGCAAGGAAAGGGCTCAGTTTTCTACTTCTGCATCCCAGAGTATAACAAAGGAAGAGCAAACAACTCTTTACACGATACTATTCAACCGGATGTTTCAGCGCTACAGCGTGTTCAAAAATCTAAGCTCAGTGCGCGGGTACGACCGCTGATTCTGCATATTGAAAATGATACAGATTTAATTCGTGTCGTTTCCGAAGTGTGTAGAGAGATTGCCGATCTTGATTCTGCAGAGACTTTGCAGGAGGCGCGTAAGCGTTTGTCGAAACAGACCTATGACTTAATTGTACTCGATTTGGGCTTGCCCGATGGTTGGGGTTTAGAACTCATTTCGTTATTAAAAGAACCGAAACCACAAATAATTGCGCTTACTGCGCATAATATTTCGAGTGAAATGAAATCTCAACTTAGCTCGGTGTTGCTCAAGTCCCAGACCTCAAATGAACAACTTTTAAAAGCTATTTGCCAAGCATTAAGTCTCGCGGCATGAGAGGGTTTTTTTGTTACCGGTTTGCGGTGTTTTTCTGTAAAAAATATTAAGACCTGATTTATTAATAATCGCTACACGATATAAAATATTTTTTACTCTCTTTTTTCATGAGTCTCAATAGGATTTAATGTAAGCGTTGGATCAAAGCTCTCATAATAATTTTTCTATTTGACGAATAATCTGTGCGTCTTCCGGTTTTATTCGACTTTGAAAGCTGCCTATAAGCTTGCCTTCTCGGCTGATGAGATATTTATGAAAATTCCATTGTGGATATTCACCCGCTATGGAGGCGAGTGTTGAGTAGAGGGGGTCAGTCGTTCCTTGTGCGACATTGGTTTTTTCAAACATTGGAAACTTTACTTTGAACGTGCGTTCGCAAAATGCCGCGATTTCATGTTCAGATCCGGGATCTTGTTCACCGAAATCATTGGAAGGAAAGCCCAGTACAACTAAGCCTTTTTTGTTATAGCGTTGATATAGATTTTCGAGTCCCTTGTATTGCTTGGTGAACCCACAAAAACTTGCTGTGTTGACGATAAGTATGACCTTGTTTCGGTATTCGTCACACAAATTGACTGGTTGGTCGCTAGCGAGTCTGTTTTTGGTAACGTTCAAAATTTGTGTGCAATTACTGGCGGAGCTAATGCTGGGAACGACAAGTAATAGAAGGCATATCAGCTGGGCAAATATAGCCAATCTGTTTGCCTTAATAAAATTGTGCATTTGTTAACTCCTTAATTTTAATTCAGATTGCATTCAATGGGCCAAAATTTAGTGTATAGCTTTGTAATATTTTTTTCTTTTTTTCCGCAGACAATTTTTTTTGATCGAACCCTTCCAATTCAGTCAATATTCGTGCTGCAGCACCCTGAAGATGTTTTAGTTTGTGACAACGCGTTTCTAACCATTCTTGTCGTTCTAGCTCCTGTCGCTTGGGGAAAATGGCTTCTGATGCAGACGCCAATACTCTGTAACATGCCAGAAGTCTATCACTTGAATTGCTGTATGATGATTTAGAAATGTCCAGTTATCCTGAGCAGCATCAGCAACACCAATATATAGCGCCTTTGGATAATGCTTTTTAGTCTCTTTGATCTCCCGCTCAAGCCGTAATATAAAGTCTGCCTTCCCATATTCTGGTGGTGCCGCGACATGAGTTGTATGTAAGCGTTCTCCTTCTTGGTCGTAAAGGGCGACTGTTTCGATTCCACCGTGCGGTGTTTGATATCTTTTGGGAAGCTGTCCTTTGCTTGTTAGTTTGGTATTTCCGATTTTAATTGGGCTTCCATCCGTGTCAAATCGCTTGAGCAACTCCTGGGTCGCGATCTGCCCAGGAGTTGAGCGCTTCTTGAATAATTTCCTTGTTATCTAACAGTTTTATTCTACGGCCTACGCCGCACACCTCCATTACAGCATATTCTTTCTTTAATTCACAAGACTCTCATAAATATATAACAAAAATAGATACTTAAAATATTAAACGTCTTAAACAAAAAAATGGGTGGCTATTGTCGGCCCTCTCGGAATTATTTTTCACCATGTAGCATAAGTACTCACTTTTCAAAAGCTTACAATATGCTCACTCACATCAAAAATAATATAGCCAGCTATAGCTGCAAAGGTCTTGCTGTGTAGTCTATTGACAGATATATCTCCAGCTATTACTGTGATCTGTCTCGGTTTTCGTGATTGACCTTGGTTTTTTAAAAAATAAAAATAATAATATGCGTGTGCTTGCTATTACTTTTCTTGCGGGTGTTTTATTTTGTCAGCAGTTGGCCTTCCTGCCGAACTCTGCGTGGTGTTGGCTGTTATTCATTACCTTTCCATTATGTTTTCTGCGTTCAGTATTTGTGATCATACCTTGTGGTTTGCTCTCGGGGTTTTTATGGGCTGTACTGCAAGGGGTTATAGTACTGGGTAGTGAGCTTCCTGAAGAATACGAAAGTCAAGACTTGACGGTAGTGGGCGTGGTCAGTTCGTTGCCAGAACGGGATGAAAACAGGCAACGTTTTGCAATGGATGTCAGTGAATTGATTTACGCAGAACAATCAATCACCGGGCCTAAAAAAATTAGACTTAATTGGTATCGGTCGGATGCTGAGGTTTTACCGGGGGATACTTGGCGCTTACTCGTTCGTTTAAAGCGACCACATGGTTTTATGAATCCTGGTGGTTTTGATTACGAGGCTTGGTTGTTTCAACATCGCATTCGCGCAACAGGCTATGTTCGTTTTGCGGATGAAAATGTTCTCGTTGCAAGACCTGCTTCAAGCGTTAGTTTTGACCGAGTGCGTTATGCCATTAAAAAAAATCTCAATACTCTGTTAGCCGACAGTAAACTCGCCGGAGTGATACATGCTTTAACGATTGGCGATAAAAGCCAAATTAATGCGGATCAATGGGAGGTATTTAGGCGTACCGGAACCAATCATTTGGTCGCAATATCGGGTTTGCATATTGCTTTGGTTGCGGGGTTTTCTTTTTTTTTATGGCGATACTTATGGGGTAGCAGTGTTTGCTTATCGCGAATTATGCCGGCGCAAAAATCTGCGAGCCTCTTTGCATTGTTGATGGCCTTTTGTTACGCGGGGCTGGCGGGTTTTGCTATTCCAACCCAACGGGCTTTAGTGATGATTGCGGTTATTTTGGGAGCTGTGTTTTTCAATCGTCGTTTTTTATTGAGCCAAGTGCTGGCCATTGCATTGTTAGCCGTGTTGTTGTTTGATCCGTTATCCGTGTTATCGGGCGGGTTTTGGCTCTCTTTTTTTGCAGTGGCGATGATATTCTATGTGTTATCTGCTCGATTAGGGCGATTGACTTATTGGCGGAGCTGGTTTTTGGTTCAGCTCGCTATTACGATAATGTTGATGCCGCTATTACTGCTGTTTTTTCAGCAATTTTCTATGATTTCACCCATCGCTAATTTTATCGCGATTCCATGGCTTAGTTTTGTGGTGGTGCCGCTCAGTTTGTTCGGGGCCGTTATTTCCTTGTTTTCACTCGACATTGCCAAACCTTTTCTGGTTTTCGCTGATATAAATATGAAGGGGCTTTGGGGAATATTGGAATGGTTGTCTACGCGTCCGCTGCATAGTTGGGTACAGCATACACCTCCTCTGTGGACGGTTATCATCGCATTTGTCGGTATAGCTTGCTTGTTTGCACCACGTGGTTTTCCTGGCCGCTGGTTGGCGACTCTTTGGTTGATTCCTTTGTTCTTGGCCAAGCCAGAGTCCCCTCAGTGGGGTGAAATGGGTTTTACCTTGCTTGATGTGGGTCAAGGTCTTGCTGTAATTGTGCGCACCCAAAACCATACCTTGGTATACGATACTGGGCCTAAATTCAGTGCGCATTTTAATACCGGTGAAGCGGTGGTCATTCCTTATTTGCGATATTTGGGAATACCGAAGATTAATACCCTGATGGTAAGTCATGGGGACTCTGATCATCGGGGAGGTGTAACATCAATCCTCAATCAATTACTCGTTGATCAATTTCTAACGGCTGATTTGTCGCGCTTTCCTCAACACCAGGCACAGCCTTGTCGTGCAGGACAGTCTTGGGATTGGGACGGGGTTTCGTTTACGGTGTTAAACCCGGAAGAGAATCGGACTGATCAATCTGCAAACGATATTTCATGTGTGTTAAGAGTCGCGACCCGTTCTATGAGCCTATTGTTGACTGGAGATATCGAAATTAACAGCGAACAACAATTGCTGGAAAACTACCCTGGCCTGATTGCTGCGGATGTTTTGGTCGTTCCCCATCATGGGAGTAAAACCTCATCATCTATTGAGTTTATTGATGCAGTGTCGCCAGCTATAGCCTTATATTCCTTAGGTTATAAAAATCGTTATGGGTTTCCGGCTGCCGAGGTAAAAACGCGGTATAAAGCGCGAAATATTACGACTTATGAAACCGCAAAACATGGTGCAATTGTTCTAAAATGGGATGTTTCAAGTGGGTATCGTGTACAACTGACACGAGCATATGAAAAAAAGTATTGGCATGCGTTATAATGCCTCGTTTTATTAGGTTTAGCTGAGAAGGTTGCGGAATGTTTGATTTGATTACGTCGGGTGGCTGGTTAATGCTGCCGATTATTATTTGCTCAGTTATTGCGATGGCGGTGATTGGTGAACGGCTATGGGCTTTGCGCACCCAACGTGTTGCGCCAAAACATTTGGTGGCGCAAATTTTTCATCTGCACAAGCAAAATCGCTTAGACAATAACGCGTTGAATGCTTTACGTAGCAGCTCACATCTGGGGCGTATTCTCGCATCGGGACTGGATAATGTGCATTATGAACGCGATGTGATGAAGGAATCCATTGAAGAGACGGGTCGCCATGTTGTTCACGAATTGGAACGTTATCTCAATATGCTGGGCACGATTGCTTCAATAACCCCGCTATTGGGTTTATTGGGTACCGTGGTTGGAATGATTAAAGTATTTACGGTTATTACGGTGCAAGGTGTGGGCAATCCAAATGTACTGGCAGGTGGAATATCTGAGGCCTTATTGACAACGGCAGCGGGCTTAACAGTGGCAATTCCCAGTGTGATGTGTCACCGATATTTTCGACGAAAAATAGATGATCTGGTAGTCATGATGGAGCAAGAGGCTATTAAGCTGGTAGAGATTATCCACGGACAACGTGGTGAAAGTGCGATTGCGAGTGTTGATGAATCATGAAATTTCGCACCAAAAAAATTGAACAAGCTGATGTCAATATTACGCCGTTAATTGATATCGTTTTTATTCTGTTAATATTTTTTATGGTGTCGACTACATTTAAACAAGAGTTTGAAGTAGGGCTAGAGTTGCCAGAGGCAAGATCAGATAGTACGATTCAAGATAAATCGATCGAGATCACCATTAATTCAAATGGTGAGTTTTTTGTGAATCGTAAACAACTGGTTAATACACAGGTGGTCACTATAAAACGCGCACTCGAAAAAATCGCAGGTGATACGCGAGATTTTCCAATCATTATTAGCGCTGATTCCAGCGCAACACATCAGTCAGTAATAACCGCAATGGATGCCGCGAGACAGTTGGGTTTTTCTAAATTGAATTTCTCAACACAACAAACTTCAGATCAATAGATTATTCGAAGTTCCGCTAATAGACCGAACCCTTAGGAAATATCAAGATTCTATGTCAAAAAAAACACTGGATTTAAATAATGGTTTTTCAGTTTATCGCCATTTATTGTCTTATGTGAAACCTTATTGGCTTGCTTTTGTATTTGCCATTATAGGTATGGTGATTGTTGCTGCTACTGAGCCTGCTTTTGCCGCGTTGATGAAACCTTTGCTTGATGGAACCTTTGTGGAGCAAGATCCCTATTGGATTCAAGTTATACCTTTTTTAATTATTGGTGTATTTGTTGTTCGTGGGATAGGTAGTTTTTTTGTCAATTATTGTATGTCATGGGTGAGTCGTCATGTGATCAAAGATCTTCGTAACGAGATGTTTGAGCAGTTCCTCAATTTGCCTGCTCGATTTTATGATAAAAACGCATCCGGGAAACTTATTTCAAAACTCATTTTTGATGTTGAGCAAATCGCCAATGCATCGAGCAAAGTATTAACCTTGTTGATACAAGACTCATTAACTTTATTGGGTCTATTAGCGTGGATGTTTTATTTAAATTGGCAGTTGTCATTATTATTTTTAATCCTTGGCCCAATAATGGGTGTGTTAATTGTGGTGGTGAATAAGCGCTTGCGAATAATCAGCAAGCGTATTCAAAACTCTATGGGAGATGTTACCCATGTTGCACAAGAGACCATCGAAGCGCATAGAGTGATTAAAATATTTGGTGGCCAAGATAACGAATCGAAAAATTTCATGCGGGCGAACGAAAACAATCGACGTCAACATATGAAGGTTGTGGTCACTAATTCTATTAGCGTACCGGTTGTTCAATTACTCGCTGCCATTTTATTAGGAGTGATTGTTTTTCTAGCTACTCGTCCTGAGTTTAGAGATACCATAACAGTTGGAAGCTTCATGTCATTAATTACTGCGATGCTGCTCTTATTACCCCCGTTAAAACGCATTATGAATGTCAATGCTGATTTACAACGTGGAATTGTTGCATCACAAAGTGTGTTTGGTTTTATTGCCGAAAGTAAAGAACTTGATAACGGCACTGAGTCATTGCTGAATGTCAGGGGTGGCGTGCGTTACGAAGATGTCAGCTTCAAATATGATGATGAAAAAGGTGAGGTACTGACTCATGTAAGTTTTGAAATTGGTGCTGGCCAGAGCATTGCATTTGTGGGTCGGTCCGGTAGTGGGAAGTCAACAATAGCCAGTTTATTACCGCGTTTTTATAACATCGAACAGGGTTCTATTTCCATTGATGGGCAGGATGTTAAACAGATTAAGTTACGTGACTTAAGGCATTCCATTGCATTAGTGAGTCAGGATATTAGACTTTTTAATGATACTATTTTACATAATATTGCTTATGGAAATGCCAGTGAAGTCGATGAAAAAGCGGTTATTCAAGCCGCAAAAATGGCCTTTGCGTGGGAGTTTATTCAGGACTTGCCACAGGGTTTGCAAACGGTTGTCGGCGAGCATGGCGTATTGCTTTCTGGTGGACAGAGGCAACGCATTGCTATCGCACGAGCCATTTTGAAAAATGCACCTATCTTAATTTTAGATGAAGCGACCTCCGCACTGGATTCTGAGTCAGAACGTTTTATTCAAGCGGCACTCGCTGATTTAATGAAAAATAGAACGACCTTAGTTATTGCGCATCGTTTATCGACGATTGAAAATGTCGATAAAATTGTAGTGCTTGATCAAGGTCGAATTATTGAAGTGGGTTCGCATAAGGAACTTATGGCAAAGGGAAAATATTATGCGGCCCTCTACCATATGCAATTTAATGCAGAAGAGGCCAAGGCGCGCGGTGATTGAGATTTCGATTTTATCCTTTGGTGGGCTTATTATAAACTATTAAACCTTCCAAGATTATTAGACCTCTACATTTCCAAGTGGCCGAGTCGATTGGTCATTGCTGAAGAGGAGAATTTCCGTTGCTAGTGCCGATGGTGACAAGCTTTCACCACGGCCTCAGTAAGCTTGTTGTTACTTATCATAGACGACGTATCGATTCCCTTAGTCGTTATCCCAGGAATTTTAATTTCATCTATTGCAACCACTATTCTTCTGAAAGACAATAATCACGAGAAGGTATGCTCGTAGCAAAAAATTTCTGTCGATACTGTCTAATAAAAATTAGCGGAAAGGAGTACTTGGAATGGTAAAGGTTGATTTTCCGGTTGTATCAGTATCGGGGTGAATACTGGATAGTTGAGTTAGACCTGATAGTTCAGTAATACGCCAGTCAGTAGGTTCCAAGTCAGTTGAATTAAGTGATGCAACGCCAAACATGTTTTCCTCAAATAATTTTTCTACAAAAGCATTACAATCATTATTGGGAATAGTTGAGCTATCGTACAGGTTGATGTGAAGTAATCCACACCGAGTTCCCAGCCCTCCCATTCACCCAAATTATCATCGAGGATATTGTTACCATTATAATTACATATATTGCGTTCTAAACATTTGAGCTGAGTATAGTTTTCAAGTCCTTGAGGTGCGTCAACTTCGATGCGCGGGTAGTCTGCTACGTAGGTGGCATTATTGACTGATTTTCTGCGCCACTCTGTCACTTGAGGGGCGTAGGGGGTTGTTGTGTTTGTGATATCATAAAGTATGGGATTGAAGTAGGTGGTATCATTTATATCAAATTGATAACTACCAAGATCAAATTCATTGTTACTCGAATCAATAATACCATTATTGTCACTATCGTTTTTTATAGTCACTGCAAATTTGTTGAAATTTGCAGATGTTGCTCCTAAACCCGTTGCGTCCACAACGGCGATCACTGAAAACTCAGGTAGATCCAATCCTTCTGGTAAATTGAGAAAAGGCTGGCCGATAAATGTTATCAAGCTTTTTGCGCGATAAGTGGCGTTCGTTCCGCTCCCTGTTTGGTTTACATCGACTCGAAATCCAGATATACCGCCACTGTGCCCTGGTTGCATTTTTAAGTATATTTGGTTATCCGCAGAAGTGGCTGAGCGGGTGAAATCTATGCGTACTCCTGCGGGTGCGTCTGGGTTATCGACATCGGAGT
>Ga0256830_1000626_pt1 | contig 26994 bp, 15 predicted proteins | sample 128326metaG_FD_190537 | JGI IMG/M metagenome (GOLD analysis project Ga0256830, IMG submission 190537) | Hydrothermal vent microbial communities from Lau Basin, Pacific Ocean - 128-326 | ecosystem: Environmental > Aquatic > Marine > Hydrothermal vents | place: Pacific Ocean: Lau Basin | collected... | reverse complement strand
GCCCACACTGTGCCATCGGCTTTAAGCGCGATGGTATGGCGACTTCCTGCAGCAATAGCGGTTACGTCCGTAAGTCCGCTTATCTGCAGAGGGATAGAACTGCAAGGACTGGAATAAGCACATGTTTCAGTCGTTGTTACCCCCAACTGCCCTGCGCCGTTATATCCCCACACCCAAACCGTGCCGTCAGTTTTAAGCGCAACAGTATGCCACACTTGGCCGTCACCTCCTCCCGCAATGGCGGTTACGTCCGTAAGGCCGCTTACCTGCACAGGCGTGGTGCTGTCTATCGTTGTCCCGTCTCCCAGCTGGCCGAAGCGGTTATTTCCCCATGCCCAAACTGTACCATCTGATTTAAGCGCGAGGGTATGGTATGGTCCGGTTGCGATGGCGGTTACATCTGTAAGCCCGCTTACCTGCACAAACGTACTGTCGTACCGGCTACTACGGCCACCACCCCACGCCCATACCGTGCCATCGGTTTCAAGAGCGAAAGAATAACCGTAACCGGCTGCGATGGCAGCAAAGGTGAAACACTTAATTTCAATGTCTATTACATCCGTAGCGTTAACTCTTCCGCTGATCACACTGCATGTCTGATCAAACGGCTGTGATAAAACCGTTATTTCGTAAATGGTAAGGTCCTCAAGCTCTGTTGCAAATGTAAACGGACCGTTCTCCATGATTATCAGATCATCTCCACCGTTGTTTTGAAGCACCAGTGTTCCAGTAAGGCTGCTGACCGTGCCACCAACGCTGAAGGTGCCGGTTGCTTTGCTCCTTACCGGCACGGGTGTGGGGCTGCAATCAAAATCATTTTCATTACCGCATGTTTCAGTCGTTGTTACTCCCAACTGTCCGTATTCATTATCCCCCCATGCCCAAACAGTACCGTTTGAGTTAAGCGCGAGGGTATGTCTAAATCCTGCCGCGATGGAGCTTACGTCTGTGAGACCAGGGACTTGTATCGGAATGGTTGAACAGAAGGGATAAAAAGAAACACCCACACCTCTAGCTACCCCGAAGCTTACTTCACAGGTTTCTGTTGTTGTTACGCCCAGTTGACCGTGCTCATTGTCTCCCCATGCCCACACAGTGCCATCGGCTTTAAGAGCGATGGTATGTCCATACTTAAAAAAATTATATCGGCGACTAGCGCCTCCTGCCGCGATAGCGGTTACGCCCGTAAGCCCGCTTACCTGCACAGGCGTGGAGCTGTCTGTTGTCGTCCCGTCTCCCAACTGTCCGACCCAGTTTTCTCCCCATGCCCACACAGTGCCATCGGTTGTGAGAGCTAGGGTGTGATCACCTCCGCCCGTTATTGCGGCGATGTCTGTTAGGTTACTTACCTGCACAGGCGTAGAGCTGCGATCTTTCGTTCCGTCTCCTAATTGGCCGTGTTTGTTATCTCCCCAACTCCACACCGTGCTGTCAGTTTTAAGCACGAGGGTGTGGTAAGCGCCAGCGGCGACGGCACTTACGTCTGTTATGTTGGATACCTGGATCGGAGTGGTAGAGCAGGGAGCGTCCCAAGAATAAAGCTCGTCCATCATCAAATACCAAGTTTGGCAGATTTCAATCGTTTCTGTTCCCAATTGACCATAGTAATTTTCTCCCCATGCCCAAACTGTGCCGTCGGCTTTAAGCGCGATAGTATGTCTATCCCCGGCAGCTATGGCGATAACGTCTGTGAGGTCGGATATTTGGATCGGAGTGGTGGAACATGGATAAAAATAGTATGGAGTATAAGGGTAGGGATTGTTAACACATGTTTCAGGTGTTGTGGCACCCAGCTGTCCGTATTTATTATCCCCCCACGCCCACACAGTGCCGTCTGATTTAAGCGCAATGCTATGGTCGCCTCCTGCCGCGATAGCGGTAATGTCCGTAAGGCCGCTTACCTGTATCAGGCCCGGGCTGTCTATCGTTGTCCCGTCGCCAAGCTGGCCGAGTTCGTTACTTCCCCACGCCCATACCGTACCGTCTGCTTTCAGCTCAATGGTATGGGAACCTCCGCCTGCGATGGCAACGACATCCCCAACTTCCACGTTGTAAGGAGAGTGATGCCTATGTTCTTCCCTTTTCTTCATACCCTTGGAACGCGCCTCTGCAACACCGCCGGCAATCCACAAACCGGCAAAAATAAGAACAAACAGACCCATAAAAAATTTAAACCATGTTTTTCTCATCTTAACTCCCTCCTTGAATAACGAATATGATTGATCACAAGTTTATTTCAATAAGCCCCTAAAGTCTTCGACCTAAACTATATTGCAGTGCGGTGAATCTAAAAAATCGCTCACCCTCTACTCCCTCTGCAATTAAAAAGAAAACCACAGAGGGAGTAGAGGCGGTAAGTGTTAGGGCCTCTCCAATACCTGCACCGGAATGCTACTGCTATCTGTTGTTCCATCTCCCAGCTGGCCGTAGTAGTTTCTTCCCCATGCCTGCACCGCACTGTCGGTGTTAAGCGTGATTGAATGGTATTCTCCGGCCGCAATTTCGGTTATGTCTGTAAGTTCACTTACCTGCACAGGAGTGCTGCTGCTATCTATTGTTCCATCTCCCAGCTGGCCAGCGTAGTTTCCTCCCCACGCCAATACTGTGCCGTCGGTTTTAAGCGCGATAGAATGGGAACGTCCGGCCACGATAGCGGTTACGTCCGTAAGTTCACTTACTTGCACAGGAGTTGTGCTGCTATTTGTCGTCCCGTCACCCAACTGGCCGTATCTGTTATATCCCCATGCCCATACCGTGCCATCGGTTTTAAGAGCGAGGGTATGATCATATCCGCCCGTGATGGCGGTTACGTCCGTGAGACCGCTTACCTGCACAGGCGTGGTACTGTCTATTGTCGTTCCGTCACCCAACTGGCCGTAGTAGTTACGTCCACATGCCCAAATCGTTCCGTCTGACTTAAGAGCGAGGGTATGGGCACCTCCTGCCGCGATGGCGGTTACGTCTGTGAGACTGCTTATCTGCACAGGAGTTGTGCTATTACGTGTCGTTCCGTCACCCAACTGGCCGTATCTGTTATATCCCCATGCCCACACCGTGCCGTCTGATTTAAGCGCGAGTGAATGCTCACCTCCTGCCTCGATGGCGGTTACGTCAGTAATTCCGCTTACCTGCACAGGCGTGGTACTGTCTGTTATTGTCCCATCTCCCAGCTGTCCATATTTGTTACTTCCCCATGCCCACACCGTGCCACCGGCCTTAAGCGCGATAGAATGGTAACTTCCGGCTGCAACAGCAACTATGTCTGTGAGTTCGCTTATCTCCAAAGGGGTTGTATTGCTGTTTGTCCTAGTTCCGTTTCCAAGCTGGCCGAATCCGTTCCATCCCCATGCCCACACCGTACCATCGTCTTTAAGCGCTATAGAGTGGCCACCTCCGGCCGCGATATCAACGGCCTCCGTAAGAGGATAGGGGCATATAATCTGTATGTCTGTTTTGTCCGTGGCGTTAATTCTTTCACTGTTGCTGCTCATGATTTCGCAGGTCTGACCATCTGGCTGGGTTAAAATCTCTATATCGTAAATGGCCAGGTCCTCAAGCTCAGTTGCAAAGGTAAATGGGCCGTTCTCCGTGATTATCAGGTCATCGCCACCGTTGTTTTGAAGCACTAATGTTCCAGTAAGGCCGCTAACCGTGCCACCCACACTGAATGTGCCGGTTGCTTTGCTTCTTACCGGCACAGGTGTGTTGCTGCAATCAAAATAATCTTCATAATCGCATAGTCCAGTCGTTATTGCCCCCAACTGGCCGTAGTAGTTGTCTCCCCATGTCCACACTGTTCCGTAGGTTTTAAGCGCGAGGGTATGGCTTCCTCCTGCCGCGATGGCGGCAACATCCGTGAGGCCGCTTACCTGTACAGGCGTGCTTGAACAAAAAGCGGAAAAGCCATAACTATTTCTTCCAAGGTATACATATATATCACAAGTTTCTGTTGTTATCCCCAGCTGGCCGTACCGATTATATCCCCACGCCCAAACCGTACCATCGGCTTTAAGCGCGATGCTATGCCCCATAGCAAAATTGCCTCCAGCCGCCGCGATGGCGGTTACGTCCGAAAGCCAGCTTACCTGAACCGGCGTGGCGCTAGATGTCATTGTTCCGTCTCCCAGCTGGCCTGCATTGTTAGATCCCCACGCCCACACTGTGCCGTCGGTTTTAAGCGCGAGGATATGGCCTCTCCCTGCTGCGATGGCGGTTACATCCGTAAGGGAGACTACTTGTTCAGGGGTGTTTTCAGTTGTTCCCAGGCCCCAGTTGTTATATCCCCAGGCCCAGACCGTGCCGTCAGTTTTAAGCGCGAGGGTATAGTAAGTACTTCCGGCTGCAATGGCGATTACGTCTGTAAGCCCGCTTACCTGCACAGGCGTGGTGGAGCAAGTTCTGTCCATAGAACCAAACTCACATTCTTCGGTTGTTTCTACTCCCAGTTGGCCTGAACTGTTATATCCCCAGGCCCACACTGTGCCATCGGCTTTAAGTGCGAGGGTATGGCTTCCCCCTGCTGCGATGGCGGTTACATCCGTAAGTCCGCTTACCTGAACAGGCGTAGCACTGTCTATCGTTGTTCCGTTCCCCAGCTGGCCTGCGCCGTTATATCCCCATGCCCACACCGTGCCGTCAATTTTAAGCGCGATGGAATGGGAGTCTCCTCCCGCGATAGCGGTAATGTCCGTAAGGCCGCTTACCTGTATCGGGGCCGGGCTGTCTATCGTTGTCCCGTCGCCAAGCTGGCCGAGTTCGTTACTTCCCCACGCCCATACCGTACCGTCTGCTTTCAGCTCAATGGTATGGGAACCTCCGCCTGCGATGGCAACGACATCCCCAACTTCCACGTTGTAAGGAGAGTGATGCCTATGTTCTTCCCTTTTCTTCATACCCTTGGAACGCGCCTCTGCAACACCGCCGGCAATCCACACGCCGGCAAAAAGAAGAACGAATAAACCCATAAAAAATTTAAACCATGTTTTTTTCATCTCAACTTCTCCTTGAGTAACGAATATGAACAAATATAATTGATCACGAGCGTATCGCAATAAGCCCCTACAGTCTTCGACCTAAACTATCTTGTAGTACGGTGAATCTAAAAAATCGCTCACCCTCTACTCCCTCTGCAATTAAAAAGAAAACCACAGAGGGAGTAGAGGCGGTAGGCGCTACGGCGTCACCAAGACCGGCACTGGCGTAGACCTGTGTGTCCAAGTTCCGTCTCCCAGTACGCCATATGTATTATTTCCCCACGCCCACACCGTGCCGTCGATTTTAAGCGCGACTGTATAATAACGTCCGGACGCGATAACAGTGACGTCCGTGAGGCCGGATACCTGTACAGGCGTGGTGCTGTCTGTATTCGTTTCATCTCCCAGCCGACCCCAGTCGTTATTTCCCCACGCCCACAGCATGCCGTCAGTTTTAAGCGCGACTGTATGACCGTATCCGGCCGCGATAGCGGCGACGTCCGTGAGGCCGGATACCTGTACCAACGTGGAGTAGTTGGATCTCGACTCCCATACCGTGCCGTCGTTTTTAACCGCGACTGTTTTAGCGTATCCTGCCGCGATGGCGGTTACGTCTGTGAGATCTGATACCTGCACCGGCGTAGTGGAGCAAGAAAAACCACTACCGAAGGAGATACTACTGCATGTTTCAAATGTTGTGGCTCCCAGCTGGCCGAACCTGTTAGATCCCCACGTCCAGAGCGTGCCATCGTTTTTAAGCGCGACGGAATGATAACCGTTGGCCGTTATTGCGATTACGTCCGTAAGGCCGCTTACCTGCACAAGCGTAGTGCTATATGTTGTTGTTCCATCTCCCAGCTGGCCGAAGTCATTATTTCCCCGTGCCCAGATGGTGCCGTCAGGTTTAAGCGCAATGATGTGGGAAGCTCCGCCCGCAATAGCGGTTACGTCCTTGAGTTCGCTTACCTCCACTGGCGTGGTGGAGCAACTGCTGCCATTAGCGCACTTTTCAGTTGTACTTACTCCGTATACATTAGCTCCCCACGCCCATACCGTGCCGTCGGTTTTAAGGGCGATGCTATAACTACCTCCGCTCGCTATTGCGGCTACGTCCGTGAGACCGAATACCTGCACCGGCGTGGAGCTATCAGTCGTCGTTCCGTCGCCCAGTCCGCCCTTCCAGTTACTTCCCCACGCCCATACCGTGCCATCGTTTTTAAGCGCGATGGTATGATTATCTCCAGTCGCTATTGCGGTTACGTCCGTAAACAAATCAAAACATGTAACCGATACGTCAAGTATATTCGTACCATTTATTGTTCCGCTGCCGTTATTGACTCTGCAAAACTGGTTATCCGGATGGGTTAAAACCGCAACGTTATAGGCTGCCAAATCGGAAACCGGTGTGGAGAAGGTGAAAGCTCCGTTTAAAGTTATTGCCAGGTCGTCCACGCCGTTGTTTTGAAGAACAACCGTTTCTCCATCGGCAAGGCCGCTTACCGTACCGCCCAAGCTGTAGTTGTACACAGTGTATGGAGCTGTTTCGCCCAACACCTGCACCGGCGTAGTGCTGTTTGTCATCGTTCCGTCTCCCAACTGGCCGTATGAGTTATTTCCCCACGCCCACACAGTACCATCGCCTTTAAGCGCAATGGAGTAGCCTTGAGGTAATAAGGAGCCGAAGAAGGACCGAAGTAAATAGCCTCTGGCCGCGATAGCAATAACATCCGTGAGCTCGCTTACTTGCACCGGCGTAGCGCTGTTTATTGTTGTTCCGTCGCCCAGCTGGCCGAGCCTGTTAGACCCCCAAGCCCATACCGTGCCGTCGCTCTTAAGTGCGAGGGTATGAGCACTTCCGGCCGCAATTGCATCAACGTCCGTGAGACCGAATACCTGTACAGGCGTGGTAGAGCAAGAAAAACCACTACCGAAGTAGCCACTATAGCATGTTTCAGATGTCGTAGCGCCCAGCTGGCCAAGCCTGTTAGATCCCCAAGCCCACACCGTGCCGTCGTCTTTAAGTGCAATTGTATGCCAATGTCCGGCTGCGATGGCGGTTATGTCCGTCAGGCCGGATACCTGCACCGGTGTAGTGGAGCAAGAAAAATCAAGAGTGGAGTAGCTACTATTGCATGTTTCAGGCGTCGTGGCGCCCAGCTGGCCGAGCCTGTTTTCTCCCCATGCCCACACCGTGCCGTCGTCTTTAAGCGCAATTGTATACCAATATCCGCCAGCAATAGCGTTTACGTCCGTCAGGCCTATTACCTGAACCGGGGTAGTGCTTCTTATAGTCGTTCCATCTCCCAGCTGGCCGTATTCGTTAAATCCCCATGCCCACACCGTGCCGTCTGACTTAAGCGCGATTGTATGACCATTTTCGCTAGCAATGCTGTTCCCTCCAGCGGTGATACCGATTATGTCCGTAAGGAAATTTGTGCACGGAGCGGTTTCACCGGTATCGCATACCTGCACAGGAGTATAACTGCGTGTTCTTGTTCCATTCCCCAGTTGGCCGTGTTGGTTATCTCCCCATGTCCAAACTGTGCCATCGCTTTTAAGCGTGACTGTATGACCATCTCCGGCCGCGATGGCGATAACGTCTGTAAGTCCGCTGACCTGAAATGGCATCAGGTTGTTATCCCCCCATGTCCAAACTGTGCCGTCATTTTTAAGCAGCACTGCATGGTTGTTTCCAGCTGCGATGGCAACGGAAAAGATCGAACATCTAATAGTGATGTCGGTGATGTCCTCGCCGTTTATTGTTCCGCTGCCGTTCTTGACACGGCAGTACTGGTTACTCGGCTGAGTTACAACCGTAACATTGTAGGTTGTCAAGTCGGAAATCGGTGTGGAGAAGGTAAAAGCACCGTTTGCCGTAATCTCAAGATCATCCCTGCCGTTGTTTAGAAGAACAACCGTTTCTCCATCGGCAAGTTCGCTTACTATGCCGCCTACGTTGTAAGAAGCGACGGAAGAGTTACGCCTATGATGCCCCATTCGCCTTTTATCCTTGGAACCCGCCTCTGCAACACCGCCGGCAATCCACAAACCGGCAAAAATAAGAACAAACAGACCCATAAAAAATTTAAACCATGTTTTTCTCATCTCAACTCCCTCCTTGAATAACGAAATAAAAGAATTAATGGTTACCCCACCCAGGTGGATAGGTTGAAGATTGACACACCGCGTGAGGTTCTCAGAACCAACACTTTTTGTAATTACGAACGACTAAAGACACAAGTCCCCTTATTCACTTGCAAGTTCTACACCTTTAAGGCAACTCCTTGATTTTATATGCTTTTTATAAGTGAATAATTTTAGAAGACTAGAAAGTGTAAAATTTTACGACAATGAGGATTTAATGATATCTTCTTATTGTTATCAATACGTTACAGTGATTGTCTATAAAGTATGCTTAAAAAATAGGCAATTTCTGACCGTTTTCGAGGAGATCATGTAAAAAAAGTGTAAAATTTTTCAACAGTGCTGTTTTGTGGGTTATTTTTCTTCCTTACTCCGCCCTCAGGGCCTCTACCGGATCAAGGTGCGCTGCCCTTCTTGCAGGTAGTACGCCTGCCAAAAGGCCGATGACGATTGCCAGCCCTTCCGCAAGCAAAACATAAGACCACGGTGTGTGTACCGGCAGTGCCGGTATCATAAAATGCAGCAGTTGCGCTCCGCCCGCACCCAGCACCAGCCCGGCCATCCCGCCTGCGGCGGCCAACACTGTAGCCTCGCCCAGAAACAGACTCAGTATCTGAATACGTGTGGCACCAAGTGCGCGAAACAGGCCTATCTCTGAGGTACGTTCACTAACAGCGATAGTCATAATGGTAAGAATGCCTACGCCGCCGACCAGCAATGATATTCCCCCAAGCGCTCCTACCGCAAACGTCAATACATCCAGCACCGAACCAAGCACATCCAGCATCTGCTGTTGTGTGGTAATGGTGTAGTCCTCGTAGCCGTGACGGCTTGTAAGCACGCGGCGGATACCGGCAACCACTTCGTCGACCTGTGTTCCTTCTTTGTACAACAGGTCGATCTCCATAAGGCTGTTGCGGTTAAATAACTCCAGAGCTCTGGCAGCCGGAATGTAGACCGTGTCGTCAAGGTCGAATCCTAAAACTTGTCCTTTTGGTTCCATTGTTCCGATAACACGATATCGGTTACCTCCGACTCGAATGCGTTGTCCTAATGGATTTTCTCTGCTAAAAAGCTCCTTTCTCAACTTGCTGCCCAGCACTGCGAATGCACGTGGCGCGCTTGGATCGTCTTGCGGCAGGAATTTTCCGCTGCTTATTCTCATGCTAAAAGTTTGCGGAAAATCTGCTCCAACGCCGTAGACTATGGAGCGGCGGCGTTTTCTACCGGCTTCAATCTCTGCATTTCCCCAGACAAAAGGAACAACCGTTTGCGCGTGAGGCACGCGGATAAGAGCATTGGCATCTTCTATAGTGAGAGGGCGTACTGTGCCAAGAATGCCTACTGAGCCGCCATGGGTTGTTGGACGGCCCGGGTTAATAGCCACCAGGTTAGTGCCGAACTGGGTGAATTCAGACAAAACAAATCTATGTATTCCCTCTCCGATGGAAGTCAGCAGAACAACCGCTGCAATACCTACCGCAATGCCAAGAGCGGTTAGAATGCTACGCATTCGGTAGGCGGAAAAGGAGCCGGATGTAAGATGCAGGAAGTCAGGAATAAGCATTTTTGCCTTACCTTTTTTACTACCTTCGTGATAATGCTTCAACAGGGTGAAGGCGGGCGGCCCGCCTTGCCGGAAGCACACCAAAAACCAGGCCGCTGATTAGTGCCACCATCACCGCAGCACCAATAGCCCATAAAGGAGGGCCAACCGGTAATGATGGATAAATTTTTCCGATGAGCCAACTCCCCAGTTCGCCAAGTAGTAGTCCGAAGACGGCTCCCAGCACAGAGAGTAATACTGACTCAGTAAGAAATAACAATAATATCTGACGACGGGAGCTGCCAAGGGCCTTAAGAAGTCCGATTTCACCTGTCCGTTGTGAGACTGCTATCAGCATGATATTCATTATCAGAATTCCTGCCACGGCAAGGCTGATAGTTGCGATTCCTGCTACGGTTAAAGTCAGAGCATTAAAAATTTTATCAAAAGTAGATAAAACTGCATCCTGCGTTACTACTGTAATATCCTCTTCCCCTTGATGGCGTGTCCGTATGGTGGCAAGAATCTGCTGCTTTGCCACAGGTATGGATTCTCGGTTTTTTGCTTCCACCAGAATGCGAAACAAAGAAGGGGTATTAAAAAGCATCTGTGCCGATGCCACCGGCACAATCACCAGCTCCTGCACATCCAGCCCGATCGCACGGCCTTCTGTTTTCAGTATTCCGATAACTCTAAAACGGCTATCGCCGATACGAACCCATTCTCCAAGGGCTCGGTTTGCGCCAAAAAGTTCCTTGCGAACCTTTGATCCGATCACGCAGATCGGTGATGCACGATCCGGATCCCCCGGCGGAAGATAACGTCCCCGGGCCATTGTCCAGTGGCGTATTTCGAGCAATTCAGATGTGGCACCGAGTATAGGGACTTCCCGGTCTTTCCCCATCCACGAAACCGGTGCCGAGCCGACATTAATAGGCGCAATCAGGCGTACTGCCGAGTTACGTTTAAGGGCTACGGCGTCGTCGATGGTGAGATCACGCGTTGTTTCACCCATAAGCATTGCAGGGATGCCGCCGGTTGTTTCTGAACGTCCCGGCAACACGATCAGCAGGTTAGTTCCCAGTGATGCAAATTCACCTGAAACGTAGCGGCGTGCTCCCTCTCCAAGTGAAGTCAGTACCACAACCGATGCCACGCCTATTGTCATGGCCAGCACCATCAGAAGGGTGCGCAACGGGTAGCCCCGTAGCGATGAAAAAGAAAATCGTAATGTATCGGAGAGTTTCATCCCTATAACGGTTTTTGGCCTTTTTCGGCTTTTTTTGACCTTCAATCTATCTATTCCAAGTACATGTGGTTACTATTTTTTCTAGGATTTTGTATCCTCAACGATTTGCCCGTCCAGCATATGAATCCGGCGGCGAGCTCTCTCCCCCAGCTCCGGGTCGTGGGTTACAATTGCCAGTGTTATTCCTTTTTCATTAAGTCCCTCCAGAATGTCGATAACTTCTTTTCCTGAGGCGCGGTCAAGGTTTCCTGTGGGTTCATCCGCAAGCAGCAGCGCCGGTTTCATGATTGTCGCACGGGCAATCGCGACCCGTTGCCGTTGACCTCCTGAGAGCTGCTCCGGTCGGTGATGAACCCGGTCTGTAAGACCCATAGCCGCCAAAACATTGTCGACGCCCGATTTTCTTTCCGCAGGAGGTACACCGGCCAGCACCAGCGGAAGTTCTACGTTTTCCCGGGCGGTAAGACGAGGTATCAGATGAAAAAACTGAAATACAAAGCCAATCTTATTGCGGCGGGTATATGCCTGTTCCACATCGGTCATAGAAGTAACGTTACTTCCCTCCAGCAGGTATTGACCGGCATCCGGCCTGTCCAGCAGACCTAGAATATTCAGTAATGTGGATTTGCCGGAACCTGATGGTCCCATGATAGAGACATATGTTCCGGGTTCGATTCTCAGATCAATATTGTTTAGCGCATGAACCTCTTGGTCACCAACCTGAAAAAAACGATTGATTTGTTTGAGGTCTATCATTGGTGGTGAGAGTTTGCAGGAGAGGAGTTTTCCGGACGGGCGTACGAACCGACTCAGGACTAATCCTTATTTTGTTATATTTTTTTTGCTGGTTTATTCATAGTGGGACCACATACCAATAGTTTTAACAGTTTTTGATTCTTTGACTACTTGATATATCAACCGAATCATGACGGTCATCTACAATTTTCTTCTTTTTTATCCCCCGGATTATTATGTGATGCAGTGTACCGGGGGCATCAAGTCTGGCCTGTCGGGGCATGCGCACCCTCCATTAATCGTGTGTATTGAATAATACAACCATATCAGAACAAGTTAAATCAGGCAACAGTGTCCCCTACAGTTTGGTTTCAACTAAAAACTTGACCTCAGCATTTTTCGCAAAAGATCGTTCACGATTTTTGGGTTAGCCTTGCCCTTGGTGTCCTTCATTACCCGGCCGACAAAGAAGCCTATCAACTTTGTCTCACCAGCCAGGTAACGCTCTACTTCTTTGGGGCTGTCATCAAGAAGTTTCTTTATAATTTTCTCAAGCTCGGATGAATCGCTTATTTGAACAAGACCTTTTTCTTTCACAATTACATCAGGACTTTTGCCTGTGCGGTACATCTCTTCAAAGACCGTCTTTGCAATCTTTCCGCTTATAACATCATCATTCATCAGTTTCAACATAGCCGCAAGCTGGCCGGGCTTAAGCGGGCAGTCTTCCAGAGAGAGGTTCTCCTCGTTCAGCAGCCGCATTAATTCACCCATAACCCAGTTGCTCGCCGCCTTTGGCTCTGCACCCGCCTTTACAACATCTTCAAACCAGTCCGCAAGCATACGATCAGAGGTGAGCATATCGGCATCATCTTCAGGCAATTTATACAAGTTTACAAAACGCTCGCGCCTCACGTCTGGCAACTCGACCAGGCTGGAGCGAATCTCCTCCACCCAAGCATCATCGACCACCATGGGAACAAGATCAGGATCAGGAAAGTAGCGGTAATCATGCGCCTCTTCCTTACTTCGCATCGAGTAGGTCCGACCGGCAGCCGAATCCCAAAGCCGTGTTTCCTGTACCACGTGCCCGCCTTCTTCCAAAACACGTGTCTGCCGTGCGATCTCATAATCTATAGCCCTTTCCACGAAGCGAAAAGAGTTGATATTTTTTAGTTCCGTCCTGGTGCCGAAGGCTGTCTCACCAATCGGCCTGATCGAAATATTAGCGTCACACCTAAGCGATCCCTGCTCCATATTTCCATCACAAACACCCAGGTATCTGAGAATTGTTCTGAGTTTCTTCATATACAGGGCGGCATCTGCCGGTGTACGTATGTCCGGCTCTGAAACTATCTCCATCAAAGGGACACACGCGCGGTTCAGATCCACCAAGCTGTAGCCGGAGGCTCCTTCATGTATGTTCTTACCTGCATCCTCCTCCATGTGTATACGGGTAATACCTATACGCTTTACATCTTCATCAACCACTATTTCGATATGTCCGTCTATACATATCGGCAGTTCGTACTGGCTTATCTGGTATCCTTTGGGCAGATCAGGATAAAAATAGTTTTTACGGGCGAACCTGCTAAATGGTGAAATCCGGCAGTTCATGGCCAAGCCGGTCTTAATCGTATACTCCAGAGCCTTTTTGTTCATCACTGGAAGGGCGCCGGGCATACCGGCGCATACAGGACAGGTCTGCGTGTTCGGCTCCGCGGCAAAGCGAGTGGAACATCCGCAAAAAATCTTTGAATCAGTGGTTAGCTGCGCGTGGACCTCAAGCCCTATAACAGGTTCGTATTTCATATGTGTGCAGTTGTCATGGTACGGGGTGCAGGAATGCAGATAGTTAAATAATTCATAGCCCTGACAACTGCCCCCTGTGAACGATTATCATATATCCAACAATTTAGGCTTTATTTTGTGCCAATCCGTCGACTGCTCGTAGGCGTGCGCTACCATCAGCAGGTTTTCCTCATCAAAAGGACGCCCCAGAAGCTGAAGCCCCACCGGCAGGTTATCGTCGGTAAAACCGCAAGGCACTGATATGCCAGGCAAACCTGCAAGGTTGGCCGAGATGGTAAATATATCATTTAAATACATCTGAAGGGGATCATCAAGTTTCTCACCCAGCCGGAAAGCCGGGGCCGGAGTGGTAGGACAAGCCATTATATCGACAGAGTTAAAAGCATGCTCGAAGTCTTGCTTAATTAGTGTCCGCACCTGCTGGGCCTTTAAATAATATGCATCGTAATATCCGGATGACAGCGCGTAGGTGCCAAGCATTATTCGGCGTTTCACCTCAGGCCCGAAACCAGCCGACCGCGTGGTTGTATACATATCCATGAGATCACTTTCTTTCTGCCTTCTCACCCCAAAACGGACACCGTCGAACCTGGCCAGGTTGGACGATGCCTCTGAAGTGGCAAGTATATAGTAGGTGGAAACCGCATAATCCGTATGTGGAAGATCAACCTCAACCGCTTTAGCACCCAGCGACTCAAGCTGATTTATCGCCTTTTTTACAGAATCTTCAACCCGCGGGTGCATTCCTTCAATAAAGTACTGTTTTGGAATACCTACCTTGATACCTTTAATATCGCGTCCAAGAGAAGAGGTAAAGTCCGGAACTTCAAAAGGAGCACAGGTCGAATCATTAGTATCAGGACCTGCAATAGCCTGAAGCAGTATGGCGGCGTCCTTTACTGTTTTGGCAAGAGGGCCTATCTGATCAAGAGAAGAGGCAAAAGCCACAAGGCCGTAGCGTGAAACTCTGCCGTACGTAGGCTTAAGTCCTACAACACCGCAAAGAGCTGCCGGCTGACGAATTGAACCGCCGGTATCCGAACCTAAAGCTCCAATACAAGCATCAGCAGCCACCGCAACAGCAGAACCACCGCTGCTTCCTCCCGGCGCCATCTCCGTATTCCATGGATTTTTTACGGAATAAAAAGCAGAAGTTTCATTGGATGACCCCATGGCGAACTCATCCATGTTGGTTTTTCCAAGAAGCACATATCCCTCTGCCGCCAGCCGACCGGTGACAGTACTCTCGTAAGGGGGAACAAAATCATCCAGCAACGCCGAAGCACAGGTAGTGCGAACACCCTCGGTGCACATGTTATCTTTTACAGCAACCGGAATACCCATAAGCGGGGGCAGATTTTCGACCGGCTGCGAGCGAATTATTTTATCAGCCTCTTCGGCCTGCCTGAAAGCAGTATCACCGGTTACCGTAATATAAGCTCCAAGCCGCTCGTTCAACGATGCTATCCTGCCAAGAACAGACCTCGTCAGTTCAACGGATGATATCTGCCCGTTTCGAATAAGGCTCTGGCATTCACTGATTGTTTTTGTGTAGAGCTCCACATTCCCCTCACACTTCAGCCTCCTGCGCCTGCGGAAGGCTTTCTTCGCCTTCCGGCTTAACACACCGCACAAAGGTTTCGCGGTACAATTCCAGCCCTGTTCCACTTGGGATTAAACGTCCCATGATCACGTTTTCCTTAAGGCCCAAAAGCCAGTCCACCGAGCCACTTATGGCTGCTTCGGTCAGTACTCTAGTTGTTTCCTGGAAGGACGCTGCAGAAATAAAACTGTCTGTCGTGAGCGAAGCCTTGGTTATACCCAGAAGTAATGGCTTACCGATAGCCGGCTTGCCACCCTCCGCCTTAACCTTTGCATTCTCCTCTTCAAAGGCGAAACGATCAACCTGTTCGCCTGCAAGCAGCATTGTATCGCCCGGATCGTCAATGCGGACCTTGCGCATCATCTGCCTGACAATCACTTCTATATGCTTATCGTTTATAGTAACGCCCTGAAGCCGATAGACCTTCTGAACCTCGTTAACAATATATTTCTGAAGCTCATGCGGACCAAGTATGTCAAGTATGCTGTGGGGATTAACAGCGCCATCCATCAACGGCTCTCCAGCCCTCACCCAGTCGTCATGCTGAACAGCCAGATGCTTACCCTTTGGAATAAGGTACTCCCTCAGGTCGTTACCGCCTCTTACGCTGACCTTACGCTGACCCTTTACAAAGCCGCCGACCTCAACGATGCCATCGATCTCGCTGATCACCGCCGCATCCTTTGGTTTGCGCGCCTCAAACAACTCAGCGACCCTGGGAAGACCGCCGGTTATGTCTTTTGTCTTTGTGGTTTCCCTTGGTATCTTTGCAAGAATATCTCCTGGAAGAACATGAGCGCCCCGGTCCACCAGCAGATGCGAGCCGGCAGGCAGAATATAACGGGCAGGCTGCTTTGTTCCGGAGAGTTTTAGTGTTGTCTTGCCATGCTCGTCTTTCAGCGAGATACGTGGCTGCCTGTCGGTAGGATATTCGATAACGAGTTTTCTGACCAAACCTGTAAGTTCATCCGTCTCTTCCTTAACCGTCACACCATCAACAATGTCACCAAGGGCGATTCGGCCGGCGGCTTCGGCGATAATTGGAATGGAGTATGGATCCCACTCAACCAGTTTCTGCCCCACCTTCACCTTGTCTCCCTCTTTCACCTTGAGCCTGGCGCCGTAAACAACAGCATATTTTTCTTTTTCGCGGCCTTTTGCATCCACAACAGCTATGCTGCCGTGCCGGTTCATCGCCACAAGCACACCATCACGGTCCTGGACTGTCTGAAGATCTATAAACTGAATATTCCCGTTATGTTTGGACTCTAGTGTGGTCTGGGCGACAACCTTGGATGCGGTTCCTCCTATATGGAAAGTCCTCATGGTAAGCTGAGTGCCCGGCTCACCAATAGACTGGGCGGCTATTATACCTACAGCCTCTCCAATTCCGACGGTATTGCCCTTGGCCATATCCCTGCCGTAACACTTGATGCACGTACCTCTCCTTGAACGGCAAGTAAGAACAGAGCGTATTTTCACCTTTTCCACACCGGCCTCGACAACCCTGTAAGCCATAGCATCATCCAACAGTGTGTTCTTCTTAACAATAACCTCACCCGTAACAGGATCTTTTATATCCATGAGGGTAACCCTGCCATAAAGGCGGTCCTCAAGAGGTTCTACAATCTCGCCGCCTTCTATAAGAGCGACAACCTCGATTCCTTCCTTGGTTTTGCAGTCCTCTTCCGTGATAATCATATCCTGCGCAACATCCACAAGCCGGCGGGTAAGATAGCCGGAGTTAGCCGTCTTAAGCGCTGTATCGGCCAGACCTTTACGGGCACCGTGTGTTGATATAAAATACTGAAGCGTAGAGAGTCCCTCACGGAAGTTAGCCGTAATCGGAGTTTCTATGATCTCGCCCGACGGCTTGGCCATAAGACCTCTCATGCCGGCCAACTGTCTTATCTGGGCAGCCGAGCCTCTTGCACCTGAGTCGGCCATCATGAAAATACTGTTAAACTCTCTTCTTTCCAGAAGCTCTTCTTTGCTTAAATTCATCTCTTCCTGGTCTTCAGCACCCAGGTTCAACATCATCTCTTCGGCCACAGTTTCGGTCACCTTTGCCCAGATATCGACAATCTTATTGTAACGCTCACCATTGGTTATAAGCCCATCACTGTACTGGTTCGTAACTTCCTGAACCTCGCCTTCAGCTTCCTCTATCAGCCTTGCTTTACTCTTCGGCACATGCATATCATCAATACATATGGATACCCCGGAACGTGTGGCATACTTGAATCCGACCCGTTCTATATTGTCCAGAAGGTTAACAGTGGCCCGCGGTCCCGCCTCCCTAAAGCAGGCATCCACAAGCTTTGCAAGCTCCTTTTTGTTCATGAGCTTGTTAACTGTTGAAAATGGAATTTCCGGTGGAAGAGCTTCAGCAAAAATCACACGTCCAACCGTTGTCTGAACCCGCTGTCCGCCCATTCGCACCTGAACCGCAGCCTGTAAGTCCACCTCTCCTGTTTCGTAGGCGATCCTGGCCTCGGTGGGACCTGAAAATATCATGCCTTCACCCTTGCTGTTTTTCTTCTCTTTTGTGAGGTAGTAGATCCCAAGCACCATATCCTGGGTAGGCACATCGATCGGACGTCCGTTAGCCGGTGATAAAATATTACCCACCGACATCATCAAAACCCTTGCCTCAATCTGCGCCTCTATCGACAGCGGCACATGCACAGCCATCTGGTCACCGTCGAAGTCGGCGTTAAAGGCTGTACAAACAAGCGGATGAAGCCGGATAGCTTTACCCTCAACAAGAACAGGATCGAAGGCCTGTATGCCGAGCCTGTGAAGCGTAGGCGCCCTGTTAAGAAGCACAGGATGCTCGGCTATAACCTCATCCAGCGCGTCCCAGACCTCGGACTCCTCTTTTTCAACTATACGCTTGGCAGCCTTGATCGTCGTGGCAAACCCCTTTTCCTCAAGCACGTTATAGACAAAAGGTTTGAAAAGTTCCAAAGCCATCTTTTTGGGAAGACCACACTGATGCAGCTTAAGCTCCGGTCCGACCACAACAACCGAACGCCCGGAATAGTCGACACGTTTTCCAAGCAGATTCTGCCGGAACCGGCCCTGCTTGCCCTTTATCATGTCAGAGAGTGATTTCAACGATCTCTTCGTGGCCGCCTTCAATACCTTGGTCCGCCTGCCGTTGTCGAACAAGCTGTCTACAGACTCTTGCAGCATACGTTTTTCGTTCCGGATGATTACGCTTGGAGCCTTAAGATCCATCAATCTCTTTAGTCGGTTATTCCTGTTAATAACCCGCCTGTAGAGATCATTTAAGTCAGATGTGGCAAAACGTCCGCCTTCAAGCGGAACCAACGGCCGCAGGTCCGGAGGCAGAACCGGAATTACATCCATGATCATCCATTCAGGTTTATTTCCAGACTTTCTGAAAGCATCCACAACTTTCAAGCGCTTAGCCAGTTTTCTCTTCGCCCCCATAGAGGTGGCCTTATGCATTTCTTCCCTGAGTTCAACAGACAATTTTTCGCAGTCAACCTTACGTAAAAGTTCACGCACCGCATCAGCGCCCATACCGGCTTTGAAATGATCGCCGTAGGCCTGAAGAGCCTCCCTGTACTTATCATATGTCAGAAGTTCCTTTTCTTTAAGCGGGGTATCACCTGGATCAACCACAAGAAAGTTTTCGAAATACAGAACCTTTTCCAGGTGGCTCATGGTCATATCCAAAAGTGTGCCGATACGGCTTGGAACCCCTTTTAAAAACCAGATATGTGCCACTGGTGAAGCCAACTCTATATGCGCAAGGCGTTCGCGGCGCACATTGGAACGAATAACTTCTACGCCGCATTTGTCACAGACCACCCCACGGTGCTTCATACGCTTGTACTTTCCGCAGAGGCATTCCCAGTCCTTTACCGGACCGAAAATCTTTGCGCAGAAGAGCCCGTCACGCTCCGGCTTGAAGGTTCTGTAGTTTATAGTCTCAGGCTTCTTAACTTCGCCGTGACTCATGGCGCGTATCTTCGCCGGAGAACATAGGTTTATCTTTATGCCTTTAAAATCAGTGAGACTCTTTGGTTTCTCAAATAATGAATATATATCGCCAGCCAAGGTCACTCTCCTTTATTTCTTGTTGGATTCAAGCAGCTCCACATCCAGGCAGAGGCTCTGGAGCTCTTTTATAAGCACGTGAAATGATTCCGGAATTCCGGGCTCGAGGTTTACCTCGCCCTTTACTATGGCCTCATACATCTTGGATCGGCCTGCAATGTCATCGCTTTTTACAGTAAGGAACTCCTGAAGTATATGAGAAGCCCCGTAAGCCTCAAGAGCCCAGACCTCCATTTCACCCAGGCGCTGCCCTCCAAATTGGGCCTTGCCTCCAAGAGGCTGCTGTGTAACAAGAGAATACGGGCCGATAGAACGGGCATGCAGCTTGTCGTCCACAAGGTGATGCAGTTTCATTATATAGGTGCAACCGATCGTAGTCGGACGATCAAATGGCTCGCCCGTACGTCCGTCACGAAGCGTAATCTGTCCGTTTACCGGGCGCCCGGCCTCCTTAAGTAAAGACTTGATCTCCTTCTCAGTAGCGCCGTCAAAAACCGGAGTGGCTACATGAATTCCCAGGGTCTTTGCAGCCCAACCGAGATGCGTCTCTAAAATCTGTCCTACATTCATCCTAGAAGGCACGCCTAGGGGATTCAGCACAACATCGACCGGAGTGCCGTCGGGAAGTATGGGCATGTCTTCTTCAGCCATAACCATGGATACCACACCTTTGTTTCCGTGCCGTCCTGCCATCTTGTCTCCAACCTGGATTTTTCTCTTCATGGCAAGGTAAACCTTGACAACCTTAAAAACACCAGGAGAGAGCTCGTCTCCTTTTCTGAGCCGTCCGATTTTTCCGATATAGCGGGCTTCGAGCTTCTGAATTTCGTCCTCGACATCATTTTTAATAAACGTAAGCAGTTCCTGTTCGTCTTCGTCTTCAAGCATGATATCAGAAAGCATGAAATCAGGAATTGAGGCAAGAGCCTTACTTGTGATTTTGGCCCCGGCAGCACAAAGCACCTTTGAACTGTCAGGTTCCACAATCTCTTCAGCCGTCTTTTTACCCTCAATCGCACCCCGCATTCTACGAAACCCGACCCTGCGGATAATATCCGACTCCTCTTCCAGATCCCTGTGCAGGCGTTCGATCTCCTCGGCCTCTATCTGTTTTGTACGTTCATCCTTTTCGACACCCTTTCTGGCAAAGACCTTTACATCGACAACCGTTCCCTCGACTCCAGGGGGAACATAAAGGCAGTTCTCCCTCACCTCCTCAGCCTTTTCGCCGAAGATGGCCCTTAAAAGCCTTTCTTCAGGAGTAAGCGGGGTTTCTCCCTTGGGCGTAACTTTACCCACAAGTATATCGCCCGCCTTCACCTCGGCGCCGCAACGGATAATACCGCTTTCATCCAGGTTTCTGAGCGCCTCCTCAGAGACATTGGGGATATCCCTTGTAATCTCTTCACGGCCCAGCTTAGTCTCTCTGGCGTCTATCTCGAACTGCTCAATATGAATAGATGTATATACGTCTTCCTTCACAAGCCGTTCGCTTAGCAAAATAGCGTCTTCGAAGTTGTAGCCGTTCCATGGCATAAAAGCCACAATTACATTTTTACCAAGCGCAAGCTCCCCCAATTCGGAACACGGTCCGTCTGCCAAGACCTGTCCCTCTACAACGCGATCTCCCCTTGAAACGATCGGCTTCTGAGTAATACAGGTGCTCTGGTTTGACCGGTGAAACTTAACCAGCTTATATATATCAACACCTTCATCAGCCTCATCCGCCTGGACAACAATCCTGGTGGCATCCACAGACTCGACAGTACCGGACTTACGAGCACAGACCACCACGCCAGAATCACGCGCCGCATTGTATTCCATACCGGTTCCCACCACAGGCGCTTCGGATTTAAGAAGCGGCACGGCTTGGCGCTGCATATTCGAGCCCATCAAGGCACGGTTTGCGTCATCGTTTTCCAGAAACGGGATTAAGGAGGTAGAAACACTGACAATCTGCTTTGGAGAAACATCCATATAACGCACACGATCCGGCGAAACCATCTGGAAATCACCGCCGACTCTGATAGAAACGCTATTGCCAAGGAGGCGCCCATCCTCATCAACAGGCGTGTTGGCCTGAGCTATGATCGCATTTTCGCCCTCGATAGCTGAAAGATACACGATTTCTCCAGTAATCCTTCCGTCTTTAACCACGCGGTAAGGCGCCTCTATGAAACCGTATTCGTTAACTCTGCCATAAGCGGCCAGAGAAGTTATAAGTCCGATGTTCGGTCCCTCCGGTGTCTCGATCGGACATATACGGCCATAATGTGTGGGGTGCACGTCCCGAACTTCGAAGCCTGCACGCTCACGCGTAAGTCCGCCCGGTCCAAGCGCTGAAAGACGCCTCTTATGCGTAATCTCGGACAAAGGGTTCGTTTGATCCATAAACTGCGATAACTGGCTGGAACCGAAGAATTCCTTTACAGCAGCCATAACAGGTTTTGCATTTATAATATCGTGTGGCATTGCGCTTTCAAGGTCAGCAAGACTCATCTTCTCTTTTATAGCGCGCTCCATCCTTACAAGGCCTATACGAAACTGGTTCTCCAGAAGCTCGCCAACCGCCCTTACACGGCGGTTGCCAAGGTGATCGATGTCGTCCACCTCACCACGCCCAACCCGGAGATCCATTATGTATTTAACTATGGCCACCAGGTCTTCGGTTGTAACCACCCGCGTCTCAAGCGGCACTTTAAGTCCCAATCTTTTGTTAAGCTTCAACCGACCCACCGGCGAAAGATCGTATCGTTTTGGATCAAAGAAAAGACCATGGAAGATCTTTTGTGCCGCCTCAAGAGTAGGAGGCTCTCCCGGACGAAGCTTGCGATATATTTCCATCACAGCCTCTTCCTTGTTTGTTGTGTTGTCGGCCAGCAGCGTGTCACGGAAAGAAGGAAGGTAACGAACCTGATCTATGTAGAGAAGAGTCAACTCCTTGATTCCCGCATCAAGTATCGTCTTGAATACGTGCTCGGTGATCTCTTCGTTGCTTTCAAGAAGCACCTCGCCGGTCTCCGGAACAATAATATCAAACAGAGTAATGCGTCCGATGATATCGGAATGCGTACATGGAATTTCGCACAACCCGGCCTCTTTCATCTTTCGCATGCTGCCCTTGGTAATGCGTCCGCCTTCCTTTACAAAAACAGTTTTTCCCTTCTGAATTGCAACAGGCGATTTGGTGCCCATCAAAATATCACTTAACTCACGAACAAAGCTGTCCCCTTTTACCCGCTGAATTTTCTCTGTGGGGTAAAACATCTGGAGAAGCTCAAGATTCGTAAATCCAAGAGCCTTAAGAAGAATTGTGGCCGGGAGTTTTCTCTTCCGATCGATCCGGGCATTCAGAATATCCTTGGCATCGAACTCCAGATCAAGCCATGAGCCACGTGCCGGAATTATTCTGGCGGTATGCAAGGCTCTGCCGCTTGTATGAACCCGTGTTTTATCAAGTCCAAAAAAGACACCTGGAGACCGGTGCAACTGGCTAACAACAACACGTTCAGTCCCATTAATAACAAAGGTTCCTGTCTCGGTCATAAGCGGAAGTTCGCCTATGTAGACCTCCTGTTCACGCGAGTCTTTCAGACGACGCTGCTGGCCGGTCTTTTCCCAGAGGTTCAGACGGACCCTGATCTTTAAAGGCGCGGCAAAGCTTATTCCCTTATCCAGGCACTCGCGCACATCCGCTTTGGGATTACCAATGTTATATTCGATATACTCGATGGATGCCGTTTCGTTATAGTCCGTAATCGGGAAAACACTGTTAAACGCCGCCTGCAGCCCCCGGTCCAGGCGCTCCCCGGAAGAAGCAAACACCTGAAGAAATGCATCAAAAGAACGCTTTTGTATCTCGGTTAGATTAGGGACATCCAGAACCGTCTTAATTTTCCCGAAGTTTTTTCTCTCTCTAACACACTGTGCCATTATTTCTCCTCAAACTAAAAATGTGCGTTATAACGTTAAAACCATAACCTCTTTACTTTACCTCAACACCAGCTCCCTGCTCTTCAAGCTTGGCCTTAATTTCATCAGCTTCCTCTTTTGTAACACCGGTCTTAACCTCTTTAGGAGCATTGTCAACCACCTCTTTGGCCTCTTTCAGGCCGAGTCCGGTTAGTTCTCTGACCACCTTTATGACCTGAATTTTCTTATCTCCCACCGATGTAAGCACCACATCAAAGCTGGTCTTTTCCTCGGCTGCAGCAGAAGCATCGCCTGCCGCGGCTCCAGGCGCAGCAGCAACAGCCACCGGCGCAGCTGCCGTCACTCCATAGCGATCCTCGAACTCTTTTATGAACTCCGACATTTCGAGAATAGTCATACTATCTATAAATTGAAAAACCTCATCCTTTGTTACAGCCATCTTTAAAACCTCCTTAAAACGATATTATTAAAATTGAATTGTTTTTGAATCTTCACTAACGACATACAGAACTATTACATAAAAGATGCTACTAGGCCGCCTTCTGGGCTTTCAGAGCTTCCAGGGCATAGGCAAACCTTGTAACAGTATTGGCCATAAGTCCGGCAAGCTTTTGTGCTGGAGCCTGCATTGCGCCGGCAAGCTTGCCAAGAAGAACATCTCGTCCAGGCAGTAAGGCAACGGCTTTTAGTTGATCGAAGCTACAGATTTCACCCTCGATCACACCCATTCGGACCTTGAACTGATCTTCCTTGGATTTCGCATAGTCAAGAACCGTCTTGGACAGTACTACCGGATCATCATAACCCAAAGCAACTGCGACCTGACCAGTGAGACTCTCCTTTATCAAAGCCGTTGGTGTATCTTCAAGAGCTTTGCGAGCCAGGGTGTTTTTTACAACCCGGAAGTCCAGGTTGGATTTATTGAACAAAACCCTGAGTTCAGTAAGATCCTCAACGGTAAGCCCGTTGTATTCGGCCACAACAGCGCCTTTGGCCCGCGTAAATCGATCCTTCAGGTCTGCTATAATTTCTGCTTTTTCTGCTTTAGTCTTCAGAGCACTCCCCCCTTTCCAGGGCAGAGACAAAAAACGGATTGAACAGGTTCGAATCGGCTCCAAAACGAACCAAAAACCTATCTCTTTCAACCAGTCTCAACAGGCTCGGGAAATTACCCGGTTTAAGAGTCTTTTTCATCAAAGGGGCTAAAAAAACCATAGACTCGCCCGTGGTCTCTGACCAGCATTTTAAGCCGAAAAAACCGGCTTTCAAAAATCCGGCAAAGCCGGTATAAATTGACAAACTACGATCCAGCTATTTTTGCTATTTTGAACAAGCACAAAAGTATATACTACTTTCCAAGTTGCGTAACCAACTGATTATAATCCAGTCGGATTCCAGGCCCCATGGTGGATGACAGGCTGGCTTTTTTGAGGTACCTGCCCTTGGAGCTGGCCGGTTTGGCCTTAAGTATTGCATTTATAACCGTTTCGGCATTTTCCAGCAGCTGCTTTGCCTCAAAAGAGAGCTTTCCTACGGGAACATGTACAATTCCAGCCTTCTCAACCCTGTATTCAACTTTACCGGCCTTTATCTCGCTAACCGCCTTGCCCACATCGAATGTGACGGTTCCAAGCTTCGGGTTTGGCATAAGTCCGCGCGGCCCCAATATCTTTCCTAGACGACCAACCATTCCCATAAGATCGGGCGTGGCAACAGCACTGTCGAAGTCAAGCCATCCTTTCTGGATTTTATCAACAAGATCATCCGCGCCCACAAAATCAGCGCCTGCTGCAAGGGCCTCCTTCTCCTTATCCCCCTTTGCAAACACGACAACCCTGGCAACCTTTCCAGTGCCATGGGGCAGGGACACTGTTCCACGTACCATCTGGTCTGCCTTGCGCGGGTCCACCCCCAGGTTCATAGCCAGCTCAACCGTTTCGTCAAAGGCCGCCCAACCAGAATCTTTTACAACGTTTAAGGCTTCCTCAAGAGAGTATAATTTATCACGATCAACCTTCTCTCTGGCAGCATCATATTTTTTTCCCATTACAACATCTCCTTAAAAGTCGGTTCTTCTGTATAAGATCAATCTACTACATCTATTCCCATGCTACGCGCAGTTCCTGCAATGACTTTCTCAGCACTGTCAAGGTCATAAGCATTAAGATCAGGAAGCTTGGTCTCGGCTATTTCACGAACCTGGACAGATGTAATCTTTCCGACCTTGTCCCTATTAGGAACAGGAGACCCCTTAATAACACCGGCAGCCTTTTTAATCAATTGTGAGGCAGGTGGTGTCTTGGTTATAAACGAGAATGTCCGATCCTTATAGATGCTTAGAACAACCGGCACGATTGTATCGCCAAGCGCCTGGGTTTTAGCATTAAACTGCTTGCAAAAATCCATTATATTAATACCGTGTGGACCAAGAGCCGGCCCGACAGGAGGCGCCGGATTTGCCTTGCCGGCCTCAATCTGAAGTTTTACCTGCGCTTGAATTTCTTTTGTAGCCATACTTTATAGAGAACCTCCATACGATCCAACTATATACTAATATAGTTGGATAATTAGTTTAAACTCCTACGATTCTTTTTCAACCTGGTAAAAATCCAGCTCTACCGGCGTCTGCCGGCCGAAAATGCTGACCATTACTTTTAACTTTCCGTGCTCTGCATCAACTTCTTCCACATTACCGGTAAAATTAGCAAACGGTCCATCCGTAATACGTACACTCTCGCTTCTTTGGTACTGGGCGTTTATACGCTCCCGCGGGCCCGTCTCCATCTGCTTAACAACCATTTCCACCTCCTCTTCAGGAAGTGGAGCCGGATTAGCACCACCTATAAAACCAGTAACCCTTGGAATGCTTTTTACAAGATGCCAGGTTGTATCGTTTAAATCCATCTGCACAAGTATGTAGCCTGGATAAAACTGACGATCGGCTTCATGTCTTTTCCCTGCACGCATTTCTATCACACGCTCTTTGGGAATCAGAACCTGCGCAAGCTGATCCTGAAGTCCAAGGCGCTCGATTTTTTCCATTATGGCTTGCTTTACCTTATCTTCAAATCCGGAGTAAGTGTGTACAATATACCAATCCACAGAGTATACCTACCTTATAGCCATTCCAACCAGCTTTGAAAGTCCGAGATCTACAACGCCGAGTATACAGGCAAGCGCAACCGTGGTGATAATCACAACCCAGGTTGAACCAAGCACCTCGTCCTTGGTTGGAAAAACAACTTTTTTTAGTTCAATCTTCACTTCGCGGAAAAATGTCTTGATCTTCTCAAACATATAAACTCCCTAACACGGCTTTCACTCTACTTTTTACAGTGATCATGCAGGCAATAAATTCTTACTATTCCAAAAAACTCTGATAAAAGAGAACATATCGACCTGCTGTAATAAAAAATGCCTTAAATGGCAGGCCAGGAGGGATTCGAACCCCCAGCCCCCGGATTTGGAGTCCGACGCTCTACCGTTAGAGCTACTGGCCTGCATACATTCATCTGGCCGTTAACACCTGTAATACAGCAAGAAGACCTTGTATTATTTATGGTTTGGTTTCCTTATGGGAAGTATGTCTGCGGCATCGGCTGCAGTACTTCTTGAGATTTAACTTATCGGTAGTGTTCCTCTTGTTTTTTCTCGTAGAGTAGTTGCGCTCTTTACAATCAGTGCATTGCAACAAAATGATATCCCTCATATTTTCTCAAGCTCCCCTTCCATCTCTCTCCGCTTATTTAAACCATGCTTATAAATAACCGTAAATATTATTCTATCACCTCGGTAACGACGCCTGCGCCGACCGTATGTCCGCCTTCGCGGATCGCAAAACGAAGCTCTTTCTCCATAGCAATAGGGGCCATTAACTCAACGGTTATAGCTATGTTATCACCAGGCA
>Ga0256830_1000625_pt1 | contig 27010 bp, 18 predicted proteins | sample 128326metaG_FD_190537 | JGI IMG/M metagenome (GOLD analysis project Ga0256830, IMG submission 190537) | Hydrothermal vent microbial communities from Lau Basin, Pacific Ocean - 128-326 | ecosystem: Environmental > Aquatic > Marine > Hydrothermal vents | place: Pacific Ocean: Lau Basin | collected... | reverse complement strand
TCAGGAGCGGTGCCGGCGCCGCTGTAACCGGGATACCCGTACCGGATGTCCCCGTCGATGTCGTCACCCACTCCGAGACCGGTCGTGCCGCCGCTTTCCACCCACGTACTCGACGGGCAGGGCTTGATGTGCAGGTCGTACGGGTTGCTGCCGCCGATGAAGTTCGGGTCGCCGTCGCGCGAGGCCGCGTCCAGACCCGTACCAGACTGCCAGTCCGCGAGAGTCGCGTAATTCGTGCCCTGGCCGGGGCCGTAGTAACCCTTGTGACCAACGTAGCAATCGCTGGCGCCGGTGGCACGCCACAGGTTGTAATCGCTGTCCGGGCCGTGGTACCGGTTTGAACTGTACGTGGATTGGTACCAGTAGATCGCGGCATGGAAGACCCCGCCGCCTGTACGGTTGTTGACGCCGACATTATTCCGCAGCACTACTTTGCCGGGGGTCCCGGTGTACATGTAGTTATAGACATAATAACACGCCGAATACCGGTTATACGATGAACCACCGGTTCCGCGCGAACCGGAAATATAGACACTGTTGTGATACGCGTTTATGGTGCTGTTCTGATCGTAACTGGTCCCCAGGTAGATACCCCACACGCGGGCTGTGTTGTTATTATGATCCACCATGAGCGCGATCATGTTATTGTATATATCCATGCTGTGAGACGTCCGGTACTGGTAGGCGTAAATACCTATAATACCACAGTAATAGGGGTTGCTGTTAAACCAGAGCTGATCTACTTGGTTGTCATGAATCTTGACCTCCCCGCTGCTATAACTCTGATACGCGTTAATACCATAGAGGTACCCCGACCAACTATATTTCGCGGCGGTCTTTTCGTAGACGTGGTTGCCCGAGATATCCAGCGCCGAACTACCCGAGCCCGGGTTGGACTGGTACACATAACTGTAAATCCCGGCGTAGTTGAACCCGTGAACATCATTCTCCTGGATCGCGTTGCCGGATGCCGAGGATGTGTAATAGAGGTACATCAGCACATCGTAGCTTGAACTCGTGGGGTTATACGTCCCCGTGTGATAGATCTCGTTGTTGATGCCCTTGTTGTTCTTGAAACTCGTGGCACGGTAACCCATGAAATCAAGAACGGCGCCGCCGTACCGGTAATACGTGCTCCCATAGTGCCGGTCCGCCTTGAGGATACAGTTCTTCACCACGTTGTTGTTACAAGTGTTGTAGTACGCGCGAACCCAGATGGCACAGGCGCCATTGGAACCGGTGGACCATATCGTGAGATCGCGGCTCGTGCCGTTCGTGCTCACGCTGCCGTCGAATATAATATTGCTGGCGCCATTGATCATGATGCTGTAATAACCCGGGTTCGGATACGCGTAGGACCGACCGGGTATCTTGACCACGGTATTCGTCTTTGTCGGTTTGAACGTGACCGTGTACGATCCCGATGTCGGCTTCGTGATATCGATGTACGACGACTCGTTGTACGTGGAGTCCAGCAGCTTGAAAAGCACGTTGCCGCTGACGCCGTTCGCGTTCAGGGTGTCTACAGCAGCCTTGATGGTGGAAAAATCACCGCCGCTGCCAATGGTGTACGTGCCGTTGAGCGGCGCGGCGAACGCCGTCGATACGCCGAGCGCGAAAATCGCGCAGACTGCCAGGATCGTCAACACGTGACGGCTCCCGGACATGCGGTAGAAAGGTCTCATTTCATCCTCCTTCATATTTTCTTTACACAATTTGAATATCCTGGAAAGAATTGCTCTGCATTACATTTCTATCTGGAAAAGCTCGATGCCAGGTGCTGGAATTCGCATCCCGATTTCTAGCGTATCATCTACGATGCGGATATTGGCACGCATTCCCCTTTACCTTGACATGAAGGTTATTGGGATCCATGCTGCTATATCTGATCTGGAACAAAATAAAGAAGCGATATCCGGGGTTCCTAAATCTTTTCAGTAGGGCTTCTTTCAGGCTCTGAAATATACAGATAACTATCCATTACAAACAACTCTTTTCCATGGGTCACATCTTTTTTTAATTAGGCCCTGTCAGCGTCCAGTTATCGCCATAAGTCCCGCCATCCTCTTGCATACGAGTATCCAGCTACCATCGACAGAGTGCGTATTACTGAGAGAAAAAAATAACCCCTACATCGCCTTGAAATCAAGAAGCCTTGCTTTCAACTTGCCGTCCCCGGTCTCCCACTTTACAAGGCCGTTCAACGGCACGGAAGGATGTTTCCATACTTTCATGTACGATACGAACCCCGGAAGGGAATTGATCGAAACACACGACGTTGCATCCTGAAAAGTGTTGGCGCCCACTTTCACCGTCTCCAAACGAACCGAATCCACACACGGTTGGTTAAAGAGATTCTCCAACCGGGTGAACAACCCGCTGCTCCACATGATTTCTCGTGTATCCGCGGCGCGGGTCAGTCCCCGATCATCCGTGTATCGCGTTTCCACGATTTGGACATTGTCGAAATCACCGGACTGGATCGCCGCGGCCAAACCCCTGACCTTGAAGGTCAGGGCGGTTTCTTTCCGTCGTGTCAAGGAAAAGACATCAAGAGTCGCCACGTCTCCATGCAGTCTCACGACCCGCAATGACAGCGCCGACCGTTCTCCCTTCCACTCGATACCGTACACGACATATTGCCCTGCTTTCAGCGGTACAGGGTGCAGGTACGGCCCCCTGGAAACATAGACGCTGTCCTCACCCCTCTGGAAAAACCGCTGTGTGCTCGTATCATTGAAGGTTTTCGTCGCAGCGCCGGGCGCGCAACCCACCAGGGAAAGCACCAGACACACCGCCGGGAACAGGCATCGAAAAAGACAGTACGTATGCAGGCCTCTGAAACCGCTATGGAAAAAATGAAAATTAACGTACATTGTCCCTCGTATTGTCCAACCTCGTTCGAGACGATGAAAAGACTGACGGTTCTTTCGCTTCTCCCTCTCTTGCTGCTTTCCTGCTCCACGCCGTACACAATCACACCGGAAGTGACCACGTTCGAGAAACCGGACTCCACCTGCGCGAGCAAGAATTCCGAATCACTGATGACGCTGGATACAACCTGCTCCGACGGCACTGGATGTTACTCCATTCAGCGGATACGGGAAGCATTGAACTCCCCAGCAGACGATTTCGCACCCGCGTTCGCCGTCTTGTCCGGCGAAGGAAACGAATACATCGTCTTCACTTCCAACAGAGCTTTGCGAGCAGGGGACGCAGCAGGGCAGCAGAACCTTTGGTTTTTCTCCACCCTCGCCGGAAGCGCCGCGGCTCCACGACCACTCACCGTCGAACTAAGCCCCGCACACATCGGCAGCCCTTCCCTGACACCGGACGGGCGCGAACTCTACTTCGCCGCAAAGAGATATCGTGATACACGCGGGGACGCGGATATATTCAAAGCCCGACTCTTCGCTCAAGGCGATCATATCGTCATCGACAATATAGAAAATGTCACGTCAATCAACAGCGGCGGTTTCGACTCCCATCCGTCCATCTCTTCCGACGGCGCCAGGCTGTACTTTACCAGCGACCGCCCGGGAGGAATGGGTCAACTGGATATCTGGTACGCCGAACGGCAACCGGACGGTTCATGGGGAACACCGAGAAATCTCGGCGCTCCCGTAAACACTCCGTGCAACGAAGTCACGCCGTTCATCTGTGGAAACGGGAAGACATTGTATTTTGCGTCTGATGGTTTCTTCGGCGCCGGCGGCTATGATATTTTCGTTTCAGAACGAACAACCGGCTCATGGTCACCGCCGGAAAACATCGGACGACCTCTCAATTCCGCTTACGACGAGTTGTTTCCGGTCACGCCGCCCACGAAGCGCGCGGATTCGATCATGTACTTCACATCGAACCGCCCCGGCTCGATGAATCTCGATCTTTACACCATCACACCGAATCCATCTCCACCCAGCATGGTTATCCTTCATGGCATCGTGAGAAACGCCGTAACAAACGATCCCATTCCCGGAGCATCCCTGTTCTGGAAGGAACGAAGCACTGGAACGCTTGTCGCGCGCGTTCGCACGGGAGAAGACGGATCGTACTACGTGACGTTGGCCAAGGGAGAGGAGTACGATGTCGGGGCACAGGCGGAGAAGTATTTCTTCGATACCTTTCACCTCTCCACACCATCGAAGCCGGGCGTGAGAGAAATTCGCCGTGATTTCTCGCTCGCGGAAGCGCTCTCCCTTCGTATCAACTTTCCGTTCAATGAAGCGGAGAATCCGTACCCGTACGTTCTCGACGAGAATGGCAAACCGGGTCGCATGACATGGCGCCAGGCTTTGGAGTTCGTCGCGTTAAACCTGAGATCATGGATCGATCGTCTCAACTACGTTGTGCTGACAGGCCACACCGACTTGACGGGAAGCGAGGAATACAACCTCGCGCTCAGCCGCAAACGCGCGTTCTTCGTCAAACGCCATCTCGTCGAGGATTTCGGTATTCCAGCCGGAAAAATCCGCGTGGAGGCAAAGGGGGAATCCGACCCCGTACCCAGGTTTGCCGGCGAGCCGGATTCGCTGTACGACGCGCGCTTGCGGCGCGTGGTGCTGACCAAGGTCCTGCGAACACCGGGAGAAGACAAATGAAGTATTTCGTCACGGCAATCGGCATGAGTTGTATCATTGTATTCTCTTCGGGATGCGGGTTCTCTCCTTCCCTTCTCACAACACGCACGGAAACGGAAACGCATCGTGTATCGCGCATCATCGACGAAGACGTCAAGATCGAAGATACCGGCGAGGACCACGGAGTGTTGCTTCCTCAACGCAAACGCACAGTCCTCACACGACAGAGAATCCGTTACGATTCAACGTGCTACCATTACTTCCCGCGTCTGGCGCGCTGGGGATTGGTGGAGATCGCCAGTATCGTCAGCACCGAATCTTCGAGCAGGGGAAACAACATGGGCCTGGGACTCCTCGGTATCTACAATTTGTTCACTCCTCTCAACAGGAAAGAAACCGACATTTTCAATGGTTATTATGGCCGGGTCGGAATGCTCGAATGGCGTGTTCCATTCCTTGGTAAAAACTGGACGTTCGGTACCGCCTTGTTCGAAGGCCTCGCGGCAGACTCGAGAAGCGGTCACTTCATGTTCGGGGTCTTCCCTCTCACCCTCCGCTACCGGTACTCTCTTCTCACGTATCCCACACCACTGACAATCGAACCTTTCATCAATGTCGGGTACCTCCCGAATACGTATCTGAACATGGGCGGGAAGCTTCATTTTGGTTCCGTGGGGGGCATGAACCTGTTTGCGCATCTCGGATTCGCCATGGCGGGATCTTCGATCAACAATGACAAGGACCTGGCGAACAACTACAGTTTTGGTTACGCGGGACTGGGTATCTCGGTGCTCGATTTCCACTATTCGGAAGATGAAATGGATACGGAATGGAAATACCACGAGCCCTTCGCGCGCCGCGTGGGACTTCTTCACCTGACTTTCCTGCAATCGAGCATCGGAAGCGGCACATCGTTCAGATTCCTCGGCCTGAACTGGGATGGAATGATCATCCAGGCCGGTACCGTGGCCTTTCCCGCCGACTTCATCATGGAAAATTTCACGTTGGGAACATCGCTCATCAACGGTGTATTCCTGGGAAATTCGACCGGCAATCCAATGATCGGAGCCTCGATCCTCCCTCTGCGGGCGACACTCATGTACCAACTTACACGGAAGGTCCTTGTAGAACCGTTCTTCGAAGTGAATTACTATCCGTCAAACTTCGCTCACCTTGGCGCGCGTATAAACCTGGGTGATGTCGGAGGAATGAACGTCGGATTTCAAATCGGAGGAGTGTACGGAAACACCGGTGAATTGAGCGAGCAGTTTGTGGACAATTACACCCTTGACGTCAAAGGATTGTATGTTGGGATGTCCCTGGGCTTGTTGGATTTCTATTCTTCCCCGGTCGTGGATTACTACCGGAGCCTTCCCTCATGCGTAACCCCGTTCGGCGAATACTGATCTCACATCTCGATCATGTTCGCTCCATCGATCCCTGAAAGGTAATCGTGACAGGTCAGGTAGATCACCTGGTGCCGTGTGGAAAACTCCCGCAATAATTCCAGCGCATCGCTTCGTCTTTCCTCGTCAAAGTGCACCAGGGCATCATCCAGGATAATCGGGTGAGGCTCGTCAACCGACAGGTAATCGGCGATAGCGAGGCGCAGCGCCAGGGCGAGCTGTCCGCGTGCGCCCGTGCTCAGATCATTCGTGCCGGGAACGACCACATTTGCGGACTGAAGCGTCTTGACGGACAGGTTCCCTTCGAGCTTGACATCGCGATACCGGTCGCGTGTAAGACGCCCAAGCAATTCCACCACCCTTTTTTCGACCGGCTCCGTAAAGTGTTCAAGCACGCGGGTCTCCGCATGGCCGATTGTTTCGCGCACAAGGACACGTGCGTCGAGCTCGCGTCGCATGCGTTCGTATTCTTCCCGGCGTTCCTCGCATTCTTCCCGGAGAAGTTCGACTTCATCCTGACCAACATAACCGCGTTCCAACCTCCCCCGGATTCTCATCGCTTCCTCGTTTAACATTCGAAACTTCTTCCGTTTTTCGTCGAGTTCTTTCTTTCTACGGAACATCTCTTCATCGTTCAGCGCGACCGGCTCGAGCGATTCCAGCGCCGCCTTTGCCTCGGCTGCTGACGCGGCCAGCGAGACCTGTTGTTTTTCCCTGTCATCCGTTCCTCCCCATTTCTTTTCAAGCGCCGCCAGGCCACGTTCGAGCTCCTTCAATCTTTCTTCGATCCTCACTGCCGCAAGTTCTGATTCATGATACTGCCTGCGCAGTTCCTCTACATCCATGTCCGATGTCGATTCCGGCTTCTCTTCTTCATGGCGTCTGCGCCGAACACGGATTGATTCTTCCAATTCTTCAATGCTATGATCCCGCAAGAGCGAGCGCATCGCCGTTTCCAGTTCTTTCCTCCGGTTTGCCAACGCCTGCTGTTTCTCCATGTGCTCCGCGAGTTCATCAATGGTTGCAACACCATACGTTGCGAGCAACTTCGAAAGAGACACCTGGTCTGCCTGGAGCCGGCGCCACACCTCCTTCGCATCGGAGATACCGGAGCGAACCGACAGAGACAACGCGTCGGGGAAATCCATGCGCAATATCTCGTTGACCCCGACGTTGCGCTCTTCGCCCCTCGCAAGGTTCCATTCTTCATCTTCGTCATCTCTCACAACGGAACCGCGCAGATCGCGATACGCGTGAACAAGCACTTTCATCTGCGACGCTTCGAGCCGGTTCCGCGCCTTCTCTATTTCATCGTGCAGCTTCTTCGCATCGCGAAATACGTCTTTCGACAACGGAGGAAGAGACGCCTGTTGATCATCCAGCTCCTTCAGTTTTTCCTCGATGTCGCGGACTTCCTTTCTGAGCTTCAGATTGGTTTCCAGCTTTTCAGCATTTTCTTGCCAACGAATAAACCGCTCGGCAATATCAATATCTCGTTTCAATCGCTCCCGCTTCTCCCGCAGGTGGTTTTGTTTCTCTTTCAAATCACTTCTGTCGGCTACGAACTTCTCGAACTGCCGGACTCCGGCAATACATTCTTCCAGTTCCCGCCGCGCTTTTTCCAGCCTTCCATGAGCGTTCATCCATGCTTCCGCCTGCGCAATCACGTGTTCATCCAGCTCAATTGCGGCGGATAATTCGCGTATTTCTTCATCGAGGCGTATCAACTCACTCCTGTCCTCCCTGCTGTCCCGGAACATTTGCTCCTTTTCTTTCAATCGCTTTTCGCATTCTTTCCAGGCATCGTACTTTCGGCGCACATCACCCGGATGCTTGAACACCCTCGAAACGTCAATTCCCTTTTTCAAATCATCGATTTCTTTTTGCAACCGCTTCTTGATCGCATCAAGATCGCCGTCCAACCCCAGTACGATGCGCCGCATGTTTTTCCGTACCGCCGATGCTTCCACAATCGCCTGCATCGTGGATTCCAATTCACCCTGCCTGATCCAAAAGGACCTCTGCAGCGATTCACCATCTCTGTCGAACACGGGAATCAGCTTCGATACCTGTTCCATGATCAGGTCCTTGTTCGATGTATCAAGACGCAAACCGGGACATTGCAATCGCGCGGTCTTTGCACCGAGAAACGTCTTTTCCAGGATGTACGTTTCTCCGCCGGCCTCGAACTCGATCCTGACAAAAGGATCTGCCATCGTCCCCCACGGTCGCCATCGCCCGACGTCCCGCGCGGTGGAATCGGCGTTGCGGAACAGCACCGCCAGAAGCGCTTCGAGGATGGTTGACTTGCCGGTTTCGTTCGGCCCTACAACCACGTTGAATCCTGGCGTGAATGCAAACACGCGGTCATGAATAGCGCGGAAATTTCGAATATGCAACGATGTGATAACCATGTGAATCAGGTTTTGAAAAATCGGTACGCGAGATCAAGGGCCCGGGAGCGAAGGCGGGGATCGATGTCATCGCTTTGCTCCAGGAGGCGAAAGGTTACCGAAGCAATTCCTCCCGGAGCGAATTGTGCAAAGTCTTTTTCACCCGGGCTGACGAGCATCCCACTGTCGTCAATCCGCACGAGCGCAAAACGCGATCGCTCCTGTTCAATCATTTCGTGTATCGCTTCATGAACGGAAAGACCCGCTACCCCCTTGAGCCGGATGCGGACAAGAGTGATGTCGGGTGAATCCAGGGAATCGAATTTCCTGGCAATATCCGCAACGCTGGTTTCGTCACTCACTTGCACATCGATATCGAGAAACTTGTAGCGGGCAACCGGGATCTTTTCCACTTTCCGTGATCCCGGGTCCAATTCCACGAAAAGGACATTGCCGCTGTCCCGCTCTCCGAATCCCGTTGGTTCGGGCGTTCCCGAGTAATAGAACGCGCCGCTCTGCGTACGGTCAGGATCAGGATAGGTGGAATGCCAGTGTCCGAGGGCGATGTAATCCAAACCCAGGCCTTCCAGTTCTTCCGTACTCATGGGATAATCGTTTTCCTGGAGTCGCGGCCCTCCCGTCCAGGAGCCGTGTGCAATTGCGACGTGAAACCTTGTCGATACATCTTTTTGGATCCACGACAGGGGCGATGTTTCAGATCGGCGTTCCAGGCATGAACATGGATACAGCGCCAGGTCAAGCGGTTCCAGGATACGAGGCGTATGCTCTAACAACACTTCAACGTGGTTGCCCGGTTCGAACGCGTTATTTCGGTAAATGCTTTCCGGTCCTGCGTGATCGTGATTGCCTGCGATGATATACACTGGTAGAGGAGAGGATTGCAGCACTGATGCGGTGCGACGAACGAGCTCGAGGGAAATATCGTTGCCCTCGAAGAGGTCGCCGGCAATTACGATGAAATCGGCATTGCGTTCACGCCCGACTGCAAGAACACGTTCCAGCGCCTGGACGCGGGCGTCGCGCAAAGCGGAAGCCATGGCTCCGGAGCCCGAAGCCGTCATCCCAATTTGTAGATCAGCCGTATGAATGAAACGAATGGACATCTCACCCTTGTATTTGAAATCGGGTATAAACTATGAGAAAAAATGTAAAAATAGAATTCGTCCCGGGACACACGATCTTCCGCGCGATGATTTTACGACACACTCCTCCGCGAACCTCGGGAGCGAGGGTTACATACCGGGGATGGATCGAAGCGTTCTATAGAAGACCGATTCAGCCACGTGAGGAGGTGTGGCGATGAAGAGCGCTATCCAGATGTGCGAAGAATATTTATTGAACCAGGAAAGTCCTGGAACAGAGTATCCCTCCCGCTTTCATGCGAATAAGATAGACGCCCGGTCGCAGCGACGAATTGACATAGGACACCGTGTGCGATCCGGCGGGGAAATACGTGTTTTCCAACACCGTAATGCATCGTTCCCCCAACGGATTGAATATTTCCAGGTATACGTTCGTCCCTTCCGGCAAGGTGAAAACGAAGTTCGTGCCTCCCGAAAAGGGATTCGGATAATTCTGACGCAAGAGAGGACGGGTTTGAACCGTGGAGGAATTGACAACCGCAATAGCATTTGAGAAATCAGCGGTACCGTCACGATCGATCTGCTTGAGCCGATAGTACACGACTGGTCGCGAGAGAATGAACGGCTGAGGAAAATCAATGTACCGGTAGGTTTTCGGTGTGTTGACGGTCCCGTGTCCGGGAACGAATGCGATAGAGTTCCATTTTTCCGCGTCAAGAGAACGCTCAATATCGAAACCGTAATTATTCACCTCGGTCGCAGTCGTCCACCGCAACAGGATTCTGTCCTCAAGGCGGTGCGCCGCAAAGCTCGTGAGTTCCACGGGCAGCATGCCGCTCTCCGCAACTGTCCAGCGCGAAAACGCGTCGATGCCCGTTTTCTCGATGTAATTGCTCGACGTATTCACCGACCCACCGACGTCCGACCATGTATTCCCTCCATCGGTGGAACGGAAGAGACTGAATAGTTGCTCGTTTAGACCGTTCAGTTCGTCATCGTAGTAGTAAAACCGCAGGGTTGCATTAAGGTTCGTGTTGTTTGCGGGGGAAATGTCGTAGAATCGCTTGATGCCGGACGACCCTCCGCTTGACTGCGGCTTATGTCCTCGGCGCACTTCCGTGTCCCCCAGGTTAGCGCTGGACGTTATAACCGCTCCCAAGCCCGCGACGTTTTCGGAACTGGGCGCGTTCAGCGTCCTGGTAGCGCTTATGTAACCTTCACTACCGGAGTTGTCGACAACATGGTCGGAGGAAGACTCGGTCAGATTGCCGGATGTGCCGAACGTAAGCACATGCCCGTTGAGATCGAAATCGCCGCTGGTTATGTTGAGCGAACCAAGAATGGAGACATCGCCCGTCAATGAAACGCCACTGGTATTATTGATCTTAACCGTGGTAGAAGAGGAAAAGCTCCCGGAGCCTGCCAAGGTCTGCGCGGCGCTGCCGGAAAACTCCACGTTGCCGACAGAAATCGTTCCGTTATTCGTCAACGTGCTGCCGTTGAACGTCAGCGTTTGCGACCCGGATTCGTTGAGCGTTTTCGAGGCGTTGACAGTCAGCGTGTGTCCCGACGCCACGGTGAACCCGGATTTCAGCGTGACGGTTCCGTCGATGATTACGTTGTGTTTCCAGCTTGACACGGTTCCGGAAAGATTGATGTCGCCATTACCTGTAAACTTGAGCGTCGGAGAACCTGAACCGTTGGCTGGCTTGTACGTTCCTCCCGTCTGGTTCAGCGAGCCGCCAATCAAAAACGTCGGGCTGCCCGAGCCGTTAGAGCCGGTAAATGTTCCGCCGGAAATAACTATGGAACCAGAGATCGTGTGTGCAGGCGAGTCAGAAGTCGTTCCACGAAATTCCCCTGCTTCAACCTTCAGATCTCCGCGAATATCAAGCGAGCTGGATACGGGATTGAGAGTTGCGCCGTTACATACGAGATAACCATACGTAACCGTCTTTTTGAACCCGGTACCAGTCCGGTATTCGACAGTACTGGCAGTCGAGAACGATAATGTCCCCGCATCGGGAAAAGACCCTGCTCCGTGAACATAGAGACCACCATCACGAATCTTGAATTCATCGGAAGTACCCGAAAAATCCAGGAGGGGGCCAGAACCATTCAGCGCCTGTATCGTTCCCTGGTTCTGAATTTCAACGTCAACACCGCCTCCGCCATCCCCGGCCACGGTAAGCTTGGCGCTGCTCCCGTTAATCTCCAGTGTAAATCCACTCCCGATTTTCAGTGTTCGGCAGTTTCCTCCCGCATCGAGAAGAATCGAGGCCGAGGTACCACTGGTCAGGTCAACATCGTCTGTGGAACCCGGCACACCGTCGGGGTTCCAGTTATTAGCATCTGTCCATTTGTTTGTAGAGGCTCCGCCATCCCAGGTTTTCGTTTGGGAATACGAAGCCGCGCAAAGGAACACAGCGACAGCAGCAAATACAGTAAGCACATTCTTGTTCATGATACCTCCCTTCCGGCTTCAGGTACATTGAATAACAGCGGATTCCCCTCTGGAGCGGAACCGACGGGAAACAGCATGATGTAATTGCAAGAGGGAACGTCCCCTCTTCAGCGGGCAATGTTATTGATTCGTGTCGTAAGAATGCGTAGACATGACGACAAAAAGAAAATAATCGAAAGGGAGAAATCGTGCAAGTAGAAACAAAAAAACGGGCACGGCATGAACCGCACCCGCTGACCAAACACATACATCTTCAAATCATATCTTCTTGATGTACTTCTCAGGGTCCTTTTTAAACTCATCGATGCAACCGGGGCAACAGAAACCATAGGTCTTCCCCTTATACATATAGGTCCCGCCGTCATCCTTTACTTTTTTCCCGGAAATCGGGCAGTTGGTATTGACAACGTTCATGGCACTTGCTTTCGATTTCATTTTCGTCGCGCCATTGTGCTTGTGCCCTTCATGACTTTTCATCTTTTCGTTGTGCTTATGTCCCTCGTGACCTTTCTTCGCACCCTTGAGATACTTTTCCGGATTCTTGATAAACTTTGCTTTGCACTTGGTGCAGCAGAAGTTGTAGGTTTTGCCTTCGTATTCATATGAATAGTTTTTGCTCGCTTTTTCACCGGTGACCGGACAGATCATCTGGGTTTTCTTGGACTTGCCGGCAGCGGCATCATCGCCACTGTTGTTTGACTGCGCCACTACGATCCCGCTGGCAACAACGGTAATCATGAGCGCAAAGATCAGTTTTTTCATGTTAACTCCTCTATGGTTGATGTTTTGTTTTACGCGTTGATATCGCTTGTTCTTTTTGAACATAAAAACGTGTACGCCACGACTATGTCGTGAAAACGACAATTCCGGACGCCAAAATTCACACGACGGTTCTACTTAACTTCGAAACCGTGATCCTTGAGATTCTTCTCCGCGTCAGCTATCGAAACTTTTTCAAGGTGCATTCCGCATTTGGGGCATCGTCCTTCCTCGTCGGCGATGACGTTCCAGTCCATTTGGTCCTGGTACACGAAACCGTCGCCATCCTTATCGATCGCCTTGACATTCACAGGAGCGGTGCGCTCCCAAGCCGGATCACCATGCTCGGACTCGGATGATTCCGTCATCTGCTCCTCGTGTCCCTCCATATCACCTTCATGCATGTGGTCTTTATCATTGCCTTCATGCATATGGTCTTCACCGTTGCTTTGCGTAACCGCACTCTGCTGCTCGGCTTGTTCCTGTTTATCCCCGTTATTGCACGCAGCAAGTAACACCAGTGAGAATAAACCGGTAAACAACAGGATGGATATTTTGCGCATGAATTTCTCCTTTTTAATAATGATGTGAGTGATGAATATATTTTGAATCTCGCAAGAAATTGCAGAATAATATCAACACTGATAAAACAACCTGGCAGTTGACCAGCGTACTCTGACAACCACGACGTTTATTCTCAGTGCCCGTTCTCAGCATGAGCCCGAGGCATCGGCAACGCATTCATTTCAACAATCTCCTTCAGGCTGCAACCTTCTAAATATCATCCGTCACAAGTTCTCTCTATAACCAAACATGGCAAGGAATCGTTTCAATCACCCCCGTGAACGACTGATCGTGATCCCTTCTACTTTTCAACCCGTAGGAATCTCGCGTTGATGGCTACGATCACCGTACTCAGTGACATAAGAACGGCGCCCATAGCGGGGCTGAGCAAAATTCCATAACTGTACAGGACACCGGCAGCCAACGGAATTGCCACGGCGTTATATCCTGTCGCCCACAACAGATTCTGGATCATTTTTTTGTACGTGGCCCCGGCAAGGTGGATAATCGAAACCACATCGAGCGGATTGCTGCGAACCAGGACGATATCGGCGGTTTCGACAGCCACGTCGGTACCGGCCCCGATGGCAATCCCGACATCGGCCTGGGCCAGGGCCGGCGCATCATTGACACCATCACCGGTCATCGCCACCACCATTCCGCGGGATTGAACTTCCTTTACCCTTTGCGCTTTTTCATGGGGTAATACTTCGGCAAAGAAATCATCCAGTTCCAGCTCGCGGCTTACCCACCCGGCAACTTGCTTGTTGTCGCCGGTGAGCATGATACTCTTGATCCCCATCTCCTTCAACCGGGCAATAGCACGACGCGATTCTGGTCGAATCATGTCTGCGAGAGCAATAGCTCCTAACAATTCCCCTTCCACGAGCACGAACACCACCGTCTTGCCTTCGGAAAACAGACGCTGGATATCATCGCTTTCGTACTCGATCCCCTGTTCACGTAAATAACCGGGACTCACAACCATCACATGGCGTCCTTGGACCCTGGCTTCCGCACCTTTGCCGGGTATTGCTTTGAATTCTTCAATGGGAAGCGTTTCACGCGCAGCCGATACGATACCTTTCGCTATCGGGTGTTCCGAATTCGCTTCCACGCTGGCGGCAAACAACACCAGTTGTTCCTTTCCATTGCTATTGCGAAGTGGGATAACATCGGTCACTCCAAACTTGCCTTGCGTCAGCGTTCCTGTCTTATCGAAGATGATCGCCTGGATATTGCGCGCTCGTTCAAACGCTACCCGATTCCGGATGAGCAACCCGTTCCGCGCGGATAACGCCGTCGAAACCGCAACAACCAGCGGGACCGCCAACCCGAGAGCATGCGGGCATGTAATGACCATGACGGTCACCGTGCGTTCGAGTGCAAACGCAAAATCCATATCCATGATCAATAACCAGACCAACAAGGTGATCACTCCACCAGCGATAGCGATAATCGTCAACCAGAGCGCCGCTCGATTCGCCAGGTCCTGGGTCTTCGACTTACTTTCCTGCGCTTCCTTGACAAGGCTGATGACTTGGGAAAGGTAGGATTCCTTGCCGGTTCTTTTTACCTCAATTTCAAGGGATCCTTCTCCATTGATACCACCCCCGATGACATTTTCACCTGTCCGTTTGACCACCGGTACCGACTCTCCCGTCAGCATCGATTCATCCACCGACGATTCCCCCTTGACGACGGTACCGTCCGCGGGAATTTTTTCACCCGGCTTGATCAGGACACGATTGCCTGAAACAAGGCTTTCCAAGGGTACATCTTCAACATTTCCATCCTCGCGGATCAGGTGCGCCTCGGACGGCATCAGCTTGGCCAACTCTTCTAGTGCCCGGGAAGCTCCCATGACGGATTTCATCTCAATCCAGTGACCAAGAAGCATGATGTCGATCAGCGTTGAGAGTTCCCAGAAAAAGACTTTTCCGGAAAGACCGAAGACGACTACGCTGCTGTAAAAGTAGGCTACACCTATCGCCAGCGCAATGAGCGTCATCATTCCCGGTTTTTTCTTTATCGTCTCCTCGACGATCCCCTTAAGAAACGGATAACCACCATAGAAAAATACGAGGGTCGATAAAAGGAACAGCACGTAAATATCGCCCGAGAACCCCAGGGATCGCAGGCCAAGCAGCGACTGGACCATGGGTGAAAGAAGCAGTATCGGAATGGTCAGAATGAGCGCAATCCAAAACCGCTTCCGGTAATCCCGTATCATATGCGCATGGTGATCATGGTCATGATGCGCTTTTCCCTTATGTTCGTTGCTTCGGTCGTCCGGGTGGTGATGATCGGCGGTGTGACCTGTACTTTCCACGCCATGAACAGCATGATGATCGCGTGGTGCGTGATGATGCTGGCCAGGAGATTTCATTTCATTCATCAATAATCCCTTTTAAAGTATTCAAGTGGCATCCCGTTAGTAATAATATAGCGATCAATGACTGTGATCGGAATCGTGATGAGTGTTTTCTATTACATTCGTCTCGACCCCGACCCCACTTTCAAAGACCATCCGTCCGCCTTTATCCGCACCGTAAACGAGAAGAGCACTCACCAACAGGAGAGCGGGAAGCAGCCATTTCCTGAGGCCCCCTTCACGAATCGCTTTTATCTTGAACACCATGGCACTCAAGATAACCAGAACGATACTCACAACCAGCATCACGTCGCGATGTTGGTGGACCAGATCATGCCCCGGAGCGTCGTGACCAAGCGCATCCGACGCAATGTACCCCGTCGCCACTGCAAGGATGGCCGTAAGAGCACTGATGTGCAACAATATTATTGCGGACGCCTTGAAAACATCCCGCCTGGTGAAAACAAACAGCGCCTCCAGGAAAAGCGCAATCAACAGCGATGCGACGGGAAAATGAATGATCATCGGATGGAGCAAATTCATATTATGCCTCTTGGCTTAGCGATAAGGTGTAATGTTAAACCGGAGCATTCAAGCATCGATATTTGCCAATTCAATTGACGGACGCTGCCGCTGATCGTCGTGGTCATGCGCCTCTTCCCCGATGACGAGAATGCTTCCTTGGATGTTTCGGGTATTTTTTCTTCTTACTGCCCGCGCCGTTCACGGCATATTTTTCAGGTTCCCGTTCGAAGGATTTCTGGCACAGAGGACAACAAAGATAATACACATTTCCTCCGTAACTCGCTTTCATATACGCAGTGTTCGGATTCACTTTTTTCCCACATACGGGGTCTCTATACATGATAATCTCCTTTTTAACGTAACCAGTTTTTAAAAGAACAGGGGGTACCGTATCGTCGGGATACACCACCCCCGTCAACATACCAGAGTCAATTTTCTTTCGTGTGATTCGAATGGTCGTGCTTTTTTTCTCCCTTCCCCATCATGCCACAGTCCATTTTTTTCGAATCACTCATCATTCCTTTCATCATGCCGCAGTTCATCTTTTTCGAGCTACTCATCATCTTCTTCATCATTTGGCCCATGTCCTTGTCGTTCATCATCGCCATGCACATCTCCTTCATGGACGCCGTATCACCTTTTGCCCTGGTCATCATTTTCTTCATCATCTGCATTCGCATTTCTTTGTTCCCTGCAATTTGATCCATCATCATATCCATGTGACCGGAATGGTTCATTGCATTGCTCGAAGCCACCTGGCCGTTCGATGCATCCTGGGCAATTGACGTGGCGGGAATAGAAAACACGAAAGCTGTTGCAAACAGCGCGATGAAAATTGTCTTTTTCATGATATATCTCCTTTGATAGTGTGTTCTTGTGAATGTTCGTTCAGATTCCTTGTCCAGAACATCTCCACACATGTCGCGGAAATGCAGGATAGAATGCTCGTAGTTTCATTGACGTTTCTGTGCAAAGATCTCATCACCTTTCACCTGGACATCATATTCCTCGAGCGGTCGCGGCGGTGGTCCGGCAATGTTGATTCCATTTAAATCGTAATGTCCGTTATGGCATGCACACCAGATGTGCTGAAGGTCCGATCGATACTGTACCGTGCATCCCAGATGAGTGCACACAGCAGTGAATGCCTTTAACTCGCCTTGCGGCGTGTCGATCAGAATGCCCGGCTCATTTCCAAACCGGAAAATCAATCCACTGTTTGGCTTCAGGTCGCCGACTTTTGCCGCCTTCACAAAATTTGTGACCGGTTCTCTGCTTTTTGGCGGTATCAAGTATTTCACCACGGGATAGATAATGGATAACACAACCGCACTGGCTGAAAAACTGAGAAGAAATTCCAAAACAGAGCGTCGAGGGACCTTGATATCGGCATTGCTCTCGTTCTCTGTGGTATTTTTGTCTTGCTTATTCATGGCTATTCCATCAACAACTACGTTGAATCACCTTGGAAAGTATCTTTCATTTATGTTGTAATACCGTATCGCCTTCTTCACCAGTACGAATTTTCACCGCGCGCTCGACATTCGATACAAAGATAATTCCATCGCCTCGCTGATGCGTGCATCCGTTTTCCTGGATGATCCGTACGATTTCGTCAGCGACATTATCGCTGCACACGAGTTCGATTTTAGCCATTTTCGACATCTTTTCGATGTACTCCATCGAGTATTTCCAATCCTTTGTATTAACAAACTGGCCGATGCCGGAAACATTGATGACCGTCATACAGCAATATCCCTTTAGTTTCAAAGCTTCAATCACTTTATGCACTATGGCAAGTCGTACATATGCTTTTACTTCTTTCATTGTTTTGCCCTCTCGTAGTTTGTCCCTGCATGATGTGCTTTCCACGATGATCATGAAGCACCTTGATCACTACACCGCAAAACGAATGCCAGAGATTGCGGAATCGGGACCGGCCCTTTTTCATGTAAAAGGACAGCTTTTTCTACCCTTCATGAAGAGACCGATTCACAACCATAAAGATTTTTTACGTAACGAGCGGAATGTTTTACAGAGAGGAAAACGGTGTGCTACTCCTTTTTACCCGTCATGACCCCATAACTCTTCAGCTTGGAATAGAGCGTCGGCTTCGTAATGCCAAGCACGTTACACGCTTTCGTTTTATCACCGCCACAATAATCCAACACAAAAAGAATATGGCGTTTTTCGATCTCCCGCAGCGAGAGCGGACGGCCGTTTTCATCAACCGGAAAGGATATACTGCCTTCCGTTGAATGCATGCTTTCCCGTTCCAAGGCAGCAATCGGCAGCACTTCGTTGGTCGCCAACGCCACGGAACGAGTCAATACGTTCTCCAGCTCTCGAATATTTCCCGGCCAATCATAGCTGTGAAAAATATCGAGCAATCTGCGCGGCACCGTCTTTATATTTTTGTGTAAAGACGTATTTATTTTTTTCAACAGGTGTTCGACCAGTTGGGGGATATCGTCCTTTCGTTCTCTCAAGGGTGGAACTGTAATCGTCAAAATATTCAATCTGTAATAGAGGTCTTCCCGGAAACGACCTTTTTCGATCTCACGTTTTAAATCCCGATGCGTCGCGGCAATGACCCGGGCCTTCAACGTAATCGTCTCGTTTCCACCAACTCTCTCAAACTCTTTCTGTTGGAGCACACGAAGCAACTTTGCCTGCATACCCAAAGGGATGTCACCTATTTCGTCCAGGAAAACCGTACCCTCGCCGGCAAGCTCAAACTTGCCCTGCTTATCCCGAACAGCATCAGTAAACGCCCCCTTAACATGACCAAAAAGCTCGCTTTCCAACAGGGCTTCAGGAATGGCGGAACAATTGATGGCATAGAACGGCTCATCCTGTTTTGAACCGAATGCATGTATCGCACGAGCGACAATCTCTTTCCCCGTTCCAGTTTCCCCTTGAATCAGAACCGTTACATTGCTTTGGGAAGCAATACCAATTTGCTTGAATACCTCTTGGATCGATGGATGGCTTCCAACCAGCGTATATTCAAGGTTGTACTCGGGAAACGTTCCGGATGCTTGGGAGAACGTGATGGTGTCGTTCACGTTCATGTATTCGGCGGCACGCTTGACCACCTCCATCAAGTAATCCAATTCCACCGGCTTGGTGACGTAATCGAACGCTCCCTGCTGTACAGCCCGTACGGTGGTCCCCATATCTTCGTGCGCCGTAACCATGATCACCGGAGCCCGGAGATTCAAATCCTTCCACTCGCGAATCAAATCCAGGCCGCTTCCATCCGGAAGCGATACATCACAAATAATAACGTCCGGAACAAAGGTTGTTACGGAATGACGGGCATCTTCCACGCTATGAACACCAACAACATTAAATCCGTGTTCACCGAAGTAGAGTTGAAGCGTTTCTACAATCGAAACATCGTCATCAACAACAAGGAGTTTCATGGGCGTCAATCCTCTCTTCGTACTTCATCAACGGGAGCAAGCATATCGTCGTTGATCAAGCGGGGCAGCCATATCGTCATCTCGGTTCCCACACCGGGCTCAGACTTTGCACTGATTGTTCCACCGTGAGCTTCAACCAGTTTTTTCGAGATCGCCAATCCCAGCCCGCTCCCATCGCTCTTTTTTGAAAAGAAGGGATCGAAGATGTGATCCAGGTATTCGTGCTCAATACCGCATCCCTGGTCCACTACCCGGATATTTACGGCATTTGTGACCGGTTCAGCCATCACGATTATCGTCAGCACTCCATTTTCCATCGACTCAACGGCGTTTTGAACGATATTTAAAAGCACCTGTTGGATCAGGTCGGGATCAACATCCATTTTCATTTCTGGTTGTGGATTGTGAACTACAACTTCGATCTCCGATTGTTCAAGTGCGGGCAGCAATACATCCAATGTCCGTTCGATCAGCTGGTCGATATTAACGGCTTGACTCTCCAGTTGCACCGGGCGCGCGTATGCCAGGATATCTCGCACGAGGTTTTCCAATCTGTTCAGCTCACGACGAAGTATCCTCACGTACTTGTCGCTGTAGTCATCCGAAGCCACCCGACTGGTGAGGATGTCGACATTCATTTTGATCGAAGTCAACGGATTTCTCAGTTCATGTGAAATCATTGTCAGGAAACCTCCGATGGCGGCAAGATGTTCTTTTGTTCTAACCTCCTTTTCCAGCTTTCGTCGCTGCGTATTATCTATCGTAACCACGAGCCATCCTTCTCGCACCTTTTTCGTATCCACGGGTGTGGCCGATATGTAGCAAACCCGTCTCCCGTTTTCCGAATTGGAAATTTCAACTTCTTCCGTCCACGGTTCCCCCTTCCTCATTTTCCGTTCTATTTTCCTGACAACATTTTCCGGAAAAGGCAAGGAAGCAAACGATTGTTCAACAAGGTCGATGATCGATGAACCGAACATGCGTCCGAACGCATGGTTCGCTTGAAGTATTGTCAGGTCCTTATCTATAAGGGCAATTCCTTCCGTGGAATGTTGAATCGCATTCCAGAGGACAGAGATTTTTTTCTCCTTCTCGGATAGAATTTTTTCACGAAGCGCCAGATCTTCCGCCATCTTGTTGAGCGTCGCGGCCAACAATCCCATTTCATCCTTGGATTGAATATTACTTCGAGCCTGGTAATTTCCACTACTGAACTTCTCAGCGGTTTCCCTCAGATTCCTGAGCGGTTTCGCGATCCACCGAATAATAACGTATGCCAGTGGAATACTCACCAGCGATCCAGAGGCGGACATAACTCCTACCCAGAACCAGGTATGGTGATCATTGATTCCAAGAATAAAGATGCAAAACGGTAATTGAATCAAGAGAAAACCGAAGGGAATTACAGTTGCGGTTGTGATCTGAATTTTTTTCGCCAATGTCATCGTTGCACCTTCGTAAACGCCCTAACGGAAAAGTACGCTACTATCGAGATGATTGGTGGATGCGGATGTTGAACCGCATCCACCAGTACACCCCGATGATCAAGACCAGATGGCACACCTGATCAATACTTCCTGTTCAATCATAAACGATCCTTCAGGCTCAGTTTTCAACAATCACCTTGCCTTCGTCCTCATCTTCTGCCGCAAAAACTCCGCTCCGTTTCAGCTTCCATGTTCTCCATAGTAGATAGATGGACGGGTACACCAGGAGTTCCATGACAAAACTGGTTATGATCCCTCCCACCATTGGAGCGGCAATGCGTTTCATCACGTCCGATCCGGTCCCAGTGCTCCACAGGATTGGCATCAGTCCCGCCACCAGGACGGCAACGGTCATGAGCTTGGGACGAACGCGCTGAACGGCTCCATGATAAATCGCATCCTTCAGATGGGAGATTTTTTGCATCAAGCCTTTGTTCTTGTACTCATCGTACGCAATATCAAGATACAGAAGCATGACGACGCCCGTTTCGGCGTCGACACCGGCAAGGGCAATAATCCCAACCCATACAGCGATGCTCATGTTGTACCCGGCAAAATACAGGTACCAGAATGCGCCGACCAACGAGAACGGTACCGCCAGGAGAACGATAAACGTCTTCTCCATGGATTTCGTATTCATGTAGATCAGGAAGAAAACGATAAGAAGCGTGATCGGAACGACCAGCATCAAACGTTTTTCGGCATGTTCCATGTACTCGTACTGCCCACTCCATACGATATTGTAACCGGCTGGAAGATGGACTTTTTCGAGTACCGCCTTCTGTGCTTTCCTGACATAATTCCCGATATCCGACGTTGTCAAATCCACGTACACCCATGCGTTGGGTCGCGAATTTTCCGTCTTAATGGACGGAGGGCCCTTCTTTATGCTGATATCCGCCAATTCCACCATGGGGATCTGCCCACCGCTTTTTATCGGCACCAGCATTCGCCGTAACGCCTCGAGGTCTTCACGGTAGTCGCGTTGATAGCGCAAGTTGACAGGGTATCGTTCCAGTCCTTCTACCGTCGTGGTGATATTCATTCCACCGACCGCCGACATGATTACATCCTGCACATCCTGCACGGTCAATCCATATCTGGCGATCGCCTCGCGACGAATCTTGAAATCGAGGTAATTCCCACCCATGACGCGCTCAGCGTACGCTGACAATGTTCCGGGAATCTCCTTGACGGCGGCTTCCACCTGCTTTCCGATCTCTTCCAGTACCGTCAGATCAGGACCCGATATCTTGATACCGACCGGAGTCTTGATCCCCGTGGATAACATGTCGATGCGGGTTTTTATTGGCATGGTCCAGGCATTCGTTACACCGGGAAACTGGATTGCCGCGTTCATCTCTTCGATCAGTTTTTCCACGGTCATACCCGGTCGCCATTCATCTTCCGGTTTCAACATGATTGTTGTTTCGATCATCGATAGTGGCGCCGGGTCGGTCGCTGTCTCGGCTCGACCGATCTTCCCAAATACATGGTGAACCTCCGGGAAGGATTTGATAATCTTATCGGTCTGCTGTAGGATTTCCCGCGCCTTCGTGATGGAAATTCCTGGCAGCGTAGTCGGCATGTAGAGCAAATCCCCTTCGTACAACGGCGGCATGAACTCGGAACCGATACGAGAATACGGGAAAATCATCGAGAGCATCAAAACGACCGCTCCGCCGACAAACCACCACTTGTATTTCAATGAGAGTCGGTTGAGCGGACGATACATCCTGATGATCCAGCGGTTGATTGGATTATCTTCTTCTTTCTTGATATTCCCGCGGATGAAATATCCCATAAGCACCGGCACCAGCGTAATCGCAAGAATCGCGGCGGCGGCCATTGCATACGTTTTTGTGAACGCGAGGGGTTTGAACAATCGACCTTCTTGTTGCTCAAGAGTAAAAATCGGCAGGAAGGATACCGTAATAACAAGCAAAGAGTAAAACAGGGATGGTCCGACTTCGCGAGCCGATTCCAGGATGAGCGTCCAGTGATCCCGCCGCTGTTCTGGAGGTCGATGTTCCTCGTGTTCAATATGCTTGTGGGCGTTTTCTATCATGATAATGGCCGCATCGACCATTGCCCCAATGGCAATAGCGATCCCTCCCAGCGACATGATGTTTGCGTTGATACCCTGGAGGTGCATGATAATAAACGCCGCTAAAACCGCTACCGGCAGCGTTACAATCGCTACAAGAGAACTGCGAAAATGCAACAGGAAGAGCAGGATCACCAGGGAGACGACGATACCTTCCTCAATGAGCTTGTCACGCAGGTTTTCAATCGCGCGTTCAATCAATGCAGATCGATCGTACGCGGTCTTGATCTCAACGTCATCGGGAAGTCCTTCTTTCAACTCCTCCAATTTTTCCTTGACGCGCTCAATCGTCGCGAGGGCATTCTCTCCAAACCGCATGACAATAATTCCACCCACGGCTTCTCCTTCTCCATCCCATTCCGCCAACCCCCGCCGCAATTCAGGACCGAGTGAAACATCGGCCACGTCCTTTATATACACCGACGTCCCCATCTCCGTTGAACCCAGCGAAATGTTTTTCACATCTTCAACGGATTGAATGTACCCGAGGCCCCGGACCATGTATTCCGATTCGGCGAACTCGACCAGCCGCCCCCCCACATCGTTGTTACTGCGCCTGATCGCTTCCTTTACTTGCGAGAGCGGAATCCCGTAGAACTCCAGTTTATTCGGATCAATCTGGACCTGATACTGTTTCACGTACCCGCCGATCGAAGCAACCTCGCTTACTCCCTCCACCGAGGTGAGTTCATACTTCAAGAACCAGTCCTGGTACGAACGCAATTCCTGAAGACTGCGCTTATCAGACTGCAAGGTGTACTCGTACACCCAACCCAAGCCAGTGGCATCGGGTCCAAGCTGAGGCGTCACGCCCTTGGGTAATTGGCTTTGCAGGGTACTGAGATACTCCAGGACCCGGCTCCGCGCCCAGTAGATATCCGTTCCGTCATCAAAAATGACATACACAAACGAGAACCCAAAAAACGAGTACCCGCGAACAACCCGCGCGTAGGGGACAGCCAGCATTTTCGTCGTGAGAGGATACGTTACTTGATCCTCCACGATGCGCGGCGCCTGCCCGGGGTACTCCGTGTAGATTATAACCTGCACATCACTCAAATCCGGGATCGCATCCACCGGCGTCTGTAACATACTGTACGTTCCGAGAGCAATAAGCACCGCCGTGGAAAGAAGGACGATAAACTTGTTGCCAATGCACCATTCAATGATTTTACCTAACATGATGCACCCCTCAGTGGTTATGCTCGGAAGGGGGAGCCGGTGCTTTCGCGGCTTCACCTTCGTCGTTGCTATGGGAACTCCGCATCTGGCTCAAAGCAGCACGAAGATTGCTCTCGGAATCGATGAGGAACTGGGACGAGAGCACAATGCGTTCACCTGCCTCGAGTCCATCGAGGACTTCGTAATACCCTTCAGTCAAAATCCCCAGCTTGATGTCCCTCGGTTCAAACCGGCCCTTCCCCAGGGCGACGATGACCACATTCGTTTCACCAGAACGAATCACGGCCTGCTCAGGAACCGTAAGAACATTTTCCCGCGCCTCTCCATGGATCTCAACATTCGCGTACATCTCCGGTTTCAACTCCATGTTCGGGTTCGGAAGATTTATACGAACACGCCCCGTACGCGACTTGGGGTCCAACGTTGGATAGATAAATGCGACACGGCCGAGGTATTCTTTTCCAGGCATGTACGGCAGACGAATTGTCGATTCCTGACCGACACGAACCAGTCCAATCTCGTATTCATACAAATCGGCATGCACCCATACAGTAGTGAGATCCGCCGTTTCAAGCAGCGTTTCTCCCGCCTTGACATGCTGGCCCTGCACAACGTTCTTGGTCATAACAATACCACGAGCCGGAGCATAGATGGTCAACGTGCGGCTGATTTTACGCGAGCGAGACAGCTCCTGGATTTGTGCATCACTGATATCCCAGAGGAGCAGTTTTCGCCGGGCATTTTCAAGCAGGGTTTTTCCACTTAACAAAACGTCGGTATCGCGGCTCGCGGATACGTTATCCTGGTATTCCAGCGCGGTAATGAATTCTTCCTGCGCAGCAACGAGTTCCGGGCTGTAGATATCCAGCAGCTTTTGACCTTTCTGAACCGACTGCCCAATATAATCAACGTATAGATTCTCCACCCATCCACTGATCTTTGTATTGATTATTGCCTGTCCCGGCTCGGCAATGCCGATATGACCCGTCGTGCGGACCGTGGCGTGCAGCGTTTTCCGTTCGACTTTACCGATCTTGACGTTGATATTCTGTTCGACAGCTGGGTCAATTCGAATAACACCCGCCGACCCTTCTTGCCCTTCATATACTGGTACCAGGTCCATTCCACAATCCGGAGCTTTTCCAGGTCTGTCCGACGTAATCCATGGATGCATTGGATCTTTATAATACATCACCTTTTTTTCGCCGGAGGACGTCGTTTCTCCACCACCCATGGTGGACTGTTTCACTGGTGTAAGTTTCATCCCGCAGATCGGGCAGTCACCGGGCTCTTCCCGAATGATCTCCGGGTGCATTCCACACGTGTACAATTGTTTTTCTTTCTGCTCAGTAGATGATCCACCAGTTTCATCACTCGAACACGCGTTAAATGAAATGGTTGCCGCAAACACGAGACCGAGGAGAAGAACCGTGAACAACACCGGCGTGCTTCTCCTCCAACTCAGGCGGAATGGATTATGAAAAAAGAGCTTTCGGTTTTTTAATGATTTCATGATTGCACCTCTATTCCAGCTAAGAATTCTATTTCAGCAATTTCTTTCCAATAGTCTGCGCGCAGGCGGACCAAATCCATTTCGATATCAAATAGCTTCACCTGGTTATCGAGCACGTTCAAGTAATCGACTTCCCCAACCTGGTACCCTGCAAGTGACGCCCGTAGCGCCTGGGAGGCTTGCGGCAACAAGCCCGTTTCCAGCAGGTGAATGCGTTCGCGTATGGTCGTAATAGCGGCATCAGACTTGGCAAATAATTTCTGCAAGGTCTGCAGGACACTGTTGTATTGATCGGTATACATTTTTTCCAGCGCAGTCGCTTCCTCTTCCGCGGCACTACGTTTACCGCCGTAATCAAGCGGTATATTGATCCCAACCGTGATCGAGGCCAGGTCGTTCAAATCAGTGCCGGTCGTCAGCAGGTAATCCCGCTGCGAATATGCCAGCCCGACGGTGAAATCCGGATACCATTGAAGCTCGGCAAGCTCTTTTTGGAACTTGGCTTTCAACACAGCCTCTTCCAACCCTCGAAGAAACGGCCGATTGGCGCGTGCGGAATCAAGAAGATCATCGATACGAAACACCGTATTCGTTGGATCGTGCAACGAATCAACAACTACCGCAGCTTTCGGCTCGCGTAACAAAAGGGCGTTCAAGCGCTCGGCGAGGGCTTGAAATCGCTCTTGCAATTTCAATATCCGATCAGTAATTCGCGTTATCTCCAGATGGGACTTGACAATATCCTGCTGGCTGCCCTTTCCCACTTCGTACTTTGTACGAACAATTCTTGATATATCGCGCAATAATTGACGGGATTGCTTCTCGATGGCGATTACGCGCCGTATGTACGCCAGCTCGTAATACGTTTTTTTCACTTCCCGGATGATGCTGTTTCGTTCATCCTCGAATTGCCGGAGGACGATCATTTCATCCTGATGAACGATGTCACCACGAGTAGAGAGCTTGCCCGGAAACGGCAACGTTTGAGCAACGGCGACGACTTTTCCCGTCATCGGCTCCTGTGTAAAAGCGAATGAATTAACTGGAAGGTTGCTCAGGCTGAACGCGAGACGAGGATCCGGCAAACTCGATACCTGTGGTATCCGCCGGTTTACAGCCCTTTGT
>Ga0256830_1000624_pt1 | contig 27078 bp, 27 predicted proteins | sample 128326metaG_FD_190537 | JGI IMG/M metagenome (GOLD analysis project Ga0256830, IMG submission 190537) | Hydrothermal vent microbial communities from Lau Basin, Pacific Ocean - 128-326 | ecosystem: Environmental > Aquatic > Marine > Hydrothermal vents | place: Pacific Ocean: Lau Basin | collected... | reverse complement strand
GGCATGTTGCAGTTTTTGAACTCGTCGATGAGTTCATCCATCATGGACTTCACCACGCCCGAGGCATCGGTGCCGGGGATGTCGCAATGCAGCCACCCCTGGGTGTGGGACAGGGTGGTAACGGAGTTTGCGGTACCACCGACGACGAAACCGGCGTCCTCGATGGCCTTGATCAGCGGATCGACCTTGGCCTCGTCGGTAACCACGTACTCGATGTTGGAACGCAGGGTGAAGCGGATGTAACCCTCGGCATACTTGTCGCCGATGTCGCACAGGGTGCGCAGGCTGAAGACATCGAGGATGCGCTGGGTACCGACCTTGACGGTCCAGATCTTCTCACCGCTCTTGGCAACGTGCAGCAGCACACCCGGCTTTACGTTTTCGTGGTAGTCCCACAGGCCGTAGTTACGACGCATGGTGGGGTGCATGTACTGAAACCCATCCGGACAACCGGACTCAATGGGCTGACGCATTTCTTCTAACGCCATTGTAATCTCCTGAAATTATTGAATTCGTTGTAAGTCGAATGCGTAACGCTTAGCCAGCGGCTTCTTCGGCCTTGCGGGCGAACCACTTCTCGGCTTCCTCGTCCCAGCCGTCGGTGCGCACGTAGGAGCACTGGCGCGGGTTGTTGATCATGTGCGGATCAACATCGACGCCGACACCTTCAAGGAAGTTCACCAGACCGATACGCTCAATCATCTCGCCGCAGCGCTCGTGCTCGAGGCCGTTCTCGGCCCAGAAGTCGATGACTTCCTCGGCAAACTCGACCAGCGACTCGTAGTCTTCAGCGGTTTCGAGCTTCTTGAAGGGAATGACGACGGTACCCATGAGGTCACCGATCTTCAGGGTGCGCTTGCCGCCGATGAGGATGGTAACGCCACGGTCGTTACCCGGCGACAGGGCCTTGGGCATGACGTTCAGGCAGTGCATGCAGCGTACGCAGTTGCTGTTGTCGACCGTCAGGGTGTTGTCCTCGTTCAGCGTCATGCAGTTGGTCGGGCAACGGCTGGTGACGTTGTCGATGACATAGTCACGACCCTTCTTCTCGACGAATGCCTTGACTTCGTCCTGGTTGATGACCATGTCATCACGCCAGGTGCCAATCACGGCGAAGTCGGAGCGCTCGATGGCGTTCTGGCAGTCATTGGGGCAACCGGAGATCTTGAACTTGAACTTGTAGGGCAGGGCCGGACGATGTACGTCGTCGGTAAAGTTGTTGAGCAGGTGACGGTGGATCGCATGCTCGTTACAGCAGGACTGTTCGCAGCGGGCCGCGCCTACGCAGGACATGCCGGTACGTACGCAGGGGCCGGCACCACCGAGATCCCAACCGTATTCGTTGATTTCATCGAAGAAGTGCTGCGTGCCGTCGGTGTCGGTGCCGATGAACATGATGTTACCGGTCTGGCCGTGGAAGGTGATCAGGCCGGAACCGTACTTCTCCCAGCTGTCGGCCAGCTGGCGCAGCATGTCGGTGCTGTAGTAGTTGCCCGCGGGCGGCTGAACGCGCAGGGTGTGGAATTCCTTGGACTCGGGGAAGGCGTCGCCGACTTCGGAGAAACGCGGGATGATGCCGCCGCCGTAACCGAATACGGAAACCGTGCCGCCTTTCCAGTAACCCTTGCGGGTCTCGTAGGAGTGCTCCAGCTGACCAAGCAGACTGCCGCACACTTCGTTGATACGCTTCTCGGGATGTTCGTCACGTAAGCGCTTGATACCGCTAATGAAGCTCGGCCAGGGGCCGTTTTCCAGCTCGTCAAGCATCGGTGTTTCGTATTTTGGCATGTCGCACTCCTTAAACGATTAAACTCAGCATTGAAATTGTTCGGTTACCGGATAACAGTCTTCGCCAACCATCAGTCCGCGGGCCAGGGGGCCCTTTTGCTGGGGTGAGAAGTCTAGGTATCTCTTCACAATTCGCATACCCCACCTATGGGGTGGGGATGGTATTTATCAGTTATCCCTATTGGGATATAAGACTTGGGGCGCAGATTGTGCCTTAATTACGCCCCGTTTGGGAGTCCCCCGGGACGATTTTTTGCCGTATCGGGAATAACCCCGAAAACGGCTGGACTATTACCATGACTGGGCTAGGCGCACACAGGCAGGCGAGCAGGCCGGTGAAAGACACCTTTAATATACGGGGTAATCCGTTTCTGGCCGAGAACCAGGCGGACTATGTTCGCTGGCGCGCCTGGAAGCTGGAGACGGCACCGCGGGCGGCGGAGGAACTCCTGGTGGACATTGCCGATCCCGCTCATCCCGACGCCGAGGAACTCGCCCGGCTCCGGGCACTGTTGCGGCGCTGCAACATGGCCATCTATCGCCTCGCGGAGCCTGCCGCCGCCGACAAGGCCGCCATCCGCCGCTTCGGCCAGCATCTGGGCCTGGCCCGTCTCGACGACAATCTGTGCGCCGACGAGGACGCCATCACCTCGCTGCAGGTGGTGGATGCCGGCCGCCACACCCACTACATCCCCTACAGCAACCGCCCCCTGGGCTGGCACACCGACGGCTACTACAACGATGCGGCGCATGCGGTACGCGCCGTCCTGTTGCACTGCGTGCAGGATGCCGCCGAGGGCGGGGAAAACACCCTGCTGGACCACGAGCTGGCCTACATCCACCTGCGCGACGCGGATCCCGCCTATGTGCGGGCCCTGATGGCCCCCGACGCCCTCACCATCCCGCCCAACGAGGCGGAGGGCACGCAGCTGCGCGACGCGCGCAGCGGCCCCGTGTTCACCATTGACAAGGCCAGCGGCAGCCTCCATATGCGTTATAGTGCGCGCACCCGCAACGTCGTCTGGAAGGACGACACCGCCACCACGGAAGCCGTGGCCTGCCTGCGCGAGATGATGCGCGACGGCGGCCCGGGGCAGATCCGCTATCGCCTGCGTCCCGGCGAGGGCCTGGTCTCCAACAACGTGCTCCATCGGCGGGCGGGCTTCCGCGACGACGAACCCGGCACACCCGGCGGCAAACAGCGCCTGTTGTACCGCGCCCGCTACTACGACAGGGTGGCCCATACCGGCCTCACCGACGCCGCCGCCTGAGAGGCAAAACCATGTTCTGGCAGGAAGACAACCCCAAAAAGCCCACTTTCGAGGTCCCCGACGACGTGCAGGACCTGGTCTTCGGCCTGCGCGCCCGCACCCTGCCGCTGGATCACGCCCATGCCCTGTCCCGCGCCATCCAGGAGGTCCTGCCGTGGCTGGCCGAGGAACCGCAGGCGGGGATCCACCTCATCCACGTGGCCGAGTCGGGCAACGGCTGGATGCGGCCCGAGAACCCCGACAACGAACTGCTGCACCTGTCGCGGCGCACGCGCATGAGCCTGCGCCTGCCGAAACATCGCCTTGCCGACGCCGAGGCCCTGTGCGGCCGGACCCTGGACATCGCCGGGCACCCGCTGGAAATCCGCGAGGCCACGCCGCGCCTGTTCACCACCCAGGCGGTACTGTTCGCCCGCCACGTGCTGGCCGAAGAGGGCGAGGACGAGATGGCCTTCCTCGAGCGCATGGCCGGGGAAGTCCGTGCCCTGGACGTGAAGGTACGCAAGATGATGGCCGGCCGGATCCACCGCATGCGCTTCCCCGAGGGCGAGAAACTCACCCGCAGCCTGATGCTCGCCGACCTGGAGGTGGAGGAGTCCGTACGCCTGCAACAGCATGGCGTGGGCGAGGGACGCCTTTTCGGCTGCGGCCTGTTTCTGCCCCACAAGGGCATCAAGCCGGTCAATCCGGACGACGACAAGGCCTGATTTTCTACTTTAACTATTCTCCCTATCCTTTTGATTTAACGTAACTATGGAGGTTTTGCAATGGCATTAGAAGTCAATGGTCAAACCATCGCGACGACGGAAAACGGTTATCTCGAAGACGCCAATGACTGGAACGAGGACGTGGCCCTGGCCATCGCGAAGGAAGAAGGCATCGACATGACGGAACAGCACTGGGACGTGGTCAGGTACCTGCGCGAGGAGCACTTCGAAAACGGCGGCAACGAGCCCAACGAGCGCACCATCCTCAAGGCCATGGCCAAGAAATGGGGCACCAAGCCCACCTCCAAGGACATGTATGCGCTGTTCCCTCTGATGCCCTCCAAGCAGGGCCGCAAGATCGCCGGTCTGCCCCAGTCCACGCGCAAGGGCGGGTACTGATTGACCATTGATCCGGAGGGGCGGGGGGCGTATGCTCCCACCCCTCCCATTTTGGGTATAGCTGGCCCGGGCGCCTTCGGGTATCGTGCGCCAACTATTTGAATTCAGGGTCACCCCGTACACAGAGGTGCTTACGACAATGAGCAAGAAACAGGATCTGATCAAAGAAATGCTCGCCATGCAGAAGAAGTTCATGGAATACGAGCATGCCAATGGCGTTGACGCCCGCGAATACTTCGCGCCCAAGTCCGGCGAGACGCTGGAAGGCTACCGCGAGAAGTACGCCGAACTGGCCCGCCAGGTCAACGAAATGGCCCACAAGGAGAAGGGTTCGCACCCGTAAATCCTTGCCATACCGGCTGAAAAAAACCCGCAGGTCTTCGGACCCGCGGGTTTTTTCATGCCTGGCTGGTAAGACGTTAACCACGGGGAACACGGGGCGCACGGGGAAACAGTGTCCTGACCACAGAGAGTTCGGAGAACACGAAGGATAATATCGCCTCGGACGATCTTGCGATTCGTTGACCCTCGCTACTCGTCACTCGCTACTCGCAACTCGCCACTTATATTTGTGTCCACATCCTCACCAGGTTGATGTAGGCCCGGTCCACCCGGGCGGTTTCCTCCGCCTCGGGCCGCTCCTTCATCAGGGCCTCGCGGGCCTGGTTGAGGCCGTAGAGCAGCTCCCGCTGCGCGGGGTCAGGCACCAGGCTCTGGATCCAGGTGACGGCCACCAGGCGTTCGCCGCGGGTGACCTCGTTGACGCGGTGCAGGCTGCCGGAGGGGTACATGACCGCGTCACCGGCGGCCAGCTTCACCTGTTGTTCGCCGTACACCGCCTCGATCACCAGCTCACCGCCGTCGTACTCCTCCGGCTCGCTGAGAAACACCGTCAGCGAGACATCGGTACGATAGCGCCCCTGGGCCGGCCCCATGACGGGATCGTCGATGTGCGTGCCGTAGCCCATGCCCTCGGTGTAGCGGGCGTAGAAGGGCACCGCCACGCGGTGCGGCAGGGCGCCGTGCTGGTATTCCGGCCGCTGCACCAGCGGGCCCATGACGAGGCGGTTGAGTTCCTCCACTTCACCGGCGTCCATGGGCAACTCTTCGTTGTGCTTCACCCGCCGCGCCTGCTGGCCGGCGGAGAGGCGGCCGTCGACGAAACGCGCGCCGGCGAGCAATTCGCGCACGCGGGCGAGCTGGCGGGGAGCGAGAACCTTCGGGATGGTCAACAGCATGGTGGCGAGTCCTTGGGTCAGAATCAGTCAGGGTTCAGCCGGCCGCCCGCAACACCCCTTGCAGGGCCTCGGCGTCCAGCGGGTAGGTCAGGGTGGCGTGGATGGGGTAGCGCCCCTGCAGGCGCGCCAGGTGTTCGCGGTCTTCCGGGTAGAGCAGGGCGACGAAACGGGCCGCCGGGCAGTCGCGTTGCAGGCCCGCGAAGAGGGTCTCGAAATTACTGATACGGTTGGGGAAATTTGAGTTGAAGATGAATTCCGCCACCACCACCCGCGGCTGGCGCCGGCGGATCTCCGCCAGGCCCTTGCGCATGGAACCGACCACCACGGGCTCGTAGCCCGCGGCGCGGCAGGCCGGGGCCAGAGCGGGATCTGCGCCGGCTTCGAGGACGGCCACGAGGGAAGGGGGCTGAGTCATGAATTATTCTGCAAAAACAAGGAGTAACAAGATATAGTTAAGGTAAATCCGTATCAGTGGGTTCCCCGTTCACGGGGCATCCGGTGCGCCTGTCCCCCATTTTCGCATCCACGGCGTCCTGGAGGGAAGCGGCGCAGGACACACCGGCGGGCCATCGTGGCGGCGTCCCGGATCCGTTATGATCCGCGCCCATGTCCGATACGCCCCCCGATGCCTTCGATGAGCACTGCACCCGCTGCCCGCGCCTGGCCGACTTTCTCGCCGGGGTGCGCCGCGACCATCCCGACTACCACGCGCGGCCGGTGGCGCCCTTTGGCGCGGCACGGCCGAAGCTGCTCATCGTCGGCCTGGCCCCCGGCATGCACGGCGCCAACCGCACCGGGCGCCCCTTCACCGGCGACCATGCCGGGATCCTGCTCTACCAGACCCTGCATGAATTCGGCTTCGCCAACCGCCCCGAGTCCGTGGCGCTGGACGACGGCTTTCGCCTCAAGCAGTGTCGCATCACCAACGCCGTGAAGTGCCTGCCGCCGGCCAACAAGCCCACCGGCGAGGAGATCCGCACCTGTAACGACTTCCTCGCCCGCGAAATCGCCGCGCTGCCGAAGCACACCGTCATCCTCGCACTGGGATCCATCGCCCACAACGCCGTGGTGCGCGCCACCGGCGGGCGGGCCAGCCAGTACCGCTTCGGCCACGGCGCCGAACATACCCTCGCCGACGGCCACCGCCTCATCGATTCCTACCACTGCAGCCGCTACAACACCCAGACCCGGCGCCTTACCGAAAAGATGTTCCACGACGTGTTTCGCCGCATCCGGAAGATGGTTGGAAACTGATACAAAAAAACCACGGGGCACACGGGGCGCACGGGGAATTTTTTTGTCACTGTTTTCGTGGAGCCAGGACGGTTTCGCCTCGAACCTCGTCCCTCGCTACTCGTAGCTGTTTTTTACCGGTAAACTGATCCCATGAGCGATGAGCACACCACGGCCGCCGATGGCTTCGACGCCGCGGCCTTCCTCAAGACCGTCTCCGAGGGGCCGGGGATCTACCGCATGTTCGACGACACGGACACGGTGATCTACGTGGGCAAGGCGCGCAATCTGAAAAAGCGCCTCGCCAGCTACTTCCGCAGGAACCTGCCCGACGCCAAGACCCGCGTGCTGGTATCCCACATCCGCCGCATCGAGACCACGCTCACCAACACCGAGACCGAGGCCCTGCTGCTGGAGAGCAACCTCATCAAGTCGCTCAGGCCGCGCTACAACATCATCTACCGCGACGACAAGAGCTACCCCTGGATCTACCTCAGCAGCCACCAGCCCTTTCCGCGCCTCGGCTTCTACCGCGGCGCGCGCCGCGAACAGGGTACCTTCTTCGGGCCGTACCCGTCCTCGGCCTCGGTGCGCGAGACCCTGCGCCTGTTGCAGAAGATCTTTCCCGTGCGCCAGTGCGAGGACAGCTTCTATCGCAACCGTTCGCGCCCCTGCCTGCAATACCAGATCAAGCGCTGCACCGCGCCCTGCGTGGGCCTCATCAGCGAGGCCGAGTATGCCGAGGACGTGCGCATGGCGAGCCTGTTCCTCGAGGGCAAGAGCGACGCCGCCATCCGGATGCTGGTATCGCGCATGGAGGCCGCCGCCGAGGCCCGCGCCTACGAGCAGGCCGCCGTGCTGCGCGACCAGATCGCCGCCCTGCGCCGGGTGCAGGAAACCCAGTACATCGACAGCCGCCAGGGCGACGTGGACGTGCTCGCCGCCGCCGCGGTGGGCGGCGTGGGCTGCGTGCAGCTGTTTACCATCCGCGGCGGACGCAACCTCGGCAACCGTGCCTACTTCCCGTCTCACGGGCGGGACACCAGCGCGGCGGAACTGCTGGATGCCTTCGTGGTGCAGCACTACCTCGGCGAGCGCGGCGGCGCCTTCATTCCCGACGAGATCCTCCTCAGCCACGCCGGCGAGGACAGCGAACTGGTGGCCGCGGCCCTGTCCGAGCGCAAGGGCCGCAAGGTACGCCTGCGCGTGCCCCAAAGGGGCGAGCGCCGCCAGTGGCTGGGCCTGGCCCTGCGCAATGCCGAGCACGCCGCCACCAGCCGGCTCAACAGCCGCGCCACCCTCATGCAGCGCTTCCTCGCCCTGCAGGACGCGCTGGGGCTGGAGGAGATGCCGCAGCGCCTGGAATGCTTCGACATCAGCCACACCATGGGCGAGGCCACGGTGGCCTCCTGCGTGGTCTTCGATCCCAACGGACCGCTGAAGTCCGACTACCGCCGCTACAACATCCGCGACATCACCCCCGGCGACGACTACGCCGCCATGCGCCAGGCCCTGACGCGCCGCTTCCGCAAGGGCGCGGCGGAGGGCAAGCTGCCCGACGTGCTCTTCATCGACGGCGGCAAGGGCCAGCTCAACGCCGCGCGCGAGGTGCTCGAAGAGCTGCAACTGGGGGAGGTGCTGACCGTCGGCGTGGCCAAGGGGCCGGGACGCAAACCGGGGCTGGAGACCCTGCACCTCGTGCCCGCAGGCGCGAGGGACGAGGAAGAAGGCGGCTTGTCCGCCTCCCGGACGCCCTTTATACTGCCGCCGGACTCGCCGGCCCTGCATCTGATCCAGCAGGTGCGGGACGAGGCCCACCGCTTCGCCATCACCGGCCATCGGCAACGGCGCCAGAAGGCCCGCAACCGTTCGCCGCTGGAGGACATCCCGGGCCTCGGGTCCAAGCGGCGGCAGGCCCTGTTGCGCCAGTTCGGCGGCCTGCAGGAGGTGAGCCGCGCCGGCATCGAGGATCTGTGCCGTATCGATGGCATCAGCCGGCAACTGGCGGAGCGGATTTATGATACGTTCCATGCCGATGGAACCTGAACCGGACAGTCGACCAGCCCCGTGGAACATCCCGCGGCCGGACGGCGGACGAGCACCAGCATGCGCTTCAATCTTCCCAACATCCTGACCCTGCTGCGGATCGTCCTGATCCCGGTGTTCGTGGTGGCCTTCTACCTCCCCATGGGCGGCTGGAACCACGTGGTGGTGACCACCATCTTCGGCCTCGCCGGGGTCACCGACTGGCTGGACGGCTACCTGGCGCGCCGCCTCGGCCAGTTCACCCGCTTCGGCGCCTTCCTCGATCCGGTGGCCGACAAGCTCATGGTGGCCACGGCCCTGGTGTTGCTGGTGGGCTCGGCGCAGAACGCCTACCAGGGGGCCCTGCTGGCCATCCCCACGGCCATCATCATCGGCCGCGAGATCGCCATCTCCGCGCTGCGCGAATGGATGGCCCAGGTGGGGGACGGTACCAAGGTCAGGGTCAACTTCATCGGCAAGCTCAAGACCACCGCCCAGATGCTGGCCATCGGCTTCCTGCTCTTCCACGAACCCCTGTGGATCTTCCCCATCCTGGAGATCGGCTACACTCTGCTGTACCTCGCCGCCATTCTCACCCTGTGGTCCATGATCACCTACCTGCGGGCCTCCTGGTCGTCCCTCATGGACAAGGAATAGGGGCCGGGGAGGGGAAAACGCCGCCCGGGGAATTCGTCCAGCCCCCCGAGATCCGGGGGAATTGTCCCCTCACGGCGCGCGACACGAGTCCAGGCTTCAGGGCGGCAAGCGCTTGACAGTCGGGGGCGCGACGCTAAAATACGCACCTCCACGCGGGAATAGCTCAGTTGGTAGAGCACAACCTTGCCAAGGTTGGGGTCGCGAGTTCGAGTCTCGTTTCCCGCTCCAGATAGCGTAAAAAGGGGGCAGCGCGACACGGTCTGTCCCCTTTTTTTCTGATTGTCGGCTGGTTGGCAGAGTGGTTATGCAGCGGCCTGCAAAGCCGTGGACCTCGGTTCGACTCCGGGACCAGCCTCCATATACACAGGGGCGAGTGGCGAGCAGCGAGTTGCAAGGAAAGTTACTGGCTGCTCCCTGCGATTCCTCCCCAAATCCTCACCTCCCCCATATAATGTGTGCTTTCGTGCCCTGCCCGGGTGGCGAAACTGGTAGACGCAAGGGACTTAAAATCCCTCGGTGGCGACACCGTGCCGGTTCGACTCCGGCCCCGGGCACCAGATCCCACATTTGGCGGTCTTTTCACCCGTGCCGGTTCGCACTGCTTCGAACCGCTGCGCGGTTCATGCAGCATACCCTGCGCTGCGCTCCGGTAACTCCGGCCCCGGGCACCAGATCCCACATTTGGCGGTCTTTTCACTCGTGCCGGTTCGCACTGCTTCGAACCGCTGCGCGGTTCATGCAGCATACCCTGCGCTGCGCTCCGGTAACTCTGGCCCCGGGCACCAGATCCCACATTTGGCGGTCTTTTCACTCGTGCCGGTTCGCACTGCTTCGCACCGCTGCGCGGTTCATGCAGCATACCCTGCGCTGCGCTCCGGTAACTCCGGCCCCGGGCACCAGATCCCACATTTGGCGGTCTTTTCACTCGTGCCGGTTCGCACTGCTTCGAACCGCTGCGCGGTTCATGCAGCATACCCTGCGCTGCGCTCCGGTAATCCCGGCCCCGGCGTCACCCAGCCTGACGCGGGCGGGGAGCGGCATCCAGCGAATCCCTAAAGCTACGCCCCCACCCGACGCTAAACAGAGGGTCGACGGCTTCCAGCATACCTCTCCCGGAACTGGCAGGACTTGTTCCCGGTTTGCGTGATGTAATATGTATTTGTTTTACACGTTATAGTATGCTTGCCGTCCTGTTCGATTTCACACATTCGCCAACATCAGGGAGTCTGAATCAATGGCCAGCTTATACGAACGCCTGGGCGGAGACGCCGCCGTGGATGCCGCCGTGGACATCTTCTACCGCAAGGTTCTGTCCGATGATCGCGTCAACGGTTTCTTTGAAGACGTGGATATGGAAGCCCAGGCCGCCAAGCAGAAGAGTTTTCTCACCATGGTCTTCGGCGGTCCCAACAACTACACCGGGCTCGACATGCGCGAGGGCCACAAGCACCTCGTGGAACGTGGCCTGAACGACAGCCATGTGGACGTGATCATTGAACTGCTGGGCGCCACCCTCAAGGAACTGGGCGTGGCCGACAGGGACATCGAAGAAGTTGCCGCCATTGCCAACAGCGTTCGCGACGACGTCCTGAATCGCTAGCCACCGCATGGCGCGAGTGAAATACAACGGCCTGGTGGTCGAGGTACCGGCCGGCCGGTCGGTCCTCGACGCCCTGCTGGACAGGGGCGAAGCCATCCCCCACGGTTGTCGCGCCGGCGCGTGTCAAACCTGCCTCATGCAGGCGACACAAGGCACGGTGCCAGCCGCGTCGCAGCGGGGTCTCAAGGCCGCCCACAAGGAACGTGGCCTGTTTCTGGCCTGCAGTTGCGTGCCGGAGGAAGACCTAGAGGTCTGCCTGCCCGACACGCAGCAACTGCGCATCGCCGCCAGTATCGTCGGCCGCAGGGCGCTGGCGGACGATGTCATGGAACTCAGCCTGCGCACCAGCGAGCCCTTCAGTTACCGCGCCGGGCAGTATGTCACCCTGTGGCGTGACGCCGAGCTGGGGCGCAGCTATTCACTGGCAAACCTGCCGCAGAGCGACGGCCTGTTGCAGTTTCACATCAGGCGCATCGAGGGCGGTGCCTTCAGTGGCTGGATCCACGACAGCGCCCGCGTGGGTGACGCCCTCGACGTGCAGGGTCCCGTGGGAGACTGTTTCTATACCGCCGACGATCCCGAGCAGAACCTGCTGTTGATCGGTACCGGCACCGGCCTCGCGCCACTCTACGGGATCCTGCAGGATGCCCTCGCGCAGGGGCATCGCGGCGCCATCCACCTGTTTCACGGCGCCCTCATGCGTGACGGGCTCTACCTGCACGACAGCCTCACCGAACTGGCCGCGCAGCACGACAACGTGCACTACCACGCCTGCGTATTGCACGGTGATGACAAACCGGCTGCGGACATCAGTGAGGGTGACGTCGGTGCCCTGGCGCTGGAACGGATCGGCGCGCCGGCGGGCTGGAAGTGTTACCTGTGTGGTGATCCGACGCTGGTGAACGCTTTACGCAAGAAACTGTTTCTTGCCGGCGCGGCCATGAAGGACATCCATGCCGACGCCTTTCTTGCTTCCGGTCCCGCTGCGCGAGATCCCCTGAACGGCTGACGGAAATCCGGTTCAGGGATTTTCCGGGAAGACCTCGCGCGCGGCCCAGCGGGCAAACTCGCGGCGCGTGCAACTGTCGGCGCTGCGCAGGCCGGCGCCTTCCACGACCTTGTAGATCACCATGTCCTTCTCCGGATCGGGCGAGGGCGCCTCGTCCACGATCTGGCGCACGCTCCACTCGCCGCCGTGTTTACCATTGGTGTAGTAATGCCCCAGCCGGATGTGGGCGGCATCCATGCGGTTTTTCTGCGCGTGTTCCTGTGCGAGGGTGAACAGGCGTTGCAGGTCTTCGGTGGTCAGGTCCACCACCAGATCCATGTCACGGATGGCTTCCTCGATGTACTCGGTGGCCACCACGGGTACGTCGTCGGTGGCCCCTTTGGGCGGGGCGTCGGTAAAGCGCATCATGCCCGCGGGATAGCGCCGCCAGGGAAAGAAGTTGTTGAAGATCAGCGCCACGGTGAAGATCACCGCGACATTGAGCAGGATGGGCGTGATGACATACTGGTAACCCAGGCTGTTGATCGCCGGACCACCGATGACCGCCGCCAGCGCCGTGGCGCCACCGGGCGGGTGAATGCAGTTGAGCAGGTGCATGCTGCCGATGGCCAGCCCCACTGCCAGCCCGGCGGCGAGAAAGGGGTTACCGATCAGCTTGTAACAGGTCACCCCCACCACCGCCGAGACCAGGTTGCCGCCGATGAGGGGCCAGGGCTGGGAGAGGCGTCCGTGGGGAACGGCAAACAGGAGTACCGCCGAGGCGCCCATGGAGGGCACGATCAGGGCCGCGCCGCTGGCGCCGGTGATCCGGTAACTGATCACGGCGATGAAGAAGATCCCCAGCAGGCCGCCCGCGGTGGAGGCGAGTTTTTCCGCGTGACTCACCGAATCGGGTTCCCATCCCATGAAGCGCGCCAGGCGGCGACCGGGGGAAGGCGTGGAGGTGACGGGTGTGTTCATGGTCTTTCAGTATAACCGGGCGGGGAGGGGGCCTCATCCCCTGTTTGCCGGGAGAGTCCCAGCAAGATACTGAGAAATAGACATAAATCCATGGACCTGGGGCGACGAGCCGACCCGTCCGTGCCGCACGGAACGGGTAAACCCCGCAGGGGCCGCACGCGTTGTTTCCCGAGGACAGGCAAAGCGCGCTTTCGCCCGATACAATGGGGCCATGTGCTTGCCGCTGGCAGAACGAACCGCTCACTTTTTGAGCTGCGCCGAGATGGACGTCCACCGATTCCCAGGGATGTGAACATGCTGGAGAAATACTGGTATATCGCCTGCCGCGCATCTGAGCTGCGCCGGCGGCCCCGGGCGGCGGAAATCCTCGGCCAGCGGCTGGTGCTGTTTCGCAACGCGCACGGCCGTGCCGTGGCCATCGAGGATCGCTGCCTGCATCGCGGCGCACCCCTGTCGCGCGGACGGGTGTGCGACGGCCAGTTGCACTGTCCCTACCACGGCTGGTGTTACGACGGGGAAGGGAGGCTGCGCGAGGTCCCGGCGCTGGCGGCGCCGCCGGAGGGGGATGTGGCACTGAAACACTTTACCTGCATGGAACAGGACGGCTATGTGTGGGTGTGCCTCGACACGAACCCCGCCGAGCCCGCGCCGCGACGCTTCGCGCGGCTCGATGCACCGGGCTGGACCAGTTTCCACATGCGCACGCGCTTTAATGCCCCGCTGGCGGCCTGCCTGGAAAACTTTCTCGATTGCCCGCATGCCACCTGGGTGCACCGGCGCTGGTTTCGCAGCCCCACCGGCAAGCCCGTGCAGGCCGTGGTGCGCACGCGCGAGGACGGCGCCGAGGCGGAGTACTTCCACGAGCCGCGGGAAAAGAGCCTCGTCTGGTGGCTGCTGTCACCCTCGCGCGCCGAGATGCAACACACGGATCGCTTCATCGCGCCATCCACGTCGAAGGTGGACTATGCCTTCTCCAACCGGCGCCACTACACCATCACCTCGTCTTGCACGCCGGTACGCGATGACCTCACCGAAGTCTATACGGTGATCAGCTTTCGCTTTCATGTCCTCGGTCTCAACCTCGGCCCCCTGGTGCGCCTGTTCTTCCAGCCGCTGTCCCGGCGCATCATCCAGCAGGACGTGACCATGCTCGACGCCACCCAGGCCAACAACGCATTCTTTGCGACCGAGGCCATGACCCTCACCCCCGCCGATCTGCTCGCGCCGCACATTCTCGCCTGGCACAGGGCAATCCGGGAAGGCAGCGAACCGCCCGAGGCGGGCAGGGAGGCGCATGTCGAACTCCGTCTCTGAACGACTCGCGCCCGTGATAGTAGCCGTTTCACCGGCCACGCCGCGCCGGCTGGTGGCCGCCGCGCTGCTGCTGTTGCTGGCCGCGGCGGGTTTCGCCGTGGTGCAGAACAGCGGGCGGATCCCCGGTGGCGGCATCGCCCCGCCCAAGGTTCTGTGGCTCGCCTTTGCGATCTATTACTGGTTCCTCCTGCCGCTGGTGTTCGCGCTGGACACGCGCATCGCCAGTGGCTTGCGTCGCGCCTTTCGCCTGTTTCTCGTCAACATGGGCGTGCGCGCCGCCGTCGAGCTGTGGATGATGTATGTCAGTCTCAACTGGCATCCGTACTACGGCATCGCCCACGACGTCTTCAGCATCGTGCTGATCACGGTCCTGCTGCTCGCCCATGCGCGCGCGGGGGCGCGGGCCAGACTCCTGTTCTACACCCTGCCGGTCATGGGCCTCATGTTCATGGTGGAGATCGGCTTCGTCTTCTATCTGCTCAATCACGTCGCCACGGGGACCGAACCCATCTACTTCGTGCCGGACAGCGCGGAACACCGTGGCGTATCAGGCGTAACCTGGGGCGTGGTGGCGCTCCTGGCGGCCCACGCGGGCTGGCTGCTCAAGCGAGGACTTCATGGAACTGTTGAACGCTGAAACCCGCACCGTGGCATCACTCTCCAGCAGCGAGATCTTCGCCATGTTCGATCTTTATCATCGCTACTATGATGCCAGCGAACGCGCGCGCTTCGAGGCGGACCTGCGCGACAAGGATTACGTCATCCTGCTCAAGGACGTGGAAGGGATCTTCCGCGGCTTCTCTACCCTGGCGGTGTACGACTTCGATTTCGCGGGCAGGGCGCGGCGCGCGCTGTATTCCGGCGACACCATCATCCACCACGACTTCTGGGGCAGCCAGGCCCTGCCGCTGGCCTGGTGCCAGATGGCGGGGCGCATCAAGGCCGAGGCGCCCGAGGTCCCCCTCTACTGGTTCCTCATCGTCAAGGGTCATCGCACCTACCGCTACCTGTCGCTGTTCGCGCGGCGCTTTTATCCCACCTGGCGTTACCCCACGCCCGAGGACGTGCATGCGCTGATGGATCACCTCGCCGCCGGCAAGTTCGGCGAGCACTATGATCGCCGGCGTGGCGTGGTGCATTTCGACCGCTCGCGCGGTCACCTGCGCGGGGACTGGGCCCGCATTCCGGAACATGTGCGCAACAAGCCGGACGTGCGCTTCTTCCTGCAACGCAATCCGGATTATCATCGCGGCGACGAACTGGTGTGCCTCACCGAACTGCGCGCCGACAACCTGCGCTCCCATGCACTGCGCGCCTTTCGCGAGACCTGTCCGGCATGAGGGCATGGCACGAGATCCTCGCCCGCACCCGGCCGGCCGCGCAGGCCTTTGCCGCCGGACTGCGTGATCCCCTGGCCGCGCAGGCGGCGCAACTGCAGGGGATCCTTGCCGCGGCGCGGGACACCCGGTGGGGGCGACAAAACGGACTTGGCGAGATCGAAGGCATCGCGGACTACCAGGCGCGGGTGCCCATCAGCGACTACGAGTCCATCGCCGGCGACATGACGGCCGTGGCGCGAGGCGAGGCTGATCGCCTTTTCCCGGGACGGCCGTGTTTCATGGAAATCACCGGCGGCAGCACCGGCGGGGTGAAACGGATCCCGTACACCGAGGCCTCGCTGGCGGCCCTGCAACGGGGCCTCTATCCATGGCTCCATGATCTTCTCCTGCATCGCCCGGCGATCACTCGCGGGCACAGCTACTGGTCCATCAGCCCGCCGCGGCGGGTTGCGCTACCGCCCACCGGGGTACCGCTGGGCATCGACAATGACGCACTTTATTTTGGTGAGGTTCTCGCTTCCCTGCTGGGCAAGGTCATGCTCGTACCTCCTCTGGCCAGCGAAACTACGGACCTGCAGGCCTGGCGCAAGGCCACCCTGGTCTGTCTGCTGGGGGCCGAAGACCTGGCCTTTGTTTCCGTGTGGAGTCCCACCTTTCTCACCGATCTGCTCGACCATCTGCTCGCGGATCCCGGGCCAATCCTCGATCTATTGCGTCTTTCGGGGCTACGCGAACGCGCCGCCCGCATCCGGGAAGTGCTGGATGCACCCTCACCGCACCTCGCGCACATCTGGCCCGCTCTCGATACCGTCAGTTGCTGGACAGAGGGCAGCGCGCGCCAGTACCTGCCGTCGCTGGCCGCCCGCCTGCCCGGCGTGCACATCCAGGGCAAGGGCCTGCTCGCCACCGAGGGCATGGTGACGCTGCCCCTGGCGGCGGCGGCGTATCCCGTGCTGGCCATCCACAGTGGTTTCTACGAGTTCCTCGACGATGCGGGGACGCCCCACCTGTGTGACGATCTCCAGCCGGGGCAGTGCTATGAAGTGATCATCACCACCTGGGCTGGCCTGTATCGGTACCGTCTGGGTGATCGCGTGCGCGTGCAGGGTCACCTGGAGGCGACACCCATGTTGTCCTTCGAGGGCCGCGCGGGTCTGGTGAGCGATCTCTGCGGCGAGAAGCTGGGCGAGGACTTCGTCGCCCGGGCCATGGCGCAGGTCATGCGGGCAACGGTCGGCGGGGCAGGGGGCTTCGCCATGCTGCTGCCGCTGGCGGACAGGCGCTGCTACAGCCTCGTGGTCGATGCGGCGGAGTGTGACGAGGCAACGGCGCGGGCCATGGCCGCCGCCTGCGATGCGGCCCTGCGCGCCAATCCCCAGTACGCCCTGGCGCGGGATCTCGGCCAGCTGGGCGCCATCGAGGCGGTGCGGGTCACCCGGGCCTGGCAACGATACCGCGACTTCATGCTGGCGCGGGGCATGTTGCTGGGCGATATCAAACCGCCGCTGCTCGGCACTCAGGACGAACTGGCGGCGGCCCTGGGTGTGCGGGACGGGCCCGAGGCGGTGCCGGCATGACGCGTTTCCGGTTTTCCCTGGCGGGGCCGCAGGACGATGCCGCGCTGCGCCGACGCATGGCCGAAGACTGGCTGCCGGGTCACATCGGCGTCAGCTTCCGCCGCGAACCCAGTTACTTTGCCGCCTGCCGCGTGCAGGGCGACGAGGTCCAGGTGATCAAGTGCGTCGATACGCAACACGAGCGTATCGCCGGTCTGGCCAGCCGCGCCCTGCGCCGCCTGTGGATCAACGGCCGTCCGCAGCGTGCCGGTTACCTCGCCGATCTGCGCGCTCACCCGGACTACCGCAACGGCACCCTGCTGGGGCGGGGCTATCGTTATCTGCGTCAGTTGCACGCCGCCGATCCCGTGCCGCTCTACTACACCATGATCCTCGACGGCAACGCGCACGCGCGCCGCATCCTCACCAGCGGTCGCGCGGGACTGCCACGCTACCGGCACCTGGGTCGTTTCCTGACGCCCGCCGTCCACCTCGACCTGCCACGCCCGTCGATACGCCTGCCCGGCATGAGACTGACCACTGCCCGGGCGGAACAGGTCCCGGATATCCTGCGCTTCATCCAGTCACGCTACCGGCAACGGCAGTTCGCGCCGGCCTGGACCGACACGGATCTGGACGGCGCGGGCTATCCCGGCCTGCGCCCGGAGGACATCTATCTCGCCATGCGCGGCACGCGCATCGTGGGCACCCTGGCCGCCTGGGACCAGCGCGCCTTCCGCCAGACCCACGTGGAACGCTACAGCCCCCTGTTGCGCGGCCTGCGTCCCTTCTACAACGGCCTCGCGCGCATCACGCCCCTGCGTCCCCTGCCGCGCGAAGGACAGGCGGTGCCGCATTTCTACCTTGCCGCCATTGCCATCGAGGACGACGACCCGCGGATCTTTCGCGCCCTGTTGCGCCATCTCTATCGCGCGCGCCGTTGCGGCCCCTGGCACTATTTCATCGGCGGCCTGCACGAGCGTGATCCCCTCGCCGGCGAGCTGCTGCGCTATCGCCACATCCCGGCGGCGGGACATCTCTACAGCGTGCAGTTCGACGATAGCGGGGATGCGGCGCTGTCGCTTGATGAACGCATTCCCTACGTGGAGGCGGGGAGCCTGTGAACAGCGCTGCGTGGAACCACTGGCAACGGCTGCCGGACTGGCGCGATCCCCGCCTGCCGTTCTTCCTGCTGTTGCTGGCCTACCTCTTCGTCGGCATCACCTGGCTGGGTTTCAATCGCAGCTTCGGCCAGGTGGCCATCAGCATCGGCGCCGCCTGCGTGCTGGATCTCTTGCTCGCGCGCGTGCTGCGCGGCCAGTATGTCTTCCCCCTCAGCGCCGCCATCACCGGCGCCTCGCTGGGGATCCTGCTCAACTACGCCCACGATCCCTGGCTGCCGCTGGTGCCGGTGTTCCTCGCCATCGGTTCCAAGTACCTGCTGAGCTTCCAGGGGCGACATGTCTTCAATCCCTCCCTGTTCGGTGTCGTCGCCGTACTGAGCTTCAGCGACGGCATGTTCAGCGCCGCGCCGTCCTACCAGTGGGGCGGCAGCCTGTCGGTCTCCCTGTTCATCGTCACCGCGGCGCTGCTGGTGTTCGTGTTTCGCATCAGGCGCGGCTGGTTGATCACATCCTTCCTGCTGTTCTATATCCTTGCCCTGGGCCTGCGGGCCTGGCTGACGCGCTGGCACCTGCCGCCGGAGACCCTCATCCTCGGCACGCTCACGGCACCGGCCTTCTACCTGTTCACCTTTTTCATGCTCACCGATCCCGCCACTTCGCCCGCGACCCGCCGCGGCCAGATCGGCATGGCCCTGTTCATCGTCGTGGTGGACCTGCTGCTGCACCGCCAGCAGAGTTATTCCACCCTGTTCTATGCCGGCTTCAGCTACTTCGCCCTGCGCTTTGCCTGGCTGCACCTGCGCCACTGGCGCGCGCCCTGGAAGCCACGCCTGCGCGCTGGCGTTCTGGCACTGACCGTGATCGGCATCCCGGCTGCCGGCGCGGCCCTGTTGTATCAACAGGTGATCCGGCCCCACACCGCCATCCGCCCCGGCTTCACGCTGACCGCCATCGATGCCGGCCGAGCCGGGATCACCACGCGCTCCAGTGATCTGATGGAACGGGTGGACCCGCGTATCGCCCACGTGGCCAAGTGGCTCATGTCCATCGGCGATGCCGTGGCGGTGGCCGACGTGGACGGCGACGGGCGACAGGATTTCTTCCTCACCTATCCCCTCAAGGCGGCCGAGGATCGTCTCGCCCTGTATCTCAACCGGGGGGATTTCCGGTTCCAGCGTCATCCCGTCGCCGCGCTGGAAACCTTTGCCCGCGACCCCCGCCGCTACGGTCTGCCTTCCGGCGCCCTGTGGCTGGACTACGACAACGACGGCGATCAGGATCTGCTGGTGCTGTTCAGCTTTGGCGCGCCGCGCCTGTTTCGCAACCGGCTCATCGAGACGGGCCGGCTTGGTTTCGACGAGGTGGCTGATGGGGCGTTGGCGAACACTTATATCGTCAGTCTCAGCGCCAACGCGCTGGACATCGACGAGGACGGACGCCTCGACCTGGTGGTGGGCAATGCCATGGATCCCTGGTTGCGCGACTATGAGCGGCCGACGCGCTTCAACATCTTTCACCTGCCCGAGCCCCAGTGGGAGGGGGATCGGCGCATGTTCAATTTCATGCACCGATCCTGGTACGACGCCGACAACGGTGGCGAGAACCTGGTCTTCTTCAATCACGCGGGGGGCTTTGCGCGCCGGCGTGCCGCCGAACTGGGCATGCCCGGCACGCGCTGGACGCTGGACATCGGCACCGGCGACATCGACGGCGACGGCCGCATGGATCTCTACATGGCCAACGACTTCGGTCCCGACGCCCTGTTTCGCAATACCGGCGAAGGGCGCTTCCAGCGTCTGGAAGGCGGGCGCATGGGCACGCTGGGGCGGGATACCTACAAGGGCATGAACGCCACGCTGGCGGACTTCGACAACAACGGCCATGCCGACATCTATGTCTCCAACGTCCACGAACCCCTGCAGGCGGAGGGCAGCCTGCTGTGGATGAACCACGGCAGAGTGGCTGAGGCGGGCGCGGGGGCCTTCCGCGACGAGGCCCTGCGACGCAATGCCCTGAATGAACAGCGTTTCGGCTGGGGCGCAGCGGCGGGAGATCTGGATCACAATGGCTACCTGGATATTGTGCAGGCCAACGGGATGGTGGATGATGCCTATGACCGGCGTTTCCCGGACTGCCCCGACTACTGGTACTGGAACGCGCGCATCGCCCTGGCCGGACCGGAGATCCACGGCTATGCGGACAGCTGGGCGGATCTGCGGGGTTACTGTATCTTCCCCGCCGAGCGCAACCGGCTGTACCTGAATCAGGGCACGCACTTCGTCGATGTCGCCGCGCAGGTTGGTCTCGGCGAGCCGGGCAACGCGCGGGGCATCGCGCTGGTGGATCTGGACAACGACGGTGATCTGGATCTCCTCGTCACCCACCAGTTTGCCGCCCTGTCGGTATGGCGCCACGACAGGGAGGCCGAGGCCCCCGGCCGCTGGCTGGGCGTGGCACTGGAGGGCGATGGCCGCCGGTGCAACCGTGACGCCATCGGCAGCCGGGTGACGCTATACACGCGGGACAGCAAAGGGAACCCGATGATACAGACACGCGAGATCACCGCTTCCAACGGGTTTTCCGCGCAGGGCGATCGCCGCCTGCTGTTCGGCCTGCCCACGGCGCGGGAGCGCGTGGAGATCAGCATCCGCTGGTGTGGCCGCATGCCCGTACAGCGGCTCAGTCTGGAAACGGGCCGTTATCACCGTATCCGCCAGGGAGTGACACAATGAGGGCAGGGCAGGGCCGATTCCTGCGCAACACCCGCGACCGGCGCAGCCTGCTGTTCGTCGCCCTTGCCCTGGCGCTGCTCCTCGCGCCACTGGCCCTGCCGCCGCCCGCCTGGCTCCTGCCGTTCTGGTTGCTCGCCAGCACCCTGTTGTGTTTTTCCGCCTGCATCATCAACCACAACCATGTGCACCTGCCGGTCTTTCACCAGGCATTCCTGAATCACCTCTTCGCCGCCTTGCTCGGCCTCGCGCGCGGTCACACCTCCTATGGCGTCATCGTCGCCCACAATCTCAACCACCATCGCCACAACGGCGGCGACGGCGACTGGATCCACACACGGCTCGCCGGTGAGCACCGCGGCCTGCGGCGTCTCGCGCGCTACATCGTCCGGGCCACGCTGAGCATGGCCCGCGGCCGCGCCGATCCCCGCGCCCCGCGACTGTCCGCCTCGCAGCATCGCCAGCTACACCTGCAACGCTTCCTGCTGGCCGTCTTCGTGGCGGCCATGTTCCATCTCGCCGGAGCGGCGGTGCTGCTCTACCTGTTCCTGCCCTGGGGGCTGGCCATCGCCATGCTGGTTGGGGTCAACCTGCTGCAACACGACGCCTGTGATCCGCAAAGCCGTCTCGATCACTCGCGCAATTTTCTCGGCCGCGTGGGCAACTGGCTCTTTTTCAACAACGGCTACCATGCCATCCATCACATGGAACCGGAGCTGCACTGGTCCCGTCTGCCCGGGGCCCATGCGCGGCGCGTGGCGGGGCAGGCCGATCCGGCCCTGCAGGTGCAGTCCATCCTCGGCTTCCTGTGGCGGCACTATCTCGCCCCCGGCGCCTGCCCGGTACAGGAAAAAGCAATCATGGCGGGGAAGTAGGATGGACCGGACCTTTGTCGCACCACCGGTGGACGACGTCCAGCTCCAGCGCCAGGCACGCCCCTGGGTGGCGGAGTTGTGCGGGCGCATCGCGGACAAGGCCCTGCTGGAGAGGCTGACGCAGAATGAAGACGCCGATCTCGCCGCCACCGTGTTCTACCAGAGTATCTGCGCCCACCCGGCGCACGGCGCCTTCATGGACGCGGTGGACCGGCAGGCCCTGCCCGAGGAGATCCGGCCGCGCCGCATCAAGCTGTTCGTCGTACCGGCCTTTCTGTATCGGGAATATCCCACCCTCGGCGGCGACGGCCGCCATATCCTGCACGTGGCGCGGGAGCTGGGGCTCGATGCCCAACGGGTGGAGACGGCGAGCACGGGTACGGTGAGCGCCAATACCGAGATCCTCCGCCGCACGCTGGCGCACTGCGATGCCGAGGAGATCTGGTTGTTGTCCATGAGCAAGGGGGGCGCCGAGGTGCGCCTGCTGTTCCAGCAGCATGGCGAGGCCATCCCGGCGCGGCGTATCACCCACTGGTTCAACATCAGCGGACTGGCCAACGGCTCCCAACTGGTGGACGCGCTGACTCACTCCACCCTGCGGCGAATGCGCATGCGTGCCCTGTGCCTCGCCACCGGCGCGCAGTTCCATGCCCTGCGCGAGCTGCGCACCGATCACGCCCTGTGGCAGGAGCCGTTCACGCCGCCGAGCTGGCTCAGGGTGATCAACGTGCTGGGGGTGCCGCTGTCCAGCCATGTGGAACGCGCGCTGGTGACACGCTACCGGCGCATTCGCCAACTGGGTCCCAACGACGGCATGGTCCTGCTGCCGGACGCGATCATCGAACCGGGGTTGATCTATCCCATCTGGGGAACCGATCACTACATGCGCGATGCGCGCATCATTCCCACGCTCTACCGCCTGTTGACGTATTTTCTCGAAGACGGGCATCCACGCGAAGAACAAGAACCACGAAAAGGAGATCGAACATGAAAAATCTGCTGATCCTGTTGACCGCCACCATCCTCGTGCTGGGTGCCGCTACCGCCGTTGCCGAGGAAGACCCGCGGGAAGCCGAGCGCGAGGCCTTGCGCGCCATCCTTGCCGACGTGGAGAAGGCATTGAACACCGGGGACTATGCGCTGATGAAGAAGCATCTCGGCGCCAATGTCGTCATCACCTATTATAATGGTGAAGTCACCCGCAGCCCGGCCGAAATGGAGGCCTACTTCCGTCGCATGACCGAGGGCAACAATGCGCCCGTGGCGGAGTTCCGCACCACGGCGAAGGTCAGCGCACCGGCGGACTTCTACGGCGACAACACCGCGGTGGCCTGGGGGACGACGCAGGAACACTACAAGCTGACCTCCGGCATGGAGTTCGACCTCAACGGCCTGTGGACGGTGACGCTCTACAGGACGCAAGGGGAATGGAAGATCGTCGCCCTGCATTTCTCCACCAACCTGTTCGAGAATCCCCTGCTGGACAATGCCCAGGACTTCGCCTGGATGGTCGGCATCATTGCCTTCCTCTCGGGGATGATCATCTGCATGCTCGTCGGCCGGGTGGTACGCGCCAGGGCATAGGCGCCGGGTCGCGATGAAGGCGGCGTCGTACCCTGTGCCGGATCGTCTCAACAGCCTGCTGGTGGTGGGCGTTCTGCTCGCCGCCGTGGGCCTGTTGTGGACGGGCACGCGGCTGCACGGTGCATGGTTGCTGCTGCCGGCCATCACTTACGCCTTCCTGCTCCTGACGGTCTATGCCCTCATCCACGAGGCCACTCACGACGTGCTGCACAGTGACAGGCGTCTCAATCACCTCATGGGCGCAGTGCTGGGCTGGCTGTTTCCCATCTCCTTCACCGTCCTGCGGGTGACGCACATCGTGCATCACTGTTGCAATCGCACCGACCACGAAATGTTCGACTGCTACTACCCGGGTGACAATCGCCTCGTCAAGTACATCCAGTGGTACGGGCTGCTGCTCGGCCTGTGGTGGATCCTGATCCCCATCGGTACCCTCCTGCTGGCCATTGCGCCGCGCCTGCTGGTGAGCACGCCGTTTCGCCGCGCGCGCAGCACCGCCGTGCTGTTCGACGACTTCGGCGCCGGGGAGGTGCGCTGGATCCGGCTGGAGGTACTGGGCGGCCTGTTGTTCTGGGTGTCGCTGATCACGCTGTTGCAACTCGACTGGTCCCTGCTGGCCGTCTATTACGCCTGTTTCGCCTTCAACTGGTCCACCCGTCAGTACGTCACCCATGCCTTCACCCCGCGCGATGTGCGCGATGGCGCCCTGAACCTGAAGGTGGGACGATTGATGAAATGGATCCTGCTCAACGGCCACTGGGACCTCGTGCATCATCAGCACCCCCATGTCTCCTGGTACTACCTCGACAGGCTGGGGAGAAAGAGTACCCCGCCGGTGAGCTACTGGCGCCAGTACCTGCGCCTGTGGAAGGGACCGCGTCCGTGCACCGAGCAGGGTCCCGAGATCCTGCCGAAGACCCGCTACCGGGAGATGCAGGGATGAGTGCCTGGCTGGAACCGCAGGCCCTGCTGGCGCTCAGCCGTCGCGCACGGGAGGAGGCGGACGATGCGTTTGCCCCCGGTGACGTGGACATGAGGCGGCCTTTCATCCACGAGGAATTCACCCAGTTGTTCCATACCCCGCTGTATGCGGAACTCGATGATGCCACACGCCTGCGCTACAACCAGCTCTCGGGCATGAGCAGCAACGAGCTGTTCATGATGTTCGAGACCGGCTTTACCAACCGCGTAATCCGGCGGGTGCTGAATCATCGCATGATGAAACGGGACCCGGTGCTGCGCGAGTGTCTGGAGATCATGCTCGAGGAAGAAAAGGCCCACACCGAGATGTTCGCCGCCCTCAATCGCCGCTGTCATCCCGGGATCTATTCCCATCGGCGTTTTTACTTCACCCGCCCAGGCCTGTTCGATGCGCTGGCCCTGTGGGTCCTGACCCACGTGCCCCAGCACCTGTTGCTGGTGCTGTGGCTGGTGATGATCATGGAGGAGTTCTCCAACTACATCTCGCGCCGCACCATCCACGATCCCCGCACCGATACGCTGGGGGAACTGGAACCGGCCTTCGTCGAGCTGCATCAGCGGCACCTGCGCGACGAGGCGCGCCACGTCCAGATCGATGCCAATCTCATCGATCGCCTGCTGGCGCAGGCCGGCGGCTTCAAGCGCCGCAGCAATGCCCGCATCCTGCGCTATCTCATGGACCAGATCCTCACGCCGCGCCGCGCCGGCGTCGCCGTCATCCGTCACCTGGTGGGCGAACAGGCGCGGCTCCGGGAACAGGAAGCAGGCATGCTGGCCGCCCTGCGATCCCTTGGCTCCGAACCCGGCTTCGCCAGGGCGCTGCGCGCAGAGCGGGAGATGAAGCTCACGCGCCTGTTCATGGAACGCTTCGCCGAGTACCGTTTCATCGATGCCTATGCCGGTTAGACCCGCGGCGCCAACTGCCATGCTGTTGTGGAACCTCTTTCCACTGGCTTACATCCTCACCGGCGTCCTTGCCGTCCTCGCCGTGCCAGGCGCCGGGCCACGCAGCGGTGCAGCCCTGATCTGGATCTACCTCGTCCCGCCCCTGCTGACCCGCCTGTGGATCCTCATACTGGGTCGCCCGGAAGGTGAAGTGGACGAGACGCAGGCGGCCTTCAGGCACTGGTGGGCACTGAGCCAGTTCCAGCTCGTCTTTTCCCGTTTTCCCTTCCTCGAAGAAGTCCTACGCCTGGTGCCCGGTCTCTATAATCTCTGGCTGCGCCTGTGGGGCGCACGCGTGAGCCTCAGCGTGTACTGGTCCCCCGGCGTACAGGTCTTCGATCGCTATCATCTGAATATCGGGCCGGGTGTCATCATCGGTGGCAACGCGCGCGTGGGCGCACACCTCGTCGAGCGGCGGGAGGACGGTCGCTTTCACCTGCACGTGGCGCCCCTGACCATCGAGGCCGGCGCCACCCTGGGCATGAATGCCGCCGCCGGTCCCGGCGTGCGCGTGGCGGCCAGGGCCGTCGTGCCCATCGGCCGGGTACTCAGGCCCGGCCAGCAGTGGCCACCGGGGAAGGATCCGAACCGCTGAATACGCCCGGGCAACCGGGGGATCACGTTTTCCGCCCGACTCTCTCCGATTCAGACAACGGAAACAGGCGCAGGCTGATGGCGCACAACAGCAGGCCGCCGAGGATATCCACCAGGTGGTGCTGGTGGGTCAGCAGCACCGAGGCGGTGAGCAGCAACCACCATGCCGCCAGTGCGGTGCGCCACCACAGGCCGCCGCGAGGGAAGATGGCCACCACCACGAGGGTACTGAGAGAAATGTGCAGGGAAGGGAAAAGGTTGTAGGGCTCGTCCATGAGATAGACCAGTTCGAAACCGGGGTGCCCCGCGGTGAGATCCGGGCGTGGCGCAAAGCCCGCCTCGGTGGGCAGGAACACGAAGATCAGGCCGGAGACCACGATGGTGAAGGCCATCTGTTTTGCCATCTGGCGCAGGGCGGGCACCTCGAGGGTAAACAGCGGCAACAGGAACAGCCCCCATATCGAAAGATAGACATAGATCATGCCGGGGACGAGGGGCAGGCCCAGCTCCCAGTCGGCGTACCACTGGAAATGAAACTCCCTTTGCAGGTTGAAATGGTTGCTGCCGCCGTAGATGGGCACGAACAGCACGTTGAGCAATAGCGCCAGCAGGAGATAGGTGCGCAGGCGTGCCCGACTCGGCCAGCTCAGCGGGATCTGGCGTTCAGGCATGGGAACACACCAGGCGTTGACGCATGTCGCGTTGCAGGCGGCGATCCACGATGCGATGCAGAAGGGAGAAGATCCCGCGCGTGAATCGGTGGCGCGTGGCGACGCGTTGCTGGTAGTACAGCAGCGCCGCGCGGTCCTCGCGGCGATAACGGCCGAGGCCGCGGTAGAACAGTACCGCGTTGAGAGAAACGCGCTCGCTCATGAGGCGCTGGTTCAGCTCCCGGATGCGGTTGGCGGCCTCGCCGCAATCCATGCTGTGGTGCGTCCAGTAAGGCGCGGTGGTGTGCGTGTCGCGGCTGACATCGAGGCCGAAGCGCGCGCGACTGTCGGCCTGCAGTACCGGCACGCCCTCGGCCCGCGTGCTGAAGGCGGCGAGATAGTAGAAGTCGGGTGGCGTGGCGCGCAGGAAGGCCAGGGTGTCCGCCAGCGAGTCCGACGTCTCGCCGGGGTAACCGACGATGAGAGATACCACGCTGGT
>Ga0256830_1000623_pt1 | contig 27141 bp, 28 predicted proteins | sample 128326metaG_FD_190537 | JGI IMG/M metagenome (GOLD analysis project Ga0256830, IMG submission 190537) | Hydrothermal vent microbial communities from Lau Basin, Pacific Ocean - 128-326 | ecosystem: Environmental > Aquatic > Marine > Hydrothermal vents | place: Pacific Ocean: Lau Basin | collected... | reverse complement strand
TCAGAAGGAAATATTGAAAAAATTATTCAGGCTCAGGCAGAGTACGATTCAATAACTTCTGTAGCAGAGTAAAAGCGGCATCTAACAAAATGCTCCATTGGGCGGTGCAAAGCGTCACTTGTTTTGCATTCGCAAAAACGTGGCCCTTTACCCCGCCAATGAGCATGGCGTTAGCTGAATACAAAAAACTACTGACATAATGCTGTCAGTAGCGAACATGTACTATTGAAGAGCCTTAACTCTAGAAGCAGGAGACAAACAATGATCAAGTTAAATAGCTCATTCCCAGTTTTTATAGTAGAAGACATTACTGCTGCCAAAGCGTACTACCCTGAGAATTTTGGTTTCAATATAGTTTTTGAAAACGAATGGTATTTGCACTTAGTATCTGATACAGGCATCCAAATTGGATTTATGCTTCCAAATCAGCCTTCACAACCAAAAATATTTCATCCTTCATATGGTGGCTCAGGTGTAATTTTTAGCGTTGAAGTTAATGATGCAGATTCTGCATACAATAAGGCCAAAGAAAATAATTTAGATATTGTATTAGAAATTCGTTCGGAAGATTGGGGGCAACGTCATTTTAGCATCAAAGACCCAAATGGCATTTATCTTGATATAGTCCAAGCGATTGAGCCAACGGAAGAATACCAGGATGGCTATGATGCAAAATAGGAGTTTAATTGAGCTAAAAAACATAGGAAAGAAAATTTCAGCTAGGCTAAATGAAGTAGGTATCTTTTCAGAAGATGAGCTAAAGTTTTACGGTGCAGCTAAAGCTCATAAAATGATAAAAAACCAGTATCCTGATGAAGTATTACCTGTATGTTACTACCTATATTCTTTTGAAGGGGCCATTAAAAATATCCACTGGAATGATATCGGGGAACCCAGAAAGCGTGAGTTACAGCATGAAATCAGCTAACATATATGAGCCCTAACTCTGTCAATAGGCACTAGTCATTTATTTCAGCTCTTTTTAGAACTCAAATACAAGCCAATTTATAAAATCATTTACTTCGTCTGTCATCGTCGCTGCTCAATAAAATCACTTACAGCAAACACACACGAGGGCCTCTTATTCCCCCTGTGGCAGGCTTTCTCGCAAGAGAATTCAGTTAGCCCCAGGCTCAGCCAAGGTGTAAGCGACTTTTACAAATTGTATTAATGCACGCCAATGGGATGTCTCATCAAAAGATCTGGCTTGGATGTTTTTGATGTATAAAATGCAACGTCCTAGTTTATGCGCAAAAACAGAAAGCACCTTGGCTTTGCCTATATGGATATAGGTACCAAAAGTAGGCACTCTTAGGCGAGGGGCGTGAGCAGGGCGAATATTTACTCCTGCAATATTTGCATTCCCCATATCCATGTGGGTTACGCGGAAGCTTTGCTCATTCGTTTCTGTAGATTTAAAAGATATTTTTTAGCGTTATCATTGCCCCGTAAATGCAGCATGGAAGCCTCTGAAAATGCCCACTTCAAGTGTGCATTACCCATTTTATTTCCTTGTGCACCGTAACTTTTTCCAGCAGACTCTGCCTTGCATTTTACGAGTCTGGAATAGGATGCAAAGTTTTGTACGCTTTCGAAATGATCAATATTTCCTACTTCATAAAATATGGTCAGTGATAAAATAGAACCAATACCATGTACTGTTTTCAGTAACTTTAAATGCACTGGATTATGCTGCTTGGCTTGTTGCCCAATGAACCATTCTACTTTACTGAGTTCTTTGGTATACGCATCCAGGATGGCCATATCCAGGTCAACATTGCGTTGTACAACAGCGTCGATTTAAGCCGCTCACGCGCACAGATGTTCTTTACGTTAAAGTACCTCCGGCAGAGCCGGGGTTTACCCAAATTTAATTAACCTTGTTGGGTGAAAGGTCATACTGACTTATTGTGTTGGATACATGTGCTTTTAAGTTGGCACCATGCCGGACTATTTTTGTACGCCGAGGGACTATGCTTCTGATTAATATTAGCTAATATTCCAGTTAACTCAATAAGTTACATTTATTTTAGGCTAAATGCGCTGCTTAAAGGGTTGTTTAAAGCCCGTCTCCACTTTAAAATATATTGGCTTTAATTTTAAAGTGTGCTGTATGCTTTAAAATCCAACCCCAAAAAAGGAATAATTGTGGACAAGTCGATATTTAGCCCAGACTCTCCTGGATATTTGATGCCAATCGAAGTAAACGATGAGGCTGATTGGTCATTTATTCCTCATCCCTTACCAACTGAGTTTAAATTAGAGTCTGGAAGTTGGCCTTTACTATTAAAGGCAAAGGAAGAGTTGGCACGCCTTGACGGTGTTGGCCGTCACTTACCAAACCAAGAGTTGCTTCTTAGGCCATTACAACAGCGCGAGGCATTGACCTCTTCTAGTTTGGAGGGCACTTATGCTTCTCCAGAACAATTACTTCTTTATGGAATTGATCCACGTGAACCATCATCTGAGAAAGATCCGGTTAATGCATGGCGTGAAGTTTTTAATTATGGTCAAGCCCTAACCCAAGGACGACAGCAACTTGATGAAGGATACCCACTTTCATTAGCTTTAGTTCGTCAGCTTCATCAATCATTATTAGGCGGTGTTCGAGGAGCAGATCGGACTCCTGGTGAATTTCGAAAAACACAAGTCCATATAGGATCAACTCGTCGATTTATTCCACCACCTCCGCTGGAAGTTCAACATTGTTTAGGCGAACTTGATGAGCAATTCGGAAACTCGTCTGATATTGATCCACTTGTGCGCTGTTTTATGCTTCATTATCAATTTGAAACTATCCATCCGTTCAATGATGGTAATGGGCGCGTAGGCCGATTATTGTTATCGCTTATGATTTATAAATGGTGTGGATTACATAGCCCGTGGCTTTATCTGAGTGCTTTCTTTGAGCGCTATAAAGATGAATATATTGATAATCTATTTAATGTAAGTGCTAAAAATAGATGGCCAACTTGGATTGATTTCTGTTTGCGGGCTACTATTGTACAATCTATAGATTCAATACGCCGCATAGACCGTTTAGTTGAGATAAGGCATGATTATCATAACCGCGCAGTGAATTTAAGTGGCGCATCAAGACTCCACTCAATAATTGAAAATCTTTTTGCGCAACCATTAGTAGTTGTGTCGCGGTTGGCTCGTACTTACAGTGTTACCTATCCCACTGCTAGTGCTGATACACAAAGGTTAGTTAAGGTAGGTATATTGAGAGAATTACCAGATACATATCCGAAGACGTATTATGCGCCAGAAGTAATGCGTGTTGCATACAAGGGTGTGGATGATCCTGAGGCTAAAAGCGAAAATGCAGAGCTTACTACTAGTTAACAATAATAAGGGTTTTAGTAGATGACGGAATGTAGAGCTGGTGTATAACAAATCGTTAGCCAAGGAAAAACAGTATGGGTGATATAACTAATAAATTCGACATTTCCGGCAAAGATGATGGGAAACATCGATTGGTTTGCCAGGAATGCGGTAGGGAAACGTTGCACTCTATTATCTGCTCATACAACGAAAGTGGTAGCGAAGATTGCGGGGGTGGCAATTCCGTAGATTAGCATTGTAAAAATCAAACCATTAAGTGTCTTGATTGTGAATCAGTCTCGTTCCGCACCGTGTCTACATTCTCCGAAGACGTAGAATACGATCATGATGGCTCATATTGCCCAGAAACCATCAAATGCTATCCAGGACGCTCAGAGGGTTTAAAGTCAATTGAGTCTTATTTACTGCCCCATAAAATACAAAAAATATATAAAGAAACAATATTTTATCTTATTTGGGGAATCGCCTTTTTGTTTTTGATTGAAATGTTATGTGTTTTTTTTAATACTTAGATTTCACCAAGGGTGCATTCCAGGAATAGAAGAAAAGTACGTCATAAACGCTGCCATTGTAGTCTAAACACGCAATCCTAACGGGTGTTTATGCAACTGTAAGGGTTACTCGAGACTAATTCCGGAGAGTTCATCCAAATAAGCCGTAAATGTCACACCTTTTTCTTTGTAGTCTATTCTTACTAATAAGTATTTAAGTCTCTTAGCAAACCATAAGACAGTACTTCCATTTTTATCTTTTCCGCGTACTTTTTCAACTTCAAGTTTTCCAAATATGGTGTCTATTGTCTTTGTTCCTGCATATTCGACTTTATAAGTTTTGAGTCTTTTATTTTCCGCGAGCTGATAGCTGGTTTCGCGTTTTTTATTGCCGAGGTCGAGCATGATTGCTAGCTGATAAATATTTTGATCATAGGTATTCAAAGGAATTTCATATTCAATTGTTTCATCATTGCGCTGGCTGACAACGACTTGGCTTTCCCAGTGATATTGTTGCTTAACATTGAGTTTTTTTTCGTTTACAAAATGATAGCTTTCGGGTTTGATCACGCCATCTTTAAAATGAAAGATACTGGTTTGCACCACTCTAGGTTTGGCAAACCAAGATACAAATCCGGTAGATTTAGAGTCTGAAATGAACTGGTATCTGCCGTCACTGAGTTTTTCTAGTGAACGTATAGCCCTGCCAATCTTCATTGGGCCTACCTTGATTGAGTATTTAGCAATATAGTCGGGCGGTAGTTGTGCATTGGTGGCATTGGATGCGTTGAAAAAAGGCAAAAAAAGGAATAAAAAACCACCCATTTTGCAAAAACTTATTGGCCAATGCCCAGTTAATTTGGCGACACTTATCATCGCATAATATTTCCTAAAAACGGCCAACATTTTACACTCAGCCAAGCAAAGGTATAACCTAAAATTGCGCCAATCAACGCACCAACAAATACTTGGCTTGGGAAATGATTAGCTAAGTAAATACGCGATATGCCGACTAAAATTGAGAGTGAAATAAAAACAATTGTAAGCGGCCATCGTTGCAACACTACGGATAAAAAAGTAAAAACTGCGAAAAAATTAATCGCGTGATTTGATGGCATTCCCCCCGTGCTGAGCAAGCACGCTTTACTGATTCCTCCTGGTTTTCGCAGCAGCTGTGAGTATTCAAAACAAGGACGGGGATGTAAAAAAAAGTCTTTGAGCAAGCTACCTATAAAATCGGCTAATGCGGGTACTAATAAAATGAGCAGGCCAAGCATCCATCCCGGCTTGCCGTATTTTATTCCAAAATATAGAACCAGGATAGCCAATAGCGGAAATGAGAACGTATATTTTTCAGAAATCCAAATAAAAAAGGTATCAAACCAAGGATTAGCCCAGCCTTGATTAATCCAAATTAATAATTCAACATCCATTGACGTTGATTTGTATAGGTTTGATTAATGGAAGATTATCAAGAAATAATTGATGAGTGTTATTCATATACACACGCTGGTTAATAATCCACTCAATAGCCATTGGGTATATTTGATGTTCAATAATATGCACGCGTTTAGCAAGTTCTTCAGCGTTGTCATTTTCTATTACTTGAACGCGGCCTTGTAATAAAACGGGGCCTGAGTCCAGCTCAGGAGTAACAAAGTGAACACTCGCACCGTGAAAATCTTCACCCGCCTCGATAGCGCGTTGATGGGTGTTTAGCCCCTGATATTTAGGCAACAGCGAAGGATGAATATTGATGAGTTTTCCCATATAGGTGCGTACAAACTCAGCGCTAAGGATGCGCATAAAACCAGCGAGCACAATAAGGTCAGGAGTATAGCGATCAATAACTTTAGCCAAAGCCTTGTCGTAATCCTCGCGTGAACCATAGTTTTTATGGCTCATTGTTTGGGTTTCGATTTCCGCTCTCTGCGCACGCACTAAGCCGAAGGCATTTTCCTTATTGCTAATAACGCAAGCAATCTTGAGATTGAGCTTATGGTTTTGGGCCTGATCTATAATCGCTTGCAGATTAGAACCTTCTCCTGAAATAAGTACTACAATTGAAAAAGAGCTGGCTGACATGATGAACGTTTAAAATCTTATTTGATTGCAATGCGAGTTTCGGTGGCAGCATTTGCGATTTCGCCAATACGAAATGCTGCTTCACCTTCTTTATTTAATATTTCGACTGTCTGCGCTGCGAATTCGGGTGCAACACATAACACCATTCCAATGCCACAGTTGAAGGTTCTATACATTTCTTGCTGAGCTACATTACCATTTGTTTTAAGCCATTCAAAGATTGCAGGCCATTGCCATGAGGACTCATCAATGATGGCCGTCGTGTTTTCAGGTAATACGCGTGGCAGGTTTTCCAGCAAGCCGCCTCCGGTGATATGGGCCAGCGCTTTTACCTTGACTGATTTCATTAGATTTAGCAGCGGTTTTACATAGATACGCGTGGGTTCTAATAAATGCTCGCCTAATGCTCGGCCTTCAAGTGTTGTCGATAAATCTGCCTTGCAGTGTGCAATGATTTTTCGGATGAGGGAGTAGCCATTTGAATGTGGCCCGGATGAAGTCAGGCCAATCAGAATGTCGCCAATAGCAACTGTGGAGCCATCAATGATCTCATCTTTTTCGACAATGCCCACACAGAAGCCAGCAAGGTCATACTCGCCGGATTGATACATGCCCGGCATTTCCGCTGTTTCGCCACCGGATAATGCCGCCCCTGAAAGCTCGCAGCCTTTGCCAATGCCTTTAATAACATCAACGGCTACAGCAGATTCTAGCGTACTTGTTGCATAATAATCTAAAAAAAACAAAGGCTCCGCACCTGTTACAATAATGTCGTTGACACACATCGCGACTAGGTCGATACCGATGGTGTCGTGTTTATTGATTTCCGTGGCTAACTTGAGCTTGGTGCCAACGCCGTCGGTTCCAGAAACCAAGACGGGTTTTTTATATCCAGTGGGGATTTCGAATAAAGCACCAAAGCCTCCAAGCCCCGATAAAACGCCAGGGCGCTGGGTGCGTTTTGCAATAGGTTTGATTTGCTCAATCAATTGCTTACCTGCGTCAATATTGACACCAGCATCGCGATAACTAAGTGAGGGTTCTTTCATAAATGAGCGCTCTTAAAGAAAATTAATATTTGAAATGACGAAGTTAGAGTATGTCTCAGTTCAATCGCTGTTGCAGGCTATTGCGTTTCTATTATTCAAACAGATCGACGTTTGGTCTGTTTATTGTTCACATCAACCCGCTAAGCGACACGTGCTGCTAAATAGGATTTATGTTTTTAAGCAACATAAATAGCCATGAAATACTTATCTCAACAGCTCCTTTAAGGAATTATCTGTTAATATAGTGTAAGAGTCTAATTGTTGCATGTAAACTAAGTGTTTCATGTTACGTTTCAATATCTTAACAACAGTTGTGTAAACCATGCGCATTATGTCACGTTTCAAACCCTTAAAAATCATTTCTATCAGTTTTTTTTCATTTTCTTTGGCCTGGCTACCCGCTGAGGCCTTTCAGGTAAAAAATTTATACGAAGTTAGAATGATTTCTGACAACCAACTGCGTGCTGAAAGACAGCGGCTAACGGAGGAGGCTTTTCGGGAGTTGCTGATCCGGATTACCGGGAAAACGGATATTGCCAAAACCCTTGAAGGCAAAGCACTGCTGGAAAAGGCTGCACAGTATGTAAACCAATTTCGCTATGAAAAAGAACAACTCGACCCATCACCCTCCGCATTTCAAACATCACTGCTGGCGTCATCAGCGTCTTCACAAACGGAGGGTATATTAGACGAAGAGCCCGCGCTGCCAACCGCTTTACCGGTCAGGTATCAAGATGTTTTAGTGGTCTTGTTCGATGAAAAAGCGGTTAAAGAAGCGTTATGGGAGAAAAGACTGCCTGTTTGGGGCAATACTCGACCAACTACCTTGGTTTGGTTGGGTTTTCAGGACGCGCAAGGGCGTTATTTATTGGATGCTTCTGAGGACACTGAAATATTAAGAAGCTTGAGAAAGTACGGCAAAAAACGCGGCTTGCCATTGGTTTTTCCATTGTTGGATCTTGAGGATCAAATCAATATTAATATTAATGATGTATGGGGTGATTTTCGCGAGCCTATTGTGAATGCCTCTATGCGCTATCAAACTGAAGCGGTTCTCGCTGCCAGGGTGTTTCTCGATTCATTTGGGGTATGGCAAGGCCGATGGTCTTTATACCAAGGCGATGAAGCGATGAGCTGGCGAACGAGAGGACACAGTATTGAGAGCTTAATCAGCGCGGGCTTATCTCAGTCGGCAGAAACACTGGCGTTAAAATATGCCAATATTTCTGCCGATGATGATGCGGTGACTGGAATAAAAGTTCAAATAACCGATGTTTCCACGCTACAAGATTTTGTGAAATTGGATAAATATTTATTGTCTCTTTCTACTGTCTCTGCAACCCATATTTCTGAGGTTCACGCCAATAGTGTTATTTTCGACATAGAGTTGCGAAGTGATTCCTCAGGATTTGAAAAAGCGGTATCACTGGGGAAAATGCTGATTAAAAATAATGAGGCCTTCTTTTCTCCTGTTGATGAGCAACTTAGTTTTCGTTTAATTCCATGACCCGAAGTGATTTGCCAAATATTATCAGCATGCTGAGGATAATGCTGGTTTTACCCGTTGTTTTATTGCTGTTATACGGTGATTACGGGGCCGCATTATTGTTATTTGCATTGGCTGGAGTGTCTGACGGGATTGACGGCTTTCTGGCGAAACATTATAGCTGGGAAAGTCGCTTAGGCTCTATATTAGACCCCATTGCCGATAAATTATTATTAGTTTGCTCATTTGTTGTATTGAGCTATACCGGCTTGCTTCCAGTTTGGCTGGTTATCGTGGTCTTACTCCGAGATTTCATCATTATGTTTGGCGCAGTGGCGTATTATCTATTTATCGGTAATTATGCAATGAAGCCCTCAATATCCAGCAAAATTAATACATTTATGGAAATCGTCTTAGTTTTGGTAGTGATTATTGCCCAACTTATTCAAATACCGGAGTCTATTCCCGAAGGCCTGGTTTTCATCACCGCAGCAACTATATTAGTGAGTGGCGTAGGCTATATCTTCGTTTGGGGAAGACGAGCAATTTTAACACTGCGGAAAAATAAACGATATGATTGAGTCTCAAAAGTGGTTACTTATGTTTCCAGTAATAGCAATGGGTATTTTATTTTATCTACTTGCTCCGGTACTAACTCCTTTTATGATAGCCGCTTTTTTTGCTTACCTAGGTGACCCCTTAACCGATAGACTGGAAAAGCACTTATCTCGAGGTTTTTCGGTATCTATTGTATTCTTGCTGATCAGTATCGCATTGCTCATTTTCCTGCTCGTGCTACTGCCTATTATAGAGCGTCAGCTCATCACTCTGATTGACAAACTACCTAATTACATTGATCAAATACAACATGTATTTATTCCTTGGCTGCTCTCCCTATTAGGACTGACCGGTATTTCATTGGATCTCGATCAATTACGAGCAAGTGTCGGTGAGCATTGGAAAAATGCCGGGAATATCGCGGCAAAAACATTTTCTACGATTTCTAAATCCGGTTTAGTACTCGCTGCCTGGCTGGCAAATTTACTCTTAATTCCTGTTATAACGTTTTATTTGCTGCGCGATTGGGATATTTTAGTAGCGCGTATCCATGAGCTTATTCCCCGCAGGTATGAGGCAACCATCAGCCGCCTAGCCAAAGACTCTGATAGTGTATTAAGCGCTTTTTTACGCGGTCAGCTACTTGTGATGATTGCTTTAGGTGTCTTGTATACTACGGGTCTCGCCTTAATTGGGTTGGATTTTGCGTTGCTTATCGGGGTCATTGCAGGCCTAGTTAGCTTTGTACCATATCTTGGAGTGATTGTAGGGCTGATCTTAGCAGGAGTGGCAGCAGTGCTGCAATTCCAAGAAGCTTTTGTATTGATCTATATTGCGCTGATATTTGGTGTGGGACAGGTGGTGGAAAGCTTTATTTTAACGCCGCTTTTAGTGGGTGATAAAATTGGATTACACCCCGTTGCCGTCATATTCGCAGTACTTGCAGGCGGTCAATTGTTTGGTTTTTTTGGAATCTTACTCGCGTTACCGGTTGCTGCAGTAATAATGGTTATATTAAGATATGCCCATGAGCGTTATGTCAACAGTCAACTTTATGTAAAAAAATAAGTCACCATAATAAATGAGATAATTATGATATCGACTCAAATTCCACTTAATATTCAACTACCGGACAGCGCCTCGTTCGATAATTTTATATTGGGAAAAAATGAGGAGTTATTTAATAAACTCAAACGATCGATAAATAATAGATCAAGTGAGGGTTCGCTGCTCTTTTGGGGTGGTCCAGGTGTCGGAAAAACACATTTACTTCAGGCCGCTTGTAAATCAGCAGGCGATCACGAATTTAGCTCAGCATACTTATCATTCAAGGATTTACTCAAAAAGCCTACTAACGAATTGGATAATCTTGAGAATTTAGATTTAATTTGCTTGGATGATGTGGATTTAGTTGCTGGAAAAAAAGACTGGGAGCAAGCCCTTTTTCATCTGTATAACAGGGCATTTGATTCTGGTGCGCAATTAGTTTTTGCTTCAAGCCAAGCTATTGCCAATTTGAATTTAATATTGTCAGATTTAAGCTCTCGATTAGCATGGGGATTTGTTTATCGTATACAGCCTTTGTCGGATGAGGAAAAAATTCAAGCAATGCAACTACGGTCTAGGCTTCGTGGCTTTATACTCACGGAAAAAGTGGGGCAATACTTATTGCGGCATTGTCCTCGTGATTCAGTAGCGCTTTTTAATCTACTGGATGAGTTAGATCGTGCATCGCTCGCTGCACAACGCGCTATAACCATTCCTTTTGTCAAAAACCTATTGGCGAGTAAAGAAAAGCAAGCCGAAGAAGCGCTATAAGACACGCTATATTTTCACCTTGATTTCTATGCTAACGCCCTTATCGAAGAATTTATTTTTTTGATGAATAATGAAAAATTAAACGCGATTCTTAAATCCGTTTCACGAAGTTTTTATTTATCCATGAGGATTTTGCCTCATTCAATGCGCCAGAGTATTTCTCTCGCCTATCTATTGGCACGCGCTGCGGATAGCATTGCAGATGAAAAACAGATGAGTCGAGAGCTGCGTGAATCATTATTACATCGATTTAGATGCTTAGTATTGATGAATTTTGATGATAAATCATATGGCCAGCTAAGAACATCACTCTCAACTCAGCTTGAGCATAATCATGAAATTGAATTAATTCATTCACTGAAAACTATTTTTCTATTAGTCGAATCATTACCACGCAATGACTACTTGGCCGTCATGCATGTCATCGATATATTAACACGCGGCATGCAATTAGATTTAGCTACGTTTTCTAGTTCGAGTGCAATTATTGCTTTGGATGATCAAAAGGCCCTGGAAACTTATACCTATTATGTTGCAGGCTGTGTCGGTGAGTTTTGGACTCGCCAGTCAATCTGCCATGTTTCCGCGATGAGTCATTGGGATGATGCAAAATTTAATACCCTGGGAATAGAGTTTGGAAAAGCATTACAACTTACCAATATAGTACGTGATATCGCAAAAGATGCAGAACTTGGGCGTTGTTATCTACCAAAAACATGGTTGAATGAACATAGCTTATCGAGCAATGACTTATTAACTCCGGCGAATAATGAAAAGTTTCGCCCCGTGACCCAAAAAGCAATTGCCCAGGCATTGGCTTATTTTGATTCTGCTGAGCAATATTTACTGGCTATACCACGATCACAAATCCGACTTCGACTTGCGGCACTGTGGCCCATATTCATTGGCCTTAAAACATTAGAACTTGTTACTCATAAGGCTAACTTTCTTGATTCGCGGTTAACTATAAAAGTGTCAAGAAAATGGATATATCGCTTATTGCTCAGCTCGGTATTTATTGTGCACTCAAATACTTTAATAAAAAATCAGATAACTCGGCTGAGAGAGAATATTTAATAATACCTAAATAAGCTATCCAATTATCACAAAAGTATCACGATTCAATAACGTTTTTAAATAGCTATTGATGTTCGTAGCCCAATAAATTAACCTGAATTTATTGCAGGTTGAATATAAATCATTGGACTGGTCGATTTATAAAATCTAAATGATTGGGGTACTGAATGAATATTGAGAAAAAAACGGCTATTGAAAAGAAAAAAAGAACTTTATTAGCGAGTCAATTTTTAGTTTCTGCATTACTTGTTGCTTTTAGTACTTCTGTAATGTCTGGCGCATGGGTGCCTGGGATAGGCTCAGGATACAGTAAGCTAGCTTTTTTTCAATATAATGCCGATGATTTTTTTGGTGATGATACAGCAGTCGTTGATTTTTCAGGTCGAAATATATCTTACTATGGCGAGTATGGGTTTGCAGAAAGTTTTGCGGTTTATGGATCCTTGCTTTATCAGGATCTTGAGCAAATCAATAGTGCCGGTGATGAAGCTCAATCAACTGGATTTGGTGATACAGAGCTTGGGGTGAGATATCAATGGCAAGCGGAGCCTTTTGTTCTGTCAACCTCCTTTTTAGCCAAGCTTCCCTATCTTTATGACAAATATGATTCACTGCCAAGAGGCAGTGGAGAGACCGACTACGAAATGAGAATTTTACTGGGGCGCAGTTTAAATAAATTGGGTTATGTCGGACTGGAGGCCGGTTATCGATTAAGGAATGGTTCATCATCCGATGAATATCGTTATCTTTTTGAATATGGGTTTTCTGTTAATCCGCATTTATATCTGCGAACCAAAATGGATATGACGAGCAGCGTTGATAAATCAAATGCTACGGATATTAACGGTAATTTATCTATTTCATCTGGGTTTGATTTAATAAAAATAGAATTGACCGCCGGGTGGGTCTTCGGCAATACAAAATCCTCGAATAGTCAATGGGGGGTTGAAGTAACATATCGCCAAGATTTAGCCGGTGATAACGCTTTGAAGGGTGACAGTATTGAGCTTGGCTTAACAACAGTCTTTTAGCTTTAAAGAGAAAGATAACATGTTAAGTATGAGCTATGCTTTATTATCATTGCACTTTTTATGTTTGTTTTTTTTGTGCTTGTTCGGACTACATCGTTTATCTATGGTTTGGCGATGGCTGCGTTATCGAAAAGTAAGTGCAATTAAACCTGCAGCTTTTACTACTTTGCCTAAAGTCACCATTCAAATTCCACTTTATAATGAAAAGCTGGTTGCTGAAAGAATTATTCATGCGGTCTCCAAAATTGATTATCCAAAAGACAAATTACAAATTCAAATTGTTGATGATTCTACCGACGATACATCGAGTTTAGTCGCTCAGGCGATCAAGCCTTATGTCGAACAAGGTATTAATTTTCAACATATTCATCGTTCGCATCGTCAAGGTTATAAAGCCGGTGCGTTAAAAGCGGCCATGGACTCTTCCAGTGGTGAGTTTATTGCTATTTTTGATGCTGATTTTATTCCTTACTCTTCCATTCTCAAGGACACTATTGATTATTTCAATAATGGAAAAATAGCGATGCTTCAATTCAGATGGGAGCATCTTAATCGTTTTGATAGTCCACTCACTGAGACTCAAGCGATGATGCTGGATGCGCATTTTTCATTAGAACAACAAGTTCGATACGGCAGTCGTGTTTTATTTAATTTCAATGGAACAGCCGGTATCTGGCGTGCCAAAGCAATCATTGATGCAGGTCATTGGAGTGATGACACACTCACTGAAGATTTAGATCTTAGTTATCGTGCTCAATTAAACGGATGGAAACTTATTTATCTTGATAATATTACTTGTCCCGGTGAGTTACCTGCTGATATGAACGCTTTTAAGAGCCAACAACATCGCTGGTCCAAGGGTGGCATTCAAGTAATGAAAAAATTGCTCTTAGTGGTTTGGCGTTCTCCGCTGAGTTTTCGGCATAAACTGGAATCGACTTTTCACCTGTCGAATAACTTGGCTTATTTAATTATGTTATTCGATACTATTTTCCTACTAGTTCCGAGTTTAATCATTAGAGAGCAACATCAATTAGGAAATATGTTATGGCTAGACTTACCCCTATTGCTATTAGCGTCTGGCGGACATTTGATTTATTTCTTTTTTGGGCAAGTCGCCCAAGGGCATTCAAAATGGCGAGCCTTAAAAAATATGCCGAGGATCTTATTGTTGGGCATACAACTAGCGTTTAACAATGCCCAAGCCGCAGTGGAGGCATTGCGTGGAAAACAAAGTGAATTTGTGAGAACACCTAAGAAGGGCGATAAAATAATCTCAAACACTAAGTCTTTAGCTTCAATGAAAGAGGCCTCTTTATTAAGTAAAAATTTCTATCAGGCAGTTTCTCCTCAAGGGGGCGGTTTCGAGTTGTTACTCGGCGTAATCTATTCCATCGTATTTGTCTGGGGTGTTTATCATGAGCTGTGGTTAATGTTGCCTTTTTTACTTCTCTTAATGGTCGGATTTTTTAGCACGGCCGTTAATACCTTAAAATTTCAATACAAGGCGGGCTTGGACTAATCATGTTATTTAGCCTAGCCAATAGACAGACTAAGTGTGTTTATTATTTTAGCTTGTTGATGGTATTACCAGGGGTTTTGTTTAGTTATTTTTTAAGCGATATTCATGCGGGTCACGGCTGGATAAAGGCCGAAAACTTGGGGTGGTTGACCGTTTTTCAGTTTGCTTACCTAACGTTTTTTATGTTACTCGCCTGGTGGAGTTCGCCGCGTGTGCAAAATATAAGAAACATCGCTTTATTAATTGCGGTTGCCGTTGTCGCTCGTATAATTTTATTGCCTATTGACTCGTACACTTCTAATGATGTTGATCGATACTTATTTGATGGAAAAATCGCACTCTCAGGCTTAGATCCTTATCGAGTAAATCATAATGATCCCCAATTGAAGGAATTAAAACAAGCGTGGTCTCCGCCAGAAGAACACGCAAAATATCCGACACTCTATCCTCCGCTCTCACTGGGTTTATTTGCTTTAGTCGCCAGTGCAGGGGTTGATCATGCTTTTTGGGTTTGGAAGTTTGTCATAACCCTTAGTGCAATATTGACGGTGTTAATTTTGGCATTATTACTGCGAAAACTCCAACGACTACAGCATTTGCCATTGATTGCGCTTTCGCCACTATTAATCTTAGAAACGGGAGTTGGTGCGCATGTCGATGCGATCACCACGTTCATGGTATCGCTTGCTCTATATGCCTTTTATAGCAACCGGTTTTTATTTTCAGGTTTTTTTATTGGCTTAGGTGTGTTGACAAAAATACTCCCCATCATGTTGATGTTGCCACTTTTTTTTGGGGTAAAAAAAATCTCACACCGATTACAACTAGCCGCCGCCTGTCTGTTAACTATTTTTATGGGATACCTGGTCACCTTATTGCTGGGTCTTATTCCTATCGGCAGCATTGCTACTCTTTTTGAAAAATGGCGATTTGGTTCCCCATTATTTAGCTTGTTTGAGTCTTTCGCAGACGGTCAAATATTACTGGGAATAGCGCTAGGGTTTATTTTTCTTGGCTGTTTTATTTTGCTTTACCAAAGTTTGAATTTGGATAAGACCATTGAAATAACGAATCCCATTCTGCCGTGGAGTATCGGCATCATTTTACTGGTGAGTCCGGTGGTATTCCCTTGGTATTTAATGCTCTTAGTCCCGTTGATAAGTTTATCACCCCGCCCAGTGATGATGACTTGGATTTGTAGTTTACCACTGACGTATGAAGTTTTAGGGGGTTTTTCCAGTGCGGGTATTTGGTCTCCAGCAGATTGGCCTTTAATTATTATTGCAATCGGTTTTTTGCTATCTCTGTATTTTGAGTTAAAACATGCTAAAAAACCAACAACAAAACCAACAACATTGCGTGCCCATTCCTAAGCAAAGCCTGTTGAACCCACGATAAAAATAACGCGAGATGATTACGTATGTTTAACTTGATTAAAAAATACTCCAGTTGGTTGCATGGCCAATGGCCTTCGGGCACTGTTGAAAAGCTACCAATGATTAATAACGATGGAACAACGAATATCCCCGGTGTCTATATCGTTGGCGATCTTACCGGTGTGCCCCTGTTGAAATTTTCTGCGGATTCTGGTGCGCGCGCGGTTGAGCATTTGAATGTAAGCACACGATTTATTCAGCGAACGCAGGCTTCTTCAATCTATGACCTTATTATCATTGGCGGTGGTGTCAGTGGGTATGCTGCCGCAATGGATGCCAAAAAATACGGACTTAATTTTTTATTATTAGAGGCTTCTGAAGCATTTTCTGCAATTAAAAACTTTCCCAATAAGAAACCGGTATTTACTTATCCTTATAAAATGTCCCCGAAAGGCGAGCTCGAGTTTAGCGACAATGATAATAGCAAGGAAAAATTACTCGATAGCCTAAAAGAAAAAGCAGAATTATTTGACCTTAAACCCACGATTAAAAATGTCAGTCACATTAAGCGTGATGGAAAGCACATCAAAGTATTTGTGGATACTGATGAAACCTTGCTGGCTCATTGCGTGATTGTGGCGATAGGTCGATCAGGTAACTATCGACGCCTGAATGTCGAAGGGGAAGATAAGCCAAAAGTGGTTAATCGATTACATGATTCCGCTAAATATGCGACAAAAAATACATTGATTGTTGGCGGCGGCGATAATGCACTGGAAAGTACGATTGCAATTGCTAATAGTCAATCAAAATATATAACTCAGCACGAAAAAGAACCCCCTTTAGCGCTTAACGCTTCCGTAACATTAGTACATAGACAAGCAGAGTTTAATCGCGCAAAACCCGAAAACAAAGCCGCGCTGCTAGCGCTTGAAGCGCAAAATAAAGTAAAAATATTTCGCTCTTCTTCGATAAAAACGATTCGTGATACAACTGTTTCTTTACAGAATAAACAGGGAGATTTATTTGAATTAGAAAATGATGAGGTGCTGGCCTTAATCGGTAGAGAAGCACCGCTCGATTTTTTCAAAAGAAGTGGTATCGAAATTAAAGGAGAATTAAAGCCATTAGGTTGGTTATTTTTCGCCTTATTTTTTATCTCAATCATTGCCTTGTATGATTGGAAAAATTATGGTTTCTTAAATGAAGCTTGGGGGGCAACAAAGTTTCCCGATCAGATGCCGAGTTTTCTTGCCAGCTTAAGCGCGTGGTGGGAGCTACAAGTCAATGATCGCTCCACCCTCATTGGTACCATCGCAACGTCTATGAAAAGCCGTTCTTTTTACTATACGATTTTATATACCAGTTGCATCGGTATATTTGGCTGGATAAGAATTCAGCGCAGAAAAACAAGCTATGTGACGCTGCAAACCAGTTGTCTTTTTTTTATTCAGTTTATTCCACTCTTTTTATTACCCGAAATCCTTTTACCTTGGTTAGGTTATTCGGGTTTTTTCGATTTGGGTATCGCGAGAAATATCGCGGACAGTTTGTTTCCAAGCTATATCCCCGTTGAGGCATTAGCGGCGCAACAATGGCCTGAATGGGGGCACCCACGGGCGTATTGGCATGCTTATGGATTTATCTTAGCTTGGCCCTTAAATGTTTATAACGTCTTTACACCAACACCCATGATGGGCTGGTTAATCATTAGTGCCATACAAACGTTTATCTTAATCCCGGCATTAATCTACAAATATGGCAAAGGGGCTTATTGTGGATGGATATGCTCGTGTGGCGCTTTAGCAGAAACAGTGGGTGACAATCAACGTCATAAAATGCCACATGGGCCGATATGGAATAAGATTAATTTTATTGGGCAGATTTTATTACTAGTCGCTTTAGTGCTTTTAAGCATCCGAATTTTTGGTTGGATATATCCTGAGAGCTGGATGCATCATTCATTTGATCTATTACTGAAGGGCGAAAATAGTGATTATCAATTGGTGAATCCTCTTAGTTGGAAATGGTCGGTCGATGTATTGCTTGGTGGAATTCTAGGAGTTGGATTGTACTTTAAATATTCCGGTCGAGTATGGTGTCGATTTGCGTGTCCGCTCGCAGCGCTTATGAATATTTATACCCGGTTTAGTCGATTTAGAATTTTTGCGAAAAAAGATCAATGCATTAGTTGCAATGTATGTACGAGTGTTTGCCATCAGGGAATTGATGTGATGGGGTTTGCCAGCAAAGGCAAACCGATGGAAGACCCACAATGCGTTCGCTGCTCGGCCTGTGTAGAAAGCTGTCCAACCAATGTGCTTGAATTCGGTGAAATAGATAAAGCAAGTGGTAAGCCGCTAAGACTGGGGAAGCTACGGGCCATTCCCGTTACTGTTGTTAAGGTTTGAACCTACTCAAAGCGTTTAAGATTTAGAGATCAGCATGCGCAAGATATTTCAGTCTCAAATGCTTTGAGTATATTGAAAGAGGATTTAGCGAATGTATCAAGGGCAAAAAGTATCCGCCATTATTCCTGCACTTAATGAGCAATTAGCTATTGCTAAAGTGGTTGCGCAACTCATTAATTTGAAAGATAGCAATGGGCTTCGTATTATTGACGAAGTGGTGGTTTGCGATAATGCTTCAACAGATGATACGGCAAAAATTGCGACCTTATATGGCGCCAGAGTTGTGCGGCAAGATATACCCGGCTATGGTATTGCCTGCCTTACGGCAATTAACGCGCTTGTACCTTGTGAGATTGTATTATTTATTGATGGCGATGATTCATGTTTTGTAGAGCAAGCTATTCCACTCCTTGATGGCATTGTTAATGGCGATGATTTAGCTATCGGCTCGCGCGCATTAGGGAATATTGAAAAAGGCGCATTAACCCAAGTGCAAATATTTGGCAATGCACTTTCAGCGGTTTTAATCAGAATACTCTGGGGTCATAAAATCACCGATCTCGGGCCATTTCGTGCGATTAAACGGTCGGTACTAAAAAGACTGAATATGCAAGATCAAACTTTCGGATGGACGGTGGAAATGCAAATTAAAGCCATCCAGCTGGGGTTTAAAATCAACGAATACCCGGTAAATTCAAAAGTGAGAATTGGCCAGTCAAAAATTAGCGGAACTATTAATGGCTCGATTAAAGCGGGTATTGGTATCTTATCAATGATTATTAAACTGCGATATTTGCAGCGAAAACTCTTGGCTAGGTTTGCTTTGGAAAACTCTTGATTATTTCAAAAGCTATATTTACCAAAATGTTCTCAAATTACACTTCGACTTATCAAGGAATGGGCGCGCAATAACTTCCCTATTCAATAGAACAATCGAGGTATGACCAAAGATGGATCTCACTTTCAAGTGCTGGAAACACTGCCTGAGTTTTTTTGATACGCTGGCGTTCAAAGGTGGCGTTGATGCGGCATGCTATATGCTCTGAAAAATATCGAGAATTTACAGCCTGTAAAAGTGCCAGACAAAATTAAGCACTATTCTGAAATTGCGTTAAACTGGATGCTATTGATACACTTTTAGGGTTTCACTAGCGGAACGTTTGAGGTATGGATATGGATATAAACCAAATAAAAACACTCATTGTCGTTGTGGCGACGGTGATCGCTTTATTCGCTTGCCGACACGAAAGTATCGTTGAGCCTCCATTACTAAATAAGCCAACAATGCAAAGCAAGTATGCCATTGATGGGGATGTCGATTTTTCAGGATTGCAAACGAATACTGAATCCTTGAATTTTGATACTTCAGGAACAAATTCTTCAATAAAGATTGCTTTTGATAATGATGATCGCAATCTTTACGTCGCGCTTGAATGGGCTGATTCTTCGTTTAATAACGAGTGGTATCTCACGGATTCAACTAATTACGATGAGGCCGTTCTTCAAATAGACGCCAACGGCAACAATGTGATAGATCCAAATGAAGATTATCGATGGGTGCGCGCCACAAATTCCGGATCGTTTTTTAGAGACGCTTACTTTGACGGAGCACGGGACGAGGATGACATAGTTGGAGATGGATGGGCTAAAATGAAATACCAATCTGCTAGCGGAAAGTATCAAGCAGAATTTATAATCCCGCTTTCGAATGATATTAACGAGCAAGACTCAACGATTACCTCCTCAAGCCGCTTTCAGTTAATTATACGTGATGGCTATCAACCTTATGAAAGTATCTTAAATCAAGCGATCGTATTTCCAGCGTCAAATTTACCTCGCATTTCTATGCAAGCACCCGCTTTATATAATCATCCAAAGATGCCGACCGATCTAACCGGACTGATTGTCTATGTCAGCACTCATGAAGAACCCGCTGGTGAAATTTATACGCTTGATCCTGCAACAGGTGAGACTTTCAGAGTCACCAACAACACACTCGGAGAGAATGCGGTATCCTTATCACGAGATCGCACTAAGATCGCCTTTCATGCCTTTAACGACCCGAGCGACGTTACAACACTCGAAATCTTTTCAATCAATATAGACGGTACGCAAATGCAGCAGCTGACTGATGATGACAATGCCAATGCACACCCCGCTTGGTCCCCAGACGGGACAAGGCTTAGCTATTCACCCATTTTCCCGGTGGCTCCTGGAATTACGATTATTAGCGAAAGCGGACAGTTTATCCAAAATCTCACCCCTCAAGGCATTGAAGATCATGATGCCGATTATCTTCCCGATGGTCGTATTGTCTTTAAAACCAACCGTTGGTCGAGTTCTCCACAGTGGCTTACGGGTATTATGAACGAAGATGGCACAAATGTTCGGCAATTATCTTTTGCAAGCAATGTCTCCGATCATGATCAGTTTGGAAATGACGAGGCCGTCATTTTTGAGCGTTTCCCAAAGGGAACAAATTACGAGACCGATCCTGAGGGAGTGACACTGGGTTGGGATTTGATTGAAGCCCCGCTAGATGGTTCCGGAGAGTTCACACTTCTCTCAGATGGCCGGATGAATACCACCCCTGTGTATGATCCTTCAGGAGAATACATTTTATACATGAAAGGCCCCGCTTACTTCGAAGCAAGTCTCATGACTCGTGCAGGAAAGATCTTAGGCCGATTCATTCCGGACGTTACCCAAATCAAATTTATTGATTGGCGATAGAGCAATCACCCCGTCATATGTGCGTGCAATAACTAACTATCTATTTTTAACAGGAGATGCTCACTATTCCTGGTCGTTTTTGCTCAATCAGAACGTATCAATCTAGACTAACTATGAGCGCCAGATACCCCAGTTATCTCGTGCGCGTTCCTTAAATGTTGGGAAAGAATGAATCAAGTGATTTTGTAATATTGGGAAATTCACGAAGTATTTTTTTGTCAGTTGTAACGAGGGGAACATCTAGGTGTTGAGCCAATGCTATAAATTCGCAATCATATGATGAGCAGTTACTAGATTTAACGAGTTGCATAATGTGCGCAGAAGTGACTTCATATTCGCTATCGGTTAATAAGATTTCGGCCTGTTGAATAATAAGCAGAACGTCTTCAATGGCAAGAAGATCTTTACGTAAATACTGGCTTAATACACTTCTAAATTCACTACGCCATAAGATGGGGGCATTCCAATCCGAGTCAACAGATAAGAGGTGTTCGGCTTGCAGCGACCGATCACCGGAAATGTAGAGATACGAAATGATGTTCGTATCGGCAACAATCATGGGCGACCTTTATTTTTCAGTGCTTCTAACTCACCATCGGATAACGGGTGGGAAGCAGTTTTAGCTCTCAACGACCTAGCAATGCTAAGATGTTCAGACCTATCTACTTTGTGAGAGCGTAGCGTACGTTCAACGCAATAAAGTATTTCGCCATTTAAACTTCTGTGATGAGCTTGTGCCGCTTTTTTCAGCCGAATGTATAGATCATCTGGAATATTCTTTATCGTCAGGGCTGGCATAAATCATCCTTTTGAAGAAACCATATTGGTGTAATTATGGTTTCTCTCTAGACTAATGTCAAGGTGTGATAGCAGCGAAGGGCTACTGTTTTTTTCATGATGGCGTTAGAATTCCTCCCAATAGGCCTGCTATTCGTCGTCATTCTGCCTCGCCTAAGAGCGCCTACTTTTGTGTCGTTTGAATGAGCTTGTTTGTCCAAACATGTTGGTAGATGCGCTGGGGTTTATCTGCCCTACACAAGATCACGTAATTGAAATGACGATTATGCTGATTTATCAAATCGTTCAGCGAGCCATATTTTAATCAGTGATTGGCGGCTAACTCCGAGACGTTTAGCCTCTTTATCCAGCGAATTAATCAACCAAATAGGAAGGTCGACATTAACTCTGCGTTGCTCATACCCAGGTCTGCGTACTTTATGAAAGTGCTAACTGATCTGTAATATCTGCATCATCAAATTTCTTATCAAAATCTTTCGCTTTCATAGAGTTCAACCTCCTCTCTGCGAGATCGCCGTACCGATATAATGCGGACTTATTTATTACGATAGGCGACTATCGCTAACCAGTGTGTTTCTTTGATTCGACGAGTAATCATAAAAATCTAACTCTACTACCGCAAATATAGAAATGCTAATAGAGCAATTATTTTTTTTGAATCAAAAGGTTAGCTTTTTATGGTGCAGTTAATCCCGTTTTGGGATCATTCTGTTGACTACTTATTAGGTGTGCACTATTATTGATCCTAAATGGGATAAATAACTAAAAAAATGCAGATTTTGGGCAAACCGAAAATTATGAAGTTTGAACAGAAACATCCGCAATCGAGGGAGCCTCTGCGAGCATGGGTGAATGAAGTAGAAGCATGTCATTGGAAGAACACCCAAGATATTAAGAGAAGATATAGACATGCTAGTTTTTTACACCACAATCAGGTCATTTTTAATATTGGAGGTAACAAATACCGCTTAGAAGTAAAAGTTCAATTCCGTTATGGAAAAGTTCTAATTTTAGAAATCAACACGCATGCAGAGTATGCCAAGAAAAATAAAAAACGAAGCTCTGTTAAGTAATTATATTCAAATTTTAAAATGTTATGGGTACATAACACAGGGGGATTACTATGCTTAGTTTAAAAGTAATTAAAAGTGAGCAAGAGTACGAAATTGCGTTAGCACAAATAGAACGGCTTATGACTCTCGACCCTATGCCGAACACTAGCGATGCAGATTTGCTAGAAGTTTTATCCGTACTCATTGCAAAGTACGAAGACGAAATAGTTGAGCTAGAGCCTCCCAGCCCGATTGAAGCGATTAAATTTCGTATGGATCAACAAGATCTAAAAAACAAAGACCTAATACCCTATATTGGCTCTGGTGGTAAAGTGTCTGAAATTCTAAACGGTAAACGAACGCTTAGCCTTGAAATGATACGTGCATTGCATAGAGGCTTAGGTATACCCTATTCGTCTTTAATGGAAGACCCTCAAGATATAGAGGCCGGCGAATCCGTCGAGTGGTCCAAGTTCCCTTTAAAAGAAATGCTCAAACGCAATTTAATCACACAGGATAAAAAACGGGGTGATATTAAGGATTGTGCTGAAGAATATGTAAAAGAATATTTTGGTGGTAGCTTAGATCAGGAACTTGCCTTGTTATTACGAACGAGCGCCTCTACTCGCAGCGGTCGAGAAATGAAAAAAGAATCGCTGAGTGTATGGCACAATGAAGTCACCCGCCTCGCAGGGAAACAGAACCTAACATCAAACTTTGATCTCGACAAACTAGATAATGATTTTTTTGAAGAACTCGCCAAGCTAAGCACTTTCGTAAAGGGGCCGCTGCTAGCAAAAGAATATTTATCGCGCTACGGCATACATCTGGTAGTCGTTGAGCATTTTCAAAAAACTTACCTTGATGGGGCAGCGATTAGGCTGGAAGATGATTCCCCGGTTGTTGCCTTAACACTAAGACACGATAGACTGGATAATTTTTGGTTTGTTCTTTTGCACGAGCTAGCGCACATCAAAAAACATTTATATACCGAAGATCAAAAAGTGATATTTGATGATCTTGATGTCGATATACAAGGACAATCACCCATAGAAAAAGAAGCGGATGACTTTGCCATTAAAAAGCTGATTCCTGCTGAAGTGCGAGATCAATTAAAAGAACTCAAGACAGCCGCTGACGTTTCACTCACCGCCATGCGATATGATCGCAACCCCGCTATTTTTGCTGGGTACATCAGAAAAGAAAAATCTAATTATCGGTTGTTTAATGGGTTGGTGGGTCGGAATCAGGTTAGGAAACTGTTTGAGCTAGAGGGTGAGTTGTGATCGTGGAAAATGAGGAATAAAAAAAATGAGAGATTGTGTCACTCGGTTTTGAGTATAAGTGAGAGTACGGGGCGGGATTTGAACATCCCGCTAGAATTATCAACACATACTGTTCTAAAATACCCGGCTTTTCCAAGCGAAGGTTGAGCCTAAGAGAGAGGGGTTTACCCTGGGAATATTTATTAGGAGTATGGAAGTCGGCTATCGCCCTTAGCGGACGCTTAAATATCTATATCAGTATGGGTGTCGGGAAGATAAAAATTGAGTGAAATCGGGCGAATAGTCAGGATATAGCGAATGAGCAATAGAGAAGCAATTGATACTATAACTGGATATTTTTATCAGTTTGATAAAACCATTCTTGAGCTACTACGACAAGATGATAATGATAATTCAATCTGTATTGAGGGTATCGAAGATATAGATATAGAAAGTGCTGACGAAACAAGTGCCATTCAATGTAAATACTACGCAAAAACTGACTACAATCACTCTGTCATAAAGAAGCCGATTATATTAATGCTTCAACATTATGCAGAAAAAAAACCGAGTGACATTAAGTATCACATATATGGGCATTATAAATCTGGTCAGGATAAATTAGAAAAAATAACTATTGAATCACTTAAAAGTAATTTTCTTACTGTAAGCGCCTAACCAACCACACCATTCACTTCTCATTTAGCGTAATATCCCAAGGCAAGCATTTTTCAATGTCTTCCACCGTATTTGCGTTTGGGAGCTGAGTAAAAACTGCTCGCAAATACGCATAGGGATTCAACTTGTTTGCTTTTGCGGTTTCCGTCAGGCTATAAAGATTCGCACTGGCTTTCGCACCGGTTTGACTCTTGGAAAATAACCAATTCTTCCGTCCAATGGTAAATGGTCGAATGGCATTTTCCGCTAGATTATTATCTATCGGGTAATGATCATCATCCACATACTGAATCAGTCTTGGCCATTGATTATTGAGGTAGGAAAGCGCCTCGCCGAGTTTTGTTTTCGGCGGTACGTTGGGTAGGCTTTTTTGTAACCATCGCGCTATTTTGTCCAGGATGGGAACCGCTTCTTCTTGTCTTTTTTTATGTTTTTCTTCGGGGGATAATGATTTTATCGCCGATTCAATACGGTAGAGGGTTTGAATAAAGGCAATGGCCTGGTCTGCCTTCCCGGTTTTTCCTTTGGGCTGCAGTTTTTGTGCATCAACAAACTTTCGTCGTGCATGTGCCATGCAACCCAATCGCGTTATTTGATATTCATTGCAAGCTTGCTGGTACCCCTCATAGCCATCGACCATTAACGCGTTAACTTCGCCATTGAGCAATTGCATCACAACGTCGCGTCGACGTGTCGGTGCATAATGAAACAAAACAATGGGCTGCGCTGAAAAACTGGCCATTAGCCACATATAGCTTTGACTTTGCGCTGTTTTACCGGGCTCACTGAGCACCTGCAGTGGTGTTTCATCCATGTGAATGACGGGTTGCTTCAGCACACGCTCTTGCAAAAGATTTATCAACGGCTGAATGAGCGTGCCGCAACGTATCATCCAGTTTGCCAGGTTGGTTCGGTCTAACTGAATACCTGAACGTTTAAAGATGTCTGACTGCCGATATAACGGCAGTGCATCACAATATTTTTGTGTGGCGATATAGGCCAGTAGCCCGGCACTGGCGATGCCTTTTTCAATGGGTTGCTTTGGTTTACTTGCGGTAATGTGATACTGCTTGCAACGGCTGCAATAGTATTTGGCCCGTCTATGACGAATGACTTTTACTTGCGCCGGGATGATATCGAGTTGTTCGTGATCTTCCGTTCCCATGTGCGTTAATGGGGTATTGTCATGTGGACAGAATTTCTCGGCATCAGTCAGATCATAATCAATATTTTCACGTGGCAGCGAATCCGGAATACTGATGCGGGGTTTCTTTGTACGCTGATGTGCTTTAACGACAACCTCTTCTGTCGTGGCGTCATCTGTGTTCTTTTCGGCCTCAACAGCTTCGGCCTCATTAAATAAACCTAATTGATCGGTTGAGACTTTCTCACTGCGGGGTGCAAATTTTTGATTTTTGAAAAACTGAACAAGTTCTTCGAGCGACCGAATGCGTTGATCCTTTAAGCTCAGTTGCGCCTTTAAAAAATCAATTTCTTTTTGCATTTCACGGCTGTTTTCCATGACTGTATTTTACCAAAAAAATCAACTAATTGCTTGATAATACAGTGGTTCATGGGGTTTTATTTTACTGATATCAAAGCCTCTCAACAACCAACCCCATTGTTCGTGTGTTAAGGTGATGGTCGAGTCCATTTTCTTTTTTGGCCATTTGAAATGCGATTTTTCCAATCGTTTTTGCCATAATGCAAATCCACTATCATCCCAGTAAAGAACCTTCAATTGCGTTCGCCGTTTATTGCAAAAGACAAACAACGCGCGGTCAAAGGGTGACAGTGACATCTGTTCTTGAACGATGACACTTAAGCCATTAATCGCTTTCCTGAAATCAACGGGATCACGATGGAGATAAATACTCAAGTCAGCATGCCAGTCGATCATGATAATGCGCGTATGATTGACACGATGTAGTTTGGCGAAACTGATGGGCTAAAATGCAATTCACCGTTGGGGAGTTTCAAAAATAAAGTGGGGACTTTTTCTGCTTGCTCAATTTTCGCTTTAACAAATTGACCGCCGCCCTTGCGACCCAGTAATTGTGCACGTCTTGTGCTAAAGTATTTTGGATTGATACCTTTGTCGTGACAAAATTGGGATTGCGTTAACTCGCTTTCGTCAAACTCCCGTAACAATTCAGGCCATCGATGCCTTCTGTTCTTTGACATGTCTTTTGCTCCTACTTGAAAGGTGCAGTATGTCAGCTAGTGCAAGGAGTGGGAATGCTGTGGTTGGTTAGGCGCTTACTCAAAAACGAATCGATCAGGCGTTAACCTTTATTCGAGAAAATCTTGATAGGCCTATTTCCTTGAGTGAGGTGGCGAGTGCTGCGTGTTTTAGTGAGTTT
>Ga0256830_1000622_pt1 | contig 27143 bp, 27 predicted proteins | sample 128326metaG_FD_190537 | JGI IMG/M metagenome (GOLD analysis project Ga0256830, IMG submission 190537) | Hydrothermal vent microbial communities from Lau Basin, Pacific Ocean - 128-326 | ecosystem: Environmental > Aquatic > Marine > Hydrothermal vents | place: Pacific Ocean: Lau Basin | collected... | reverse complement strand
GGTGGGCCCTGGGGGTCTCCTGGGAAAGGGGTACCAGGGTGTTCCATTCCTGGCACTGGGGACACCTGCCCATCCACTTGGGGGAGGTGTATCCGCATGAAGAGCAAATGAAGTTCTCTTTTCTTTTCGTCATATCTTTACGCCTCCAGGCAAAAGCCTGGAGGCTCCACCTTTTTTACCGACTATGACGGATGTTTCGTCCCGGGCTGGGGAAAAGATAATGTGGGTGGCGGATCCTTGCAACCCCTCCCGGCCTGACCGGGGTTGAAAGGTGAGGGCCAGTGGGGTAGGGAGGTGGGATGTTGGGTGGTTGCAACTGTTTCATGAAGGGATTATTGGTTAACAAGGTTTTTGGATAGGAGGGAAGATTGAAGAAACGAGAGGGAGTATCGGGAAGGTTCTGGGGGTTCTTCACTTCATTGAAGCTCACCATATTCCTCCTGTTTATCCTGGCCGTCACCTCTATCTCCGGGACCCTCATCATGCAGAGGGCCAACCCCCAGCAGTACGTCAAGGCTTACGGTGAAGGTGGGTATAGGATTATAAAGACCCTGGGCCTATACGACGTGTACCATTCGTGGTGGTTCCTCCTCTTGCTGGCCCTTTTGGTGTTGAACATAGTCATCTGCTCCATAGAGCGCTTTCCCCGGTCCTGGCGCTTCGTGAAAGAGCCCTTGAGGTGGCCCGACAGGAATCTCCTGGAGGAGATGACGCCCCGGGAGAGGTTCAGTGTCTCCCTTTCCCTGGAAGAGACCCTGGAGAAGATTCAGTCTCTCCTCAGGGGTAGGGGTTACAGGTGTGAAAGAAAGGTGGAGGAGGGCAGGGGGCGGATCTTTGCCCAAAAAGGAGTGATCAACCGTCTGGGGGTGTACGTGACTCACCTCTCTGTGCTTATCATCCTCATCGGGGGGCTCATCGGGGGGATCTGGGGCTTCTCCGGGGGGATGACCATTGTGGAGGGTGAGTCCAGCAGGAACGTCACCATCTTCGGCTCCCACAAGGTGGTCACCCTGCCCTTCGACGTGAGATGCGATTCTTTCCAGGTGGACTACTATCCGGGCACCATGACCCCCAAGGAGTACAAGAGCGTCATCACCATTCTGGAGAATGGTAAACCGGTGGTGACCAGGGACGTGAGGGTGAATCATCCCCTCAAGTATAAGGGGATCAACTTTTATCAGGCCAGCTACGGTACCATCTCCAACAGGGTGGGCACCCTCACCCTGGAGGTGATCCCCCAGGATGGGAAGGATAAACCCTTCAGAGTCCGGGTGAAGGTGGGGAGCCAAGTGCCCCTGAAGGATGGCTACACCTTGAAGTTGGTGGCTTTCTTTCCCGATCTGGTCTTGGGCCGGGACAACCAGCCCATGAACAGGTCCCAGGAGCTGAGAAACCCCGCTGCCCTGCTGGAGGTGGACAAGGGGGGAAAGTACCGGTACAGGAGCTGGGTCTTCGCCTTCTTTCCGGAGGTTCACAGCGTGAAGAACGCGCCCTTCAAGTTCCATTACATTTCCTTCAAGGGTCTCCAGTACACCGGACTTCAGGTCTCCAAGGATCCCGGGGTATGGGTGGTGTGGACGGGCTGTACCTTCATACTGGTGGGTCTCGTCATATGCTTCTTCATCTCCCATCGCAGGGTGTGGGTGCTGGTGGAGGAGAAGGGTAAGAAGAATCAGGTGCTGGTGGTGGGCAACGTGAACAGGAACCATGCCGCCTTTTCCCAGCACTTCGAAGAGCTTATAAACGACATTAAGGAAGCCCTGGGGGTTTCCCAGTGATCTCGGGGTGAGGAGGGAAGAATGCAAGCTGCTGCCCTACATGGAACGTTAGATACCAAGCTCATAGCCGTTGTGATCTTTGTATACCTCTTGGCCACGGTGCTTTACTTCTGTTACATCCCCTTCCGGAACAAGGGGCTGGGGCGCCTGGCCACAGGAGTGACCCTGATAGGGTGGATCATGGAGACGGCCTCCATGGTCATCAGGACGGTCATCTCCTACAAGATGGGCTGGGGGCATGCCCCCTTCACCAACCTCTATGAGTCCATGGTCTTCTTCTCCTGGTCCATAGTCATCATCTATCTCCTCATAGAGTGGCGGTACAAGAACAAGACCATAGGAGCCTTTGTCATGCCCTTTGCCTTCATCTCTCTGGCCTACACCACCATTGGACCGGGAATCAGGACTCAGATTGAGCCCCTGGTCCCCGCCCTCCAGAGCAACTGGCTCATTGCCCACGTCATCACCTGCTTTTTGGGTTACGCTGCCTTTGCCGTCTCCTGCGGGGTGAGCATCATGTACCTCATCAAGGCTAAGGCCCAGGAGAAGGGAAAGGATATCGCCTTTCTTCCTGATCTCAGGGTGCTGGATGACCTCAACTACAAGGCGGTGGTCATAGGTTTCCCCCTCCTCACCCTGGGCATCATTACGGGGGCTGCATGGGCCAATTACGCCTGGGGATCCTATTGGAGCTGGGACCCCAAGGAGACCTGGTCCCTAATCACCTGGTTCATCTATGCCGCTTTTCTCCATGCCCGTTTCACCCGGGGTTGGAGGGGAAAGAAGACGGCCATCCTCTCCATCATCGGGTTTGCCGCCGTGCTCTTCACTTATCTGGGAGTGAATCTCCTCATCTCCGGTCTCCATAGCTACGCTTAGAGGGTTGGGGATGGACGCCCGGCAGTGGATGGCCCTCTCTGAGCGGTACCTCATGCCCACCTACCGCCGGTATCCTCTGGTTCTGGTCCGGGGAGAGGGAACCCGGGTGTGGGATGTGGAGGGCAGGGAGTATTTAGATTTCGGGGCTGGCATAGCCGTCTGTAACCTGGGCCACTGTCATCCCAGGGTGGTGGAGGCCATAAAAGAGCAGGCAGACCGTCTCCTCCACGTCTCCAACCTCTACCACATCGTCCCCCAGATAGAGCTGGCCAGGCTGCTGGTGGAACACACCTTTGCAGACAGGGTCTTTTTCTGCAACTCGGGGGCCGAGGCCAACGAGGGTGCCATCAAACTGGCCCGCATATACGCCCGGAGGTTCATGGGGGGGGAGAGGTACGAGATCATCACCATGAGGGGGTCTTTCCACGGCAGGACCATGGTGACCCTGGCGGCCACAGGCCAGGAGAGGGTGAGAAAGGGCTTCGAGCCCCTGCCCCCGGGCTTTCCCCATGTCCCTTACGGCGACCTGGAGTCCCTGGAGAGGGCCATCACTCCCAGGACCTGTGGAGTGATGCTGGAGGTGGTCCAGGGAGAGGGCGGTGTGGTGGTCCCTCCCGGGGAGTACCTCCTGGGGGTGGAAGGCCTTTGTCGGGAGAGGGGTCTTCTGCTCATCCTGGACGAGGTCCAGACGGGGCTGGGGCGCCTGGGAACCTTTCTGGGGCATCAGGCCTTTGGCATCAACCCCCACATCGTGACCCTGGCCAAAGGCCTGGGAGGGGGTGTGGCCATAGGCGCCCTTTTAGCCACGGAGGAGGTGGCCAGGGCCTTCCAACCGGGAACCCACGCCTCCACCTTCGGCGGAAATCCCCTGGCCTGTGCGGCAGGCAGGGCGGTGGTGGAGGAGATGACCAGGGAAGGGTTCCTGGAGGGGGTGGCCCGTAAGGGGGAGTACTTCCTCTCCGCCCTCAAGGAGCTGGCCTGCAGGAAGGCCATGGTGAAGGAGGCCCGGGGCATGGGGCTCATGCTGGCCCTGGAGCTGGAGGAGGGGGCGGCCCCGGTGATCGCCGGGCTCATGGAGAGGGGTTTTCTCGCCATCCCCTCGGGGGATAGGGTGGTGCGCTTCCTTCCTCCCCTGACGGTGACCAGGGAGGAGATAGATCTTCTCCTCTCTGCCCTGGATGAGATGCTGGAGTAGGCTTTAGCCCTGGACCTGGAGGGTTTTTAGTCCTTTTTATGGCCCCTGGACGTGCTGTTTTTTGGAGAAGTGCATGGCCAACTGGGCCGAGGATTCCATGGGCACCCTTTCCTCCTCGATGGCCTCCTTCAGGACCCGGGAGATGGTGATGAACTCCCGTTCGTTGAGCTTCCCCCCTTCCCTCTTGGTTACGTAGAAGGCATCCACGGCTCTGTTGCCTTCGGTACTGATGCGGGCCATGTGGATGGTGATTCCCAGGACATAGAGGGTCCTGGTGATGAGGTATAGGAGACCCAGCCTGTCCTGGGCCTTCACCTCTATGACCGAGTAAAGGTCGGAGATGTTGTTGTCCAGGGTCACCTTGGTCTTCACCCCCACTATCTTTTCCCGCTTGGAGACGTAGGTGCCCTTCCGGGTCCTTATGAGCTCGTCCAGGTCCACTTCTCCCTTGAAGACGGCCCTCATCTCTTTTTCCACCTTCTTCCACAGCTTTTCATCGGTGACGGGCCTGAAGTGGATGTCGTTCACGTGGATGATGTCCAGGTAGTACCCGTCTTTTCTGGGGAAGACCCAGGCCGACAGGATGTTGAGCCTGTGGGACGAGATGATGCCCACCACCTTGGAGAAGTCCCCTATCTGTTCCCTTTTGGCTATAGTCACCTCGGTATAGCCTGAGTCGTGGTTGTGGCTATGGGAAATGGCCATGCCTTCCCGGCGGGCCTCTTCTATAAGCAAGAGGTGGTCGGCCATCTTCTCTGCAGGGATTTGGAGAAGGTAACGATCGGGAAACTGGGAGAGTTCCCTTTGGATATTTTCCAGGGGAACCCTGCCCTTGAGGTGGCGGTGGAGTTCCCGGGCGATGGTGTGGAAGGTCTCCTGGTCCACCTTGAGGGTGATGGTCACCCCCTTCTCCAGAGCCTCCCGGGTCTTCAGGTAGAGGTCCAGCACCAGGGCCCCCTTCCACTCCGTCCACACGTCGGGTCCCACGGCCATGAGGTCGGCATAGGTGAGAATGTAGAGGAGCTCCAGCCTGTCCATGTCCTGGCAGATGTCGGCCAGCTCCATGGCCACCCTGGGGTCTGTGGAGTCTCTTCTGAGGGCCATCTGGGTCATGGTGGTGTGGTGTCTTACCAGGAACTGGACCGTGTCCACAGTCTCTTCGGGGAACCCCATCTCTTCCAGGATGTTGGTGGCCATGCGGGCACCCCTCAGGGCGTGGCCTCCTCCCATGCCCTTTCCGATGTCGTGGAAGAGGAGGGAGAGGATGAGGATGAACTTTCTGTCTCTGTGCCTCAGATAGGCCTCCCGGAGGTAGGCGTGTTGGGGCCTGGGGTCTTCTTCCAGCTCCTCGGCGTACTGGATGGCCATGAGGGTATGCTCGTCCACCGTGTATCGGTGGTAGAGATCGTACTGCATGAGGCCGGTGAGGCGTTCCCACTGGGGGAAGAGCCTCTCCAGGAAGCCTATCTCGTGGAGGAACCGGAGGACCCGGTGGGACTTGGGGGCGTTGAGGATCTGGATGAGGGCCTCCCGGACCTCCCTGGAGTTGAAGTTCTCCACCCTCCAATGGAGGGGGGGAACCCAGAACCCCCGGGGAATGTCGGACAGGTCCACTCCCTTCACCTGGAGGCCGTGGACCTCCTGGAGGAAGAGGGCGGGGGTGGGGAAGGTGCGCTCCAGCACGTCCCTGATGAGTTCGATGCTGGCGGGCACGGGGATCTGGAGCTTGATGCCCATCTCTTCCATGGTTCTGATGATGAAGGCCCGGGAGATGCGGCGGATGTCCCTCACCCGGGAGTAGTAGTCCCTCATGAAGTGCTCCACGGCCAGAAGCTTCTGGGTGTCGCGAAACCCCATGTTGATGGCCACTTCGGGCTGGATATCCAGGGAGAGGACATCGTTCTTTCTGTTTCTCATGGCGTGGATGTCGTTTCTCACCCTCCAGATGAAGTCCAGGGCCCGCTCCAGGGTCTCGTATTCCAGGGGAGTGAGGAGGCCTTTGCGCTTGAGGTCCTTGAAGGCTGTAGCCCCGTATACAGTCTTGGCTATCCACATGATGGTGTGGATGTCCCTCAGGTTTCCCGGACTCTCTTTCACGTTGGGTTCCAGGAGGTACATGGTGGATCCGAACTTGGCATGGCGTTCCACCGTCCACTGGTAGAGCTCTTCCAGGAAGGCCTCCCTGTTGGGTGTGATCACCTCCCCCTGGACGGCCTTGGAGAAGGCTGTGAAGGGGTTAAGGGAGCCTCCCAGGAGGCGGGCGTCTATGTATGAGGTCTTCACGGTCATGTCTTCCAGGGCCATGGAAGTGGCCTCTTCCACAGATCTGTAGCAGTGGCCTATCTGGAGACCCAGGTCCCACAGGCATTGGATGCCTGCAAAGACCTTTTCGTCCCTTTGGGGATGCTCCCCGGAGTACAGAAACATGAGGTCCACATCGGACTGGAGGTTGAGTTCCTTGCGACCGTAGCCTCCCAGGGCCACAATGGAGTAGTCGGGATATGTGCCTTGAAAGATGGCCTGGAAGAGCTCCCGGAGGATCTGGTCGATCTTTCTGGTGTAGGTGATGACCTGGAACCATCCTCCCACGCCCTGGCGGTTCCACTCCACTATGAGATTCCGGGCTTGGGCGATCTTCCCCCTCAGCTCCTCCACCAGCCCCCTGTACTGGAGGCTGCACTCCCTAGTTCCCTTTCCGGCAGCCCAGACCATCCAGTAAGACCCCTTCCCTTAGTCCTAGATCGCTCACTATCAGTTCCTCCTTTTCCCAGGCCCCCATGGCCTGGAGGGTTATGATGGTGCCGGGGATGATGAGGTCTTCCCTTCCCTCCTCCATCCCCTTCATCCTTAGCCTCTCCTCCCTGGTGGTGGCCAGGAAGGCCTGGAGCAGCTCCTCTATTCTCCTCCTGGTGAGGAGGTGACCGTGGACCTTGCTATGGTGGTAGATTGAGAGGCCCAAGTCAATGGCGGCCAGGGTGGTGACGGTGCCCGCCGTGCCAATGAGGGTGGGAGCCACTGGACCCAGGGTGTGGAGTACCCTTTCCATCTCCTCCTTCACCGCCCCCTTCAGGGCCTCCACCTCCTGGGAGGTGGGGGGATCGTGGTGGAGGAAGGTCTCCGTGAGCTTCACTACTCCCATGGGGGTGGAGACCAGTTTCCGGGGGGTGCTGTGGACAAAGCGGATGAATTCGGTGCTCCCTCCCCCGATATCGAACAGTACACCCTCCCGGGCCTCCAGACTCCATAGTCCCCCCAGGAGGGTGAGGCGGGCCTCTTCTTCTCCCGAGATCACCCTGATGGGGGTGCCCAGGACCCTGGAGGCCTCCCTAAGGAAGGGTTGGGCGTTTTGGGCCTCCCGGAAGACACTGGTGGCCACTGCGAAGACCTGCTCCACACCCTTGCCTTCCAGGGAGTTTCGGAATTCCCTGAGAACCGCCAGGGCCCTCTCCCGGGCCTGGGGGGAGATCTCCTTCGTGTTGGCCAGTCCTTCCCCCAGACGTACCACCCGCCTCATCTGGTCCAGGACCCTGACGGTAGAGTTTCCCCTCTTCTCGATGGCCAGGAGCCGGAAGGTATTGGTACCCAGGTCGATGGACGCCGCTTTCATGACTCCTCCAGGGGCACCAGCGCTATCCTGCCCCAGGCCCCCAGTTTCTCTTCGTAGATGATGACGGTGCCCAGGAGTCCTTCTATCTGAGAGGCCCTCTCCAGGGCCAGGGGGATGTGGTCCTCTTCCCTCACCATGTTGGCCAGGGCCGTGGCCGCCGCGTCGGCCAGGGCGGCATGGGGGGCCACCACGGTGACGGAGTGGGCCCGGCCCATGCTCAAGGAGTGGCCCACCCGACCGCTGGATGTGCACACTCCCAGGGGGCCCTGCCCTCCCTCAAGGAGGATCCCCACCTTCATGGAGAGGGGAGAGTCTCCGGCGAATAGGGCCACCTTCCTGGTGTGGGAGGAGCGGATGTAGATGTCGCCACCGTTCTCCACCACCACCTCATCCTCCCATTGTTCCAGGGCCTCCCCCACGGCCTGGGCAATGGCCCCGGCCACGGCAGCCATGGGGCCCACTCCGGCGGCCTTGGCTCCCTGGGCCATGGTTTTCACGATCTCCGGTGCCCCGGGTTCCACCTCCAGGGGCACCAGGGAGGTGGCGAAGGCGGGGTGAAGGTCTATGTAGGCCTCCAGGGCCAGCCTCACCTTGAGGAGGGCATCCAGGGCTTCTCTCTCCCTGGGGGTAGGGGTGAGGATCAGTAGATCGCTCTCCCGCACCTTCACCCGGTAGGGTACCAGGTCATGGGCCTTTATTCTGTGTCTGTATACTCTATCCTCTCCAGCCATCTCATGAGCTCTCCCATTGTTTTGCCCAGGGCCTGGTTTAAGGCCAGGGCTCCCCCTTTGGGGGTGTTCTCTTCGGCTTTTGTCCGGGCCTGGAAGGTGCGCCGGGCCAGTATCCGGTCACCCTGGACCAGGGTGTAGCTGATGGTCACCTCTCCCCAGGATTGGCCGTCCCTGAATCTGTGGAGGAAACGAAGGATCCTTCCCTGGAGGACGGGGTGGAGGGGGCTGTAGGGCATGAGGGTGACGCACTTCCACCGTTCCATCTCCTCCCTCACCGCCTGGGTGATGAGCCTGGGCAGGGGAGCGGCCCACCGGTGGTAGGCGTAGAATTCCACCTCCAGAGGGGAGAGGGAGTAGGCCATGAGGGGGGTGTCGTAGGGGGCGTCGGCCGTGAGGGGGGCCAGGGTGAGGGTGAGTTTACGGGTGCACGGAGGGTGGGAAGGGGGGGGCTGGAGAAGAAAAGCGATCTGGGGATGGGGCGTCGTGGCGCATCCCAGGGTGAGGAGGACCAGCAGTGCCAGCATCTTCCTCATGTCACTCTCCCGGTCCCGGTCTTCTGGGAGGGCCTCCCAGAAGGAGGCGGGAAGGGTGGGCTTCCAGGTTATCCGTGGCCCTCTTTATGGCCTTTAGGGTTTCCCGGGCCTCCTGGAGGGTGTCATTCAGCCCTTCCAGGGATCTCTGGGCCGAGAGGGCAAGGGCCTGGCCCCGGATCTCCATGAAGCGGTGGATCTCCTTCAGGAGGCTGTTCACCTCTCTTTCGTCCTGGCTCAGCATATCCAGAAGGGACTGGGTCTTGGCGGAGACCTCCCCCATCTCCCTCTTCCCTTCCTCCACCAGGGAGGGCAGTTCCCGGGAAGTGGTGGCCAGGTCCCTGAGGGTGGTTTCTATCCCTTCCCTCTGGGAAGCCAGGGAAGAGGATAGGAGGGCCAGGTTCTTCAGGGTGGTGTTGATGGCCTGGAGGTTCTCGGGGGAGAGGAGGAGGTTCAGACGGGTGACCAGGGTTTCTGTTCTCTGGCTCAGATTGGTGATCACCTGGTCCAAACGGGTGATGATGGATGGCCTGGTCTCTATCACGGGATAGGGAGGGGTGGCCAGGGGCTTTAAGGGGGGGGAACTCCGGGTCCCCCCTGTCAGTTCAATGTAGGCCAGTCCGGTGATGCCCTGGTAGGCCAGGAGGGCTTGGGTGTCTTGCCGGATGGGGGTTCCCCTCTTCACCTTGATGATGGCCTTCACCAGTTCGGGGTTTCGGGGATCTATGGAGAGGTTGGCCACCGTGCCCACCTTGATACCCCTGTACTTCACCGGGGACCCCACATTGAGCCCCGATACGGACTCCCTGAAGTATACGGTGTAGTAGTTGTACTCTTCTTCGTATTCCACCTTGCCCAGCCAGAGGATGGCCAGGACGAGCAGGAGGACACTCCCCGCAATGAAGATGCCCACCAGGGTGTAGTTTATCTTCCTCTCCAATCCCTTTCTCCTTTTCTGCGGTGGAAGTAGTCCTGGACCCAGGGGTGGGGGAACCGGGCCACTTCCCTGGGGTCTCCTTCCACCAGGACCTCCCCTTCCATGAGAATCACCATTCTATCCACAATAGACTCTATAGTGTCCAGATCGTGGGTGACAAGGACGACGGTGAGTCCCAGGAGGTCCCGCAGTTCTTTTATGGTCCTGTCGAAGTGGGCTGCGGCTACCGGGTCCAGGCCTGAGGTGGGCTCGTCCAGGAACAGGATCTCGGGATCCAAGGCCAGGGCCCTAGCCAGGGCCGCCCGTTTCTTCATGCCTCCACTCAGTTCGTTGGGCATGACACAGGCCCAATCCAGGGGAAAGTTGGCCAGGGAGAGTTTTATGGAGACCAGCTCGTCGATGAGTTCCCGGGGTATGGAGGTGAATTCCAGGAGGGGAAGGGCCACGTTCTGGGCCACGGTGAGGGAGGAAATGAGGCCTCCAAACTGGAAGAGGACACCCCAGCGACTCCTGAGCCATTTTCCCTCCCGGGGCGTGACTTGGGACAGGAGGTGGCCCAGGACCCTGATGGAACCCTGGTGGGGTTCCAGGAGCATGATCATCTCCCTGAGCAACACTGTCTTTCCCGAGCCGCTGCCTCCCACGATGGCGTATATCTCACCCCTCTTCACCGAGAGGTCGATGCCCCGGTGGATGGTCTTCCCTCCCAGCCGGGTGACCAGTCCTTTCACCTCTACCACGGGTTCATCCATCATAGGCCCATGTTACCCAGGATCACCGACAGGATGGCGTCGATGGCTATGACGGCAAAGATGGTGTTCACCACGCTCATGGTGGTGTAGCGCCCCACCTCTTCGGCACTCCCCTTCACCTGGAAGCCCCTGAAGCAGGAGATGAGTCCCAGGGGCAGGGCGAAGATGGGGCCTTTGGCTATGCCTATGAGAAAGGACCCCAGGGGCAGGGCCTCCTGGAGGCGGAAGATGAAGTCGTGGAAGGTGATGCCCAGGGCTTGGCGGGAGATGACCATGCCTCCCCCTATGCCCACCAGGTCTGCCAGGAGGATGAGGAGGGGCAGAACCACGATGAGGGCCCCCACCTTGGGTATGACCAGGGTTTCCATGGGGGAGATGCCCAGGGTCCTGAGGGCGTCTATCTCCTCGTTCACCTTCATGGTGCCGATCTGGGCGGTGTAGGCTGAGCCCGAGCGACCGGCCACCATGATGGCGGTCAGGAGGGGTGCCATCTCCCTGGCCATGGAGATGGCCAGGAGGTCCACTATGAAGATACTGGCACCGAATCTCTTGAGCTGGAGGGCCCCCTGGTAGGCGATGACCACTCCGGCCAGAATGGCCACCAGGGTGACAATAGGTATGGCCTTGGACCCCGCCTCTTCCATCTCGTAGAGGATCTCCTGCCAGGGAACCCTGGAAGGTTTTAACAGGAGGGATGAGGCCGTCAGGGTGGCTTCTCCCAGGAAGGCCATGAAGGCCAGGATGTCCCTTGCCAGGGCATGAGCCCACCGGCCCAGCTGGTAGAAGGGATTGGGGGATACGGGCCTGGTGCACACCCGCACTTCCGGTGTCTGGGTCAGAAGGTCCAGGAGACGGCGGTGGTCCTCCCTGAAGTCCCGGAGGGTCACCCGGGCCCCCCTCTCCATCCATTGCCTGGTGTGTTTCATGAGGAGGTAGGCCCCTCCCGTGTCCAGGGCCTCCAGGTCTCCCCCCTTCACCACTATTTCCAGCCCTTCCTCTCCCTCTATCCCCTCAAGGGCCCTGTGGAGGGAGGGGATGTTCTCCATGCACCAGCGACCCTTCAACACCGCTCTTAGGGTGCTCTGGGAACGGGACAGATGGAGGGAGGGTGAATCCTGCATCACTGCCTAGGAGATGATCTCCTTCACCTTGGAGAAGATACCCTTTTTCCCGGGAGGGGAGACGTCTTCCTCCCGGATTCTGGCGATCTCCTCCAGGAGTTCCCTCTCATGGGGAGAGGGCTTCTTGGGAATGAGGATGCGGGGTCTCACCAGGAGATCGCCCCTCCTGCCCCCCCTGATGGAAGGCATGCCCTTGCCCTTTATCTTCACCACCTCTCCCGGCTGGAATCCCGGGGGGATCTCCACCTCCAGGGTCTCGTCCAGGAGGTGAATCTCCAGTCTGGTGCCCAGGATGGCCTGGACGTAGCTGATTTCGGGCTCGTAGACCAGGTGCTTGCCCTCCCGTTTGAAGAGGGGGTCTTCCTGGACCCGGACCTCCACGTATAGGTCCCCCGGCTCACCCCCGTGGATACCGGAGTGGCCTTCCCCCGGCAGGCGGATCTTGAGCCCGTCCTCCATGCCTGGGGGAATGTCCACCCTCACCCGCTTCTTTTGGCGCACCCGCCCTTGGCCCCGGCAACGGGAGCAGGGGTTTTTCAGGATGATGCCTTCACCGCCGCAGTGGGGGCAGGTTCGGGTGACGGTGAAGAAGCCCTGGCGGTAGTATAGCTGCCCGGATCCGTTGCAGGTGGGGCAGGTGGAGTAGTCCCCGGGGTTCACCGCTCCCAGACCCCGACACTGGGTACAGAGCTCCAGCCTCTCCACCTCCAGGTTTATGGTGGTTCCCTTGAGGGCCTGGGCGAAGGAGATCTCCACCCGGTGGAGGATATCCTCTCCCCTCTGGGCCCGACTCCTGCGGCCCTGGCGGGTGCCGAAGATGTCTCCGAAGAACTCTTCGAAGATGTCGGAGAAGCCGCCGAAACCTTCGAAGCCCCATGCTTCCCGGCCACCACCTCCGTTGAAGTCCGTGGTACCGAAACGGTCGTAGTTGGCTCTTTTGGCAGGGTCCGACAGGACCTGGTAGGCCTCGGTGATCTCTTTGAACCGCTCCTCCGCCTCCTTGTTTCCCGGGTTCTTGTCGGGATGGAACTGGAGGGCCAGGCGCCGATAGGCCCGCTTGATCTCTTCCTGGGAGGCGGTTCTGGGTACACCCAGGATGGAGTAGTAGTCTTTGGTCATCCTTTAGGCCTGTTCTTCCCGGGGTTGCTCTTCCTCCCCCTTCTCCTGGGGAGGCCTGTAGCGGCATACCACCACTTTGCTGGGTCTCAGGAGTCTCCCCTTGAGGAGGTAGCCCTTCTCTATCTCCTGGACCACCGTCTGGTCCTTTTCCCTCTCCTCTCCTTCCACCTGCATGACGGCCTGGTGGAGGTTGGGGTCGAACTTGCAGTACAGGGCCGTCACCTCCTCCACGCCGAACCGCTTGAGGAGCTCTTTGAACTGCTTGTGAATGAGCCTCACCCCCTCATGGAGGCTCTCCTTGTCGGCTCCCTTCTCTGCGGCTTCCAGGGCCCTTTCTATGTTGTCCAGGACGTAGAGTATGTCGCAGAGGATGGCTTCATGGGCCCTCTCCTTGAACTCTTCCATCTCCCGCTGGGTCCTCTTCCTGAAGTTGTCGAACTCGGCCTGGAGGCGCAAAAGCCTGTCGGTGAGCTCGGCCTTCTCCCGCTCCAGCTCTTCTATCCTTTTGGTCAGCTCTTCCAGGCTGACCTCCTCTTCCTTGGTGCTCTCTTTGGTCTCTTCTCTCTGCATCCCCTTCACTTCTTCCATGGTTTTCTACCTCACACAGTGAGTATGGTGTTTATGAGCTGAGAAGTCTCCCTTATGAGGGGGAGTACGTATGTGTAGTCCATACGCTTGGGCCCCATGATTCCCAGGCCGCCTATCACCCTGTCTCCCACCCGGCAACTGGAAGCCACCAGGCTCAGGTCCCTGAGTTCTTCCATCTCCGCCTCTGACCCGATGATGACCACCAGGTCTTCGGACTCCAGGCACTTATCCAGCAGCTTCACCACCTTGCTCTTCTCTTCAAAGGCCTTGAAGAGCTTCTTCATCCTCTCTACGTTCTCCATGAGTTCTTTGTGGGAGAGGATATTGCTGGTGCCCTCCAGGTGGATGAGGGCATCGTCTTCTTCCATGGTCTCCAGGGCTTTCCTGGCCATCTGGAGGGCCCTAGAGTAGAGGGAGTCGTACTCCCTGATATCCTTCTCCATGGCTTCCAAAAAGGCCTTTCTCACTTCGCTGAGTCCTTTGCCGGCAAACTCCTGGTTGAGGAGCTTGCTGTACTTCTCCAGTTCCTGGGGCGTGATCTCCTCTTCCAAGGTGAGGGTCTTGTGCTGGATGAGACCCCCCTGGGATATGACCACGGCCAGGACCTTCCTGGGGCCCAGAGGCACGAACTGGATATGGTGAAAACGGGAGGTCTTGAGGGTGGGTATGAAGACCAGGCCCATGTGGTTCGATATCCGGGAGAGGATGCGACACGCCTCCAGGAGGACCTCCGAGGGGTTCAGGTCTTCCCTGGCCAGAAGCCTCTGGAGCTGGGAGAGCTGTTGGTGAAGGAAGGGGGGGGCGGCCTTCCTCTCTTCCAGGAGCTCGTTGACGTAGAACCTGAACCCCAGATCCGTTGGAATCCTCCCCGCCGAGGTGTGGGGATGAGTGAGGAACCCCATCTCCTCCAGGTCGGCCATGACGTTTCTTATAGTGGCCGGGGAGACTCCCAGTCCGTACCTCTTGGCAATGGTCCTGGAACCCACGGGCTCCCCCGTGGAGATGTGAGCGTGGATCACTGCCCTCAGGACATCTCTGCCCCTTTTGTCCAGGTTGTACTCCATGGCCCCAGATCCCTCCTATACCTACCCAGGTGGAAATTTATAGGCCCCGCCCCGTGGGTGTCAACTCTTTTAGCACTCATCTCGCCAAGTGGCTAACAATTGGGGTTAATGATCTGTATTTACTTGCCTTCTTCTCCATTTGCTGTTAAAAAAGGAAAAAAACAGGGGGTGGTCATGGAGGGCAGAAGGATCCTCACCCTTCCTCGGAAGGAGGTCTTCCAGATAGCCTCCAGGCTCATGGGTATCATCGCTCTGGATGAGGAGATCATCCTTCGCAAGATGGCCGTGGAGGGCATTCAGGTGGTGAGGGAGGGTGAATGGTACCGGTTGAGCTGGGCTGGAGAAGCCTTGGTGAGGCGGGTAGGGGGCAGGATAGAGGATAGCCCTCTGGATGTACTTCTGAGGTGTTATCTCCTCCTTAAGGAGGGAGAGGAGAGGGAAGAAGGGGGCAGGGAGGCGGCCTAGCCTTTCTGCTCGTGCCCTTTCATTTGCTCTCCTTCCCTTGAGTGGGTTCCTATCTATATTCTGGGAGGTACGGTGTGCTGGTGATTCCTGCTGTGGACATAAGAAGGGGTAGGTGCGTCAGGCTCTACATGGGAGAGAAGGACAAGGAGACGGTTTACGGAGATCCTGTGGAGATGGCCCTCAAGTGGCAGGCCCTGGGGGCCGAGAGGCTCCACCTGGTGGATTTAGACGGGGCCTTCCAGGGGAGGCCTGTGAACCTGGAGGTGATCAGGAGGGTATGCCAGGAACTCTCCATCCCTGTGGAGGTGGGGGGAGGAGTGAGGTCCATGGAAGTGGTGGAGGCCTTGCTGGATGCGGGGGTGGAGTGGGTGATCCTGGGGACCATCCTGGTGGAGGACAGGGACCTGGCTCGGGAGGTGGCCCGACGCTTTGAGGGCCATGTGATGGCGGGGATAGACGCCCGCTCTGGAAGGGTGGCGGTGAAGGGATGGGAGGAGGGGACGACCATGGATGCTCTGGAGCTGGCCAGGTGGTGTGAGGGTGAGGGGTTTTCGGCCCTCGTCTACACCGATATCTCCCGGGATGGTACCCTGAGGGGGCCCAACCTGGTGGAGACGGCCCGCATAGCCCGGGGGGTCTCTATTCCTGTTATAGCCTCCGGGGGGGTTTCATCCCTGGAGGATATCCTTCGTGTGAGGGACCTGGAGCCCCTGGGGGTGGAGGGGGTTATCGTGGGCAGGGCCCTCTACCATGGCAGGGTGGATTTGAAAGAGGTCCTTGAGGCCCTGAAGAGGGGCCGTGGAGAGGGGTGATTCCCTTTCAGGGATCTGAGGCTCTTGGAGGGGGTGGTGTATGGGTGAGGGGCGGGTTCTCCACCATGACCAGGACGAGATTGGGGGAGTGCCCCAGCACCTTCAGGGAGAAGGGTGGGGATAGGGCCTCCAGGGAGGCCAGCTTGTTCCTCTTGGTGAGGATGTAGGCCCTTTCGACGGTTGTGAGGGCCTTCTTCAGTTCTTTTATCTTTCTGAAGTTCCGGACCTTCTTCCCCGAGTAGAAGGCCAGGGAGTATATCCTCTCCCCTTTGTATGTATACAGGGGGGTGGAGGCCTTCTTGATCATGAGAGGGACGGCGAAGGCCGCCGATTTCCTCTTGGAATAGACGGGCATGGCTATCAGAAATCCTGCCAGGTATATGGCCAGAAGGGAGGGGACCATTCTGGAAGGGAGGAACCATCCCTCCTCCCAGGTGCCGGCTATGAGGAGGGCCCAGGCCGGGAAGGTGGGCAGTATATAGTGGGGCATCTTGGCCTTGGAGAAGGTGAAGAAGAGGGTGGGTACCAGGATCCAGGCGGCGAGAAAGAGGATGCGCTGGGGGTAGAGGTGCCACAGGTTCCTGGTTCTTTTCAGGGCGTTGGGTAGGAAAAGGGTCCAGGGCAGGAGGCCTATGAGGATCACCGGCAGGTAGTAGTAGAAAGGCTCCTGGCGGTGAAAGCGGGGTGTCAAGTATCTGAGTACGTTCTCCACCCAGAAGAACCTGTAGCAGTAGCCCGGGTCTCTCATTTCAGCCCCTATGAAGGGAGGGGCGGCCGTCACCAGGAAGACCAGGACCACCAGAAGCAGGGGGATGGAGGTTTTCTCTTTGTTTATGAGGTACCTGTACAGGAGGAGGGGGAGGAAGGCCATGAGGGGTATCCCCACCCCTATGGGGCCCTTGGTGAGGAAGGCCAGGGCCATGAGGAAGGAAGCCAGGGCCCAGTCCAGCCTTCTCTCCTCTTCCATGGCCTTCCACAGAAAATAGAGGGAGGCCAGGATGAAGAGGGTGAGGAGCATGTCGAAGATGACTATGTGGGCATAAGCCACGTAGATGAGGGAGGTTGCCAGAATGAGGGCAGCCATGAGCCCCTTTTCTCTACCCCAGAGGCGAGTGCCTAGGAGCAGGGTGATAACCACTCCCAAGAGGGCGGCCAGGGCCGAGGGGAGGCGGGCCGAGAACTCGCCTGGTCCTATGGCGAGAAAGGAGGAGGCCACCAGCCAGTAGTAGAGGGGGGGTTTCTGGTATCTGACTTCACCCTCCAGGGTGGGAGGGAGCCAGTGGCCGTCCCTCACCATCTCCAGGGCCACCTGGGCGTTTCGTCCCTCGTCGGGATCCAGGAGGGGATAGGCTCCCAGTCCCGTGAGGAATAGGACCAAAGCGATAAGAAGGACTAGGAGCCAGGATGGGTTGCCCCTGGGGTTCAAAGGGCTTTAGCTCTCCTTGCCGAATTTCTCTTCCACTTTCTTTTGCAGAACCTTGAGCATGTCGTCGAAGGAGGAGTTTACCAGGATATTGTTGATCTGAACCCGGTAATTGTTCACCATGCTCACCCCTTCGATGAGGATATCGTATACCAGCCATTTACCGTGGTTGTTTATGAGCCGGCATTCCATGGAGATGGGCTTGGGTTGGTTTTTGGAGTAGATCTTGAGAAAGACCCTGGCGTAAGGAGGGTCCGTCTCCTCCTTTTCGTAGACGATCTTTTCGTCGGAGTATCTCTCGAATTTGTCGGCGTAGTTTGCTTTCACAAACTCCTTGAAGAGCCGGGTGAACCTTTCCCTCTGCTGGGGTGTAGCTCGTCTCCATCTCACGGCCAGGACCCTTTTGGCCACTTCGTGCCAGTCCACGGAATCCTCCACGATCCCCAGAATGGCCCGGCTCTTCTCTTTGGGAGTGAGCTTGGGGTTTTTCAGGATCTTCAGGGCCTGGTCTATCTCGGACTTCACCTGGTCCATGGGGGTGACGGCCGAGGCACCGACCTTCCAGAGGGGGAACACTGTCAGTAACACCAGCAAGGATATAAAGACCTTACCCTTCATCTCTCACCTCTACTTTTGGATGAGTTCTATTCTATATTGGTAGTAGGCGTTTCTCACGGCCAGGTAGGGGTCGATGGCCGACTCTACGAGGCTCTCGTAGTTCCCCAGGGTGAGGGAGGTCTCGTTCAGCTTGTTGAAGGCGTAGAGACCGGCATATACCCAGCCGTTCACCAGGTAGTATATGGGGTCCAGCAGGGTGTCTGCCACGGTGCCCAGGGAGTCCCTCACGCAGGAGGGACCCAGAAGGGGCCAGTCTATGTAGGCCACCTCTTTCAGACCGTAAACCCCCAGAGTCTGGCCGGCGTCCTCGTCCACCCTGGGGAGGCCCATCTGGGAGGCGGGGTCCAGTATGCCCGCCAGGCCTATGGTGGTGTTGATAACGAACCGGCACAGCACAATACCCGCCTTCTTCATTTTCAGCTGGAGGAGGGAGTTGGCAAACCTTACGGGGGCATGGGCGTTGAGGATAACGTGCCTCACCCCTATCCTCACATCCCGGGGAAGGATGAAGCCGTACACCCTGGCCAGAGGCTTCAGGGCGTTGAAGTAGAGCTTGTCGTTCACCCAGAAGAAGCCCCTGTTCACGGGCTGGAAGGGATCGGGCATGGTCCCGGTGATGCTCTTGCCCTTCACCTCTTTTGCCTTCTCCTCCTCTTCCCACCTCTGGGCCAGGCGGATCCTCTCGGTATTCACCCTCTCTCTGTGGGGGCAGATCTGGGCCTCTCTTGAGGGTACGGGGGAGTAGTCGGCGGAGGCCAGGAGCATAGGCAGGGGGTTTGTGGCCATGGACGCTGTGGTCCAGATAAGAACAAAGAGGGGAATAAGGGCGACTCTCACTATTCTCTCCATCCTTCTCAATCCTCCTTTATTTCCCGGGACTGCCATAAATAAGGCGCCCAATGGCGTCACTCAGATCGAAGGGGGGTTGGGTCTCCCTGATGCGTCCCCCAGGAGGTATGTTCTTCTCCGAGGCCCCGGGGGTGATGGAGACGTACTTCTCTCCGATGAGCCCTTTGGTCTTCACTGCTGCTATGGAGTCTTCGGGCAGTTTCACCTTGGGATTGATGACGAAGGTGACCACGGCGGTGTAGTCCTCAGGGTCCAGGTCTATGTCTTTCACTCTACCCACCTCCACTCCCCCTATCTCTACGCTGGCTCCCTTCTTCAAACCGCCAACGTTGGAAAACTTGGCATACACCACGTAGCCCCTGTGCCCTATGACCTCCATCCTGCCCAGCTTTATGGACAGATAGCCCAAGCATAGTATGCCTATCAAGAAGAATATACCAACGGCAAGTTCTAAATCAAACCTTTTCATTTTCCCTCTCCTGGGCGCATTTGCCTTTATTTCTAGACTCTTCCTGGAGTTTCTTTATAATGGGTTCCAGCATCTCTTCCATCTCTTTTCTACCCCCTGTTATAAACTGGCGGACAATGGGGTGCTGGGACTTCATGATGTCCAGGGGTGTGCCGTGGGCCACAATCCTGCCTTCGTGGAGCATGGCCACTTTGTCCACCAGGAAGAAGATGTCGGGGATCTCATGGGAGACCACGATGCCCGTAAAACACGCCCTGTCGTGGGTGCGCTTTATCAGCTCGTTTATGGAGTGGGCGGTGATGGGGTCCAGGCCCGTTGTGGGTTCGTCGAAGAGCATGATCTCGGGGGTGGTCACCATGCAGCGGGCCAGGGCGGCTCTCTTCCTCATGCCGCCGCTGAGCTCGGCGGGGTACTTGTGCTCCATGTCTTTTAGCCCCACCTGTTCCAGCTCATAGAGGACCCTCTCCCGGATCTCCTTCTCCTCCATCTTGGTCTTCTCCCTCAGGGGGAAGGCCACGTTGTCGAAGAGGGTGAGGGAGTCGAAGAGGGCTCCTCCCTGGAAGAGGAAGCCTATCCGGCTCCTCAGCCTCTCCAGCTTTCGCCCCTTGGCGGTGGATATCTCCTCTCCTCCTATCAACACCCTGCCTCTCTCTCCCTTCATCAGGGCCACCACGTGCTTCAAGAGCACACTCTTGCCCACACCGCTCTTGCCGATGAGGGCCAGGACCTCTCCCTTCTCCACGGTGAGGCTGACCCCGTCCAACACCTTCTGTCTCCCTAGAGTGCTATGGAGATCTATCACCTCAATCACTTTGGTCTCCTGTTAGAAGAGCAGGGATGTGATGACATAGTCGCACACGAGAATGAGAACGCACGAAACCACCACGGCCCTGGTGGTGGCCTTGCTCACACCCTCGGCCCCATAGCCAGTGGTGTAGCCGAAATAGCAGCAGATCCAGGTCACCACCAGGCCGAAGGTGGTGGATTTGTAAAGGCCGTGGAGGATCTCCGTCATGTCTATGTACTGGGGCATCTCCCCGAAGAAGGTGCCTGCGCTCACGTGGAGGAGCTTCACCCCCACCAGGTAACCGCCGAAGATGCCCACCACGTTGAAGAGGGAGGCCAGGAGGGGGAAGGAGATGATGCCCGCCAGGAGGTTGGGCACTATGAGATAGCGGAAGGGGTTGAGCCCCATCATTTCCAGGGCGTCTATCTGCTCGGTGATGCGCATGATGCCTATCTCCGCCGTCAGGGCGGAGCCTGCCCGGGCGGTGATCATGAAGGCGGAGATGACGGGCCCCAGTTCCCTGATCATGGAGAGGGCCACAGCAGGGCCCAGGAGGGCGTCTGCGCCGAATCTCTGGAGGGCATAGTAGGACTCCAGGGTGAGGACCATGCCCGTGAAGGCGCCGGTGAGGGCCACGATGGTGATGGACTTGGCACCTATGAAGTCTATCTGCCGCACCAGGCGCCCCACCTTGAGGGGGGGGACAAAGACCCAGAAGACGGCCGTGGCGAGGAAGAGTCCCACCTTTCCCAGGATCCTGACGGGGGAGAGGACCGTTCTTCCTATCCATCTTATGCCCGTGATGGCCGCTTCCAACATGTCTCCTTTCGGGTCCTTTTTCCGGCGGAACGGGAATCGAAAAATATTCTAATATGCTAATACAATAAGAGAGGGAAGGGACGCAAGGGGCCGGGAGGTTTTTTAAACTGATATTGTTTGCAGAAGATATGGGTTATTCTGGAGCTCCTTGCCTTGGCCCTTTACCTTGGAAGGGGGTTGGGCTAGATTTCCAGGAGAGTCCATGGGGAGGTGAGGAGTTTGCTGGCCAAGAGGATCATACCCTGTCTGGATGTCATGGAGGGCAGGGTGGTGAAGGGGATCAACTTTGTGGATCTCAGGGATGCCGGGGATCCTGTGGAGAACGCCCGGTTCTACGACCAGGAGATGGCCGATGAGCTGGTCTTCCTGGATATCACCGCCTCCTACGAGAAGCGCAACATCATGATCGACGTGGTCCGGCGCACGGCGGAGGAGGTCTTCATGCCTCTCACCGTGGGGGGTGGGGTGAGGACTCTTGGAGATATGAGGAGTCTCCTGGTGGCGGGGGCCGACAAGGTCTCCGTCAATACGGCGGCGGTGAATGATCCTTCTCTGGTGGCCGAAGCCAGCAGGGCCTTTGGATCCCAGTGCATAGTGGTGGCCATAGACGCCAAGAGGAAGGGTCCTTCCTGGGAGGTGTACATCCACGGGGGCAGGACCCCCACGGGGATGGACGCCGTGGACTGGGCCAGGAGGGTGGAGGATCTGGGAGCGGGAGAGATCCTCCTCACCAGCATGGACAGGGACGGTACCAAGGACGGGTACGACATTCCTCTCACCCGTACCATATCCCAGGCCGTCTCCATTCCTGTCATAGCCTCAGGGGGGGCCGGCAACCCCCAGCACCTCTACGAGGGGCTGGTGGATGGCAGGGCTGATGCCGTCCTGGCAGCCTCCATATTCCACTACAGGGAGTATTCCATCAGGGAGGTGAAGGAGTTTCTCCGGGAGAGGGGAGTGACGGTGAGGCTCTAGGATGCTCTGGTTGGCCTTTTTTCTCTCCCTGGCCCTCTATTTCTTTTCCTTCCCCCCTTTCCCCCTCTTCTGGATGGCGTGGGTGGCCCCTCTTCCCCTCCTCTTGGCCAGCGCCTCCCTCTCTGGCAGGGCCAGGTTCTTTTTGTGGTGGTTGTGGGGCGGCCTCTTCTTTCTGGCGGGTCTCTATTGGTTACCGGGCACCATGGAGTCCTATGCCCCTGTGGCCTGGTGGCAGGCCTGGGGTGCCCTGGGAGCCCTGGCTCTCTACCTGGGTCTCTACTGGGGGGTGTGGGGATGGTGGTCCCATCTTCTCATGGAGAGGGGAGTACCCTCTTTCCTGGCCATGGCCACCACTCTGGCCTTTCTTGAGTATTTGAGGGGCCACCTCTTCACAGGTTTCCCCTGGCTCCTGGCCGCCCATACCCAGACCTCCTTTCTCCCCTTTATCCAGGGGGCGGCCCTGGTGGGGGTCTATGGGCTATCCTTCTTTTTGGCCTGGGTGTGGGGTGGGTTCCTGGGACTGGTGAAGGGGCCCAGGAAGAGGGGAGCCTGGTCCTTCCTTCTGCCCCTGTTCCTGGTGGCCTGGGGGGGAGCGAGGGTGGCATACCCCCCCCAGGGAAGATCCTTGAGGGTGGCCGTGGTCCAGCCCAACATTCCTGCCCAGATGAAGTGGGACCCCACCAAGGCCCGGGAGCAGGTGGGACTCCTGGTGGGCATGACAAGGAGGGCCTGTGGCAGGGGAGGACTGGTGGTTCTGCCCGAGACGGTATACCCTTATCCCCTCTTTCAGGACGCCCGGGATTCCCGTCCCCTTCTGGATGTGGTGAATGGGTGTTCCTCTTACGTCCTGGTGGGCACCAACCACGTGGTCAAAAGGAAGGACGGCTACTACTACACCAATCGGGAGTACCTGCTGTCCAGGGCGGGAGTCCTGGGGTACTACGACAAGGTCCACCTGGTGCCCTTCGGTGAGTACGTTCCCCTGGGGAGGTATCTCCCCTTCCTGTACAGCCTGGCTGGTTACCGGAGGGGGTTTCTCCCTGGAAAGAGCCTCTCTCCCCTTCCCATGCCGGGTTGTCCCCTGGGGGTGGGCATCTGCTATGAGGCCATCTTCCCCTTTCTCTCCCGAGCCCAGGTGAGGAGGGGGGCCCTGTTGTTGGTGAACGTCACCAACGATGCCTGGTTCGGCAGGAGCCTGGCCCCCTACCAGCACCTCACCGCTGCCCTGTTCCGGGCCGTGGAGAACGGTAGATGGCTGGTGCGCTGTGCCAACACGGGCATCTCGGCCCTCATCTCTCCCGCGGGGAGGGTGACCGCCAGGTCCTCCCTCTTCGTCCGGGAGGTGCTGGAGGGAAAAGTGGAGGTCGTCTCCAGCATCACCCCTTACACCCTGCTGGGAGACTGGTTGCCCCTTCTCTCCGGAGGGGTGGCCCTCTTTTTTCTTTGGATGGGATACTTTAAACCAAAGTATTTTTCTGATAGATAAGAGTCAGCGTGCTGTGGGGAGGGGTGTTTGAGGGACCTTGTTGAAGTGTTCAAGGCCCTGAGTGATGAGACCAGGCTCAGGATAATGAAGCTCCTGGAGGATGAAGCCCTCTGTGTGTGTGAGATCATGGCCGTGTTGGGCATGATCCAGTCCCGGGTCTCCAGGCACCTGGATATCCTCCGCAGGGCGGGTTTCCTGGTGGCCCGGCGGGACAAGAAGTGGGTGATCTACTCCTGGAACAGGGAGAAGGTGAACGCCTACCATCTACCTCTCCAGGAGATGCTTCGTCTGTGGCTCAACGACGACGAAACGGTGAGGAGGGACCGGGAGCGCCTCCAAGAGGTGAAGGCCATGACCCTTCGGGACGATAAGAGCTGTTGTCGTTGACCTCTGGATGGCCTGGGGTTACAAAGGTCAAAATCGCCATGGAGGTAGAGGGGTGAATTACCAGGAAGTGGTTATGAGGCTGGAGAAGTTCTGGGCCGACTACGGCTGCGTCATTCAGCAGCCTTACGATGTGGAGGTGGGGGCGGGCACCATGAACCCGGCCACTTTCCTCAGGGTGTTGGGACCCGAACCCTGGAAGGTGGCTTATGTGGAGCCCAGCCGGAGGCCCACCGATGGTCGCTACGGCGAGAACCCCAACAGGCTTCAGCACTACTACCAGTACCAGGTGATCCTGAAGCCCTCTCCCGACGACGTCCAGGAGCTCTATCTGGACAGCCTGAGGGCCCTGGGTATCGATCCCCTCCAGCACGACATCCGCTTCGTAGAGGATGACTGGGAGTCTCCCACCCTGGGAGCCTGGGGCCTGGGATGGGAGGTGTGGCTGGACGGCATGGAGATCACCCAGTTCACATACTTCCAGCAGGCGGGAGGCATTGATCTCAAGCCCGTGTCTGTGGAGCTCACCTATGGACTGGAGCGTATCGCCATGTATATCCAGGGAGTGGATTCTGTCTTCGATCTTGTATGGGTGGACAATGTGACCTACGGCGATGTCCACCATCAGGGTGAGGTGGAGTGGTCCCATTACAATTTCGAAGAGGCCGATGTGGATATGCTCTTCAAGACCTTCGAGATGTGCGAGAGGGAGTCTCTCCGCCTCATTGAGAAGGGGCTGGTGTTACCCGCCTACGACTACTGCCTCAAGTGTTCCCACCTCTTCAACCTCCTGGACGCCCGGGGTGCCATCAGTGTCAAGGAGCGCACGGCCTACGTGGGTAGGGTGCGCCAGCTGGCCCGTCTATGTGCCGAAGGCTACCTGAGGCAGAGGGAGGCCATGGGCTATCCCCTCCTGAAGAAGGGGGCCTTTGGATGTGCCGTCTCCTAAAGGTCTCTTGAGGAGGGGGCCTCTCTTTAGGAGTAAGGTGGACAAGGGGTGAGGTTTTCCGGATTAGAGCTGGCGTTGGTGGCCCTGTCCCTCCTCTTGCTCCTTCTGGAGGCCTTCTTCTCTGGTTCCGAGATTGCCCTCCTCAGTTCTGATCTGGTGAAAATCGGGGAGTTGGCCCGGGAGGGAGACCCCAGGGCCCGGAGGGTGGACTTCTTCCTCAGGCGTCCCGAGCGCCTCTTGAGCACCACCCTTTTGGGCACCAACCTGTGCGTGGTGTTGAACGCTTCCCTCATCACCTATCTCCTCTCGAGCCGGGCAGCCCACGGGCACTCGGAGTGGATGACCACCCTCATCCTCTCGCCCCTGGTCCTGGTCTTTGGTGAGACCATCCCCAAGAGCCTCTCCCAGAGGAGACCCACATCCCTGGCCCTCAGGGTGATCACACCCCTGAGCTGGGCCTATGTGGTGTTCAGACCCTTCTCATCCTCTATCCTGGCCCTGGCCCGGCTGGGAGTTCCTGGCTGGAAGGGCATAGACCAGCGCTTCTATTTCACCCGGGAGGACCTGGCCTTCCTGGTAGGGAACCAGGAGGGGGTGGTCTGCCTGGATGAGGAGGAGAAGGAGATCATTTACAAGGTTATCACCCTCCCCCGGGTGAGGGTGAGGGAGACCCTGAAGCCTATAAACCAGGTGGTGGTGCTGGAAGAGGGGGAGACGGTCATGAGGGCCGTGGAGATCTTCCACCAGTGGGGTTACTCCAGGGTGCCCGTCTACTCCGGCCATGTGTACAATGTGGTGGGGGTGGTCACCATCTACGATCTGCTGAAGGTGGAGGATCCTTCTCTGTCCGTGGGCAATGTGAAGCGCCCCGCCTACTTCGTTCCCGAGTACAAGAGGGTGGATGAACTCCTCCAGGAGATGAAGGAGATGAGGGTACCCATGGCGGTGGTGGTGGACGAGTACGGGGCCACCATTGGCATCACAACCGTGGAGGACCTGGTGGAGGAGCTGGTGGGGGAGATCGAGGACGACTTCGATGTGCCCCTCCACCAGGTGAGGGAGGTCCAGGAGATGGAGGGGGGCTACCTGGTGGATGCCAGGATAAGGCTGGATTTCCTTAAGGATGAGTGGGGGATAGAACTTCCCAAAGAGGACGTCTACGAGACCCTGGCGGGTTTCCTCCTCTTCCGGCTGGGCCGGGTGCCCCAAGAGGGGGAGGAGGTGGTCCTGGAGGGATGGCTCTTTCGTATCGTGGAGGCCGATCCCAGAAGCATCAAAAGGGTGTGGCTGGGTGAGGTCCGGAGGGAAGATCAGGAACAGGGGGCTGGGTAGCAGGGGAGCAGTGGTGGTTGGGCCTTTGCTTTTTTGCCCCTCCCTCTTGACCGGGTCTGTTGCCCGTGGGTGTTCTGGTTCCGGGTCCGGCGCATAGAGGGCCGGGTCTCAAAAGGGGTGGTTTGGATGGGAGCGACCTTTATACATGCCGCCGATCTGCACCTGGGTACTCCTTTCAGAGGCCTGGGCGAGGTCTCGCCGGGGCTCAGGAAGAGGCTCATATGGGCCAGTTTTGAGGCCTTCAGGAGGCTGGTGGATGTGGCCCGGGAGGCGGATCTCCTGTTGCTGGCGGGGGACGTGCTGGAGACCGGTCTTCCCCATCTCAGGGCGAGACTGGAACTCGTGAAAGCACTGAAGAGCCTCTCCCAGGAAGGGGTGAGGGTATTCTTGGTGGCGGGTAACCACGATCCCTTTCCTTTCTGGCAGGACCTCTCCCTGCCTTCGGGGGTCACCCTCTTCTCTCCCCAGGGGGGTGTGGAGAAGGTGACCCTGGGGGATGAGAGGGTGAGTGTCAGCGGCATCAGCCACGGGGACAGGAGGGTCAGGGAGAACCTGGCCCACCGCCTCGTCCCCCGGGGAGGGGACCTGCGTTTGGCCCTTGTCCATGCCTTTCTCCAGGGGCAGGAGGGGCACGACCCCTATGCTCCCTGTTCCCTCGGGGATCTGGTTTCCAGGAACTTTCACTACTGGGCCCTGGGCCACATCCACAAGGGGCAGGTGGTGTTGGAGGATCCGTGGGTGGTCTATCCCGGGAATCTCCAGGGTCGGCATCCCGGAGAGAGGGGGGAGAAGGGGTGCATGCGGGGGGTATGGGATGGAAACTCCCTGGAGGTGGAGTTTCTTCCTCTCTCCCCTGTCCTGTGGGAGACCCGGTCCCTCTCTCTGGAAGGGGTGGAGGATTCGGAGACCCTTTTGGCCCTCCTGGAGGGCCTGAAGGAGGAGGTGCGATGGCCTGGAGGCACTCTCCTGAAGGTGATTCTGGAGGGTCCTTCCCTCCTCTATTCCCTGGGTGAGGAGGGTCTGAAGGAACTGGAGGGGATGCTCAACCAGGGCGAAGATCGGGAGGACTTTGTATGGATCTCCCTGAGGGATAGGCTCTCTCCCCCTGTGGACCTGGAAGAGCTGGTCTCTCAGGAGGAGTTCTTGGCCCGATTGGTGGAAGAGGCCCGGAGCCTTAAAGGGACCGTAGAGGGCCTCTTAGAAGGGGGGGAGCTCTCGGCCCTGTGGGGTAGAAGGGACGTGGCCAAGTGGCTGGGGAGCCCCGGGGAAGGGGAGAGGGAGTTACTGGTGGAGAAGGCCTTGAGGAGGGCCCTTTCCTTTATGTTGAGGGAACGGTGAGGATAAGAGAGATCCATGTGGAGGGTTTCGGGGGGCTGGGGCCGCTGGACCTCACCCTCTCTCCGGGGCTCAACGTCATCCTGGGACCCAACGAGGCAGGCAAGACCTGCCTCATGGAGTTTGTCAGGGCCCTCCT
>Ga0256830_1000621_pt1 | contig 27168 bp, 29 predicted proteins | sample 128326metaG_FD_190537 | JGI IMG/M metagenome (GOLD analysis project Ga0256830, IMG submission 190537) | Hydrothermal vent microbial communities from Lau Basin, Pacific Ocean - 128-326 | ecosystem: Environmental > Aquatic > Marine > Hydrothermal vents | place: Pacific Ocean: Lau Basin | collected... | reverse complement strand
CGTACAGCGACGAAACACCGGTGGGAAGGCCTGCGGCATCGCTGACGGACGGGTTGACGGGAGCGATAGGGACGGTGACGGCAGGGACCGACAGGGTGATATGCCTCTCCTGTCACAGGCCGCATGGCTCGCCTTACTTCAAGATGATGCGCTGGAACTACAGGAGTTCGACCCTTGCGACAGCCCTTTCAGGGTGTAATGCGTGCCATACGTCAAAGAACTGAAGTCATGGAAGAAGCACGGTCGCCGCGTGTGAAGGCGGCCTGCCTGGAGGTTTGAGAATTGAGACGAATGTTGAAGAGAGCATCTGTGCTGCCGGTGGTCTTCTTTGTTTGTGCCGCGCTTCTTTACGCTGCGGACGCTACTGCAGGGATGTACCTGAACTCGGCCCACGGGAACAGCACATACGGGGTGAGCCGTTCGTCCACCGGCTCCTATCCGCGGGGGCTCTGCGCGAACTGTCACGAGCAGCATGCGAGCATAGGCGGCTCGGAACCATCGCCTGCAGGGGGCCCGGACGGGTACCTCCTGTTCGATACGAACTTCACGAGCCAGACCGCAGGGCTCTGCTTCGATTGTCATACGGACACCAGCTCCTACCAGGTCGGGGGCAGCATCATAAACCGGAGTTACAGCTTCAGGGCCGGCGGCTGGACTTCAGACACTCTCAACGATATACTCGAGGCGTTCTCGTATACCTCTCCCGGGACCTCGCACAATCTCAGCGACATAAGCAACTTCATATCCGGAAGGTGGAACTATACGTCAGACTCAAACCCGTGTGCCGCCTGTCACAATCCCCACGCCGCTCAGGGGGACCCTCCCAATGCACCCAACAGTGCCAAGAGTGCAGCGACGAGGGGATGGCCCGTGTCGCGTCCGAGCCTGCACAGCAGGGACAACAACGCTTGGGGCCTGTGGGGTGACGACGCCGGCGAGAAGATGAGCGACTTTGTGGGGGCGCTCATGTACCAGGCACCATACAGGTACGGGTCCACCACTACTTTCGAGCCCGACGGGTCCACGACCCAGGACGGGTCCAACCTTACGGATTTCGCAACGTTCTGTACGGATTGCCACAATCCATCGAACACGATCTACAGCACGACGCTCGGAAGGAACCTGAGGCCCATAGACTGGGTCACCACCGGCGGCGAGAGCGGCGGAGACAAACACGGCATCAACGGTGCAACCGTGGGCATCGCTGTAGACCCTCCCTTCTCGCCTTCAAACTACGGCCAGTACGTGCTCTCGTGCACGGACTGTCACGAACCTCATGGTTCGCCAAACAGGTACCTGATCAGGAGGGAGGTGAACGGCAGTCTGCTGGCAGGGACGGTCGGCAGCGGGACCAAGAGTCTCGGTTATCTCTGCAGGCAGTGTCACATCGATGACAATGATTACAACGGCGGAACGGTCAACTCCTGGGAGTACCTGCACCATCTGAGCGCAGACGCACCGTATGCCCAGATGCGGTGCAGCCGCTGCCACGGCAGCGGGGGAGGTGGTACGCCTATTAACTGTTTCAACTGCCACTTCCACGGCTCTGACGACAGCTGGGCCGGGTCGAGTGCGACGAACCGGAGGACGTTCTGACCGTGTGGCAGGATGAACCGGCTGCCTGAGGAGAAGATTGTCAGCTGTGCTCCAGAGGGCTTCCTCTGTCAGGTTAAAAAATGCTGCTGCCCGCTGGTGACGGACAGCAGCTTTAGGGGAGGTAACGAGGCGCTCATGCAGATATTTTTATCATAATTTTAAGATTTTGTCAAGAGAAAAATGCAAGGTGAGGTGGTAACTGTAAGTTTAGGTCTGTGGGCTGCCTGTCATCTCGCGCGGTTTCGACACAGCCTCGGGCGTTCAGAATGCACCGATCGTCTTGTCTTCGCCTGCCAAGAGGTCGACGAGCTCATCCCAGCCGATCACCTTCAGGTCCCTCTCGATATCGTCCTCTGAGAGGCCCCTGAGCTGAAGGTCTTCACGTACGGCATAGGCTCTGCCGCAGAATCCCTCGAGCCTCTCGATCTGGGCGAAGTATACGGCGTTCTGTATCAGGCACACGTCAGCAGCCATATCCCTTGCCAGCTTGATCCCCCTCTTGCCCTCCGGGGTGTCGGGTGCGCTCTTTATTATGACAAGCATGATTTGTCCTCCTCCTTTTTCCCGTCTTGAACGTTCCGGCTGTCTCAGAATATCATGATCGTGTCGGACTCTCTCACGAGTTCGGCTATCTCGTGGCTGCTTGCGACGGTGACGCCCTCTTCGAGCTCCTCTGGGTCTATGTGTGACTCCTTCAGGGATATCTTGTCTGCATAGACGCCGACTCCCATCTCTATGCAGTCTCTTATCCCCTCACCTGTGTTCATGTATTCAGTGCCGGACGTGTCCTGGTTTCTGCGAGCAGCGTTCACCCCTCCGTCTACCAGTATGAGTCTCACATCCATATCTTCGGTGACCCCGCCGAGGGCGTGACGTACGGCCTCCGAGGCGTCCACCGTGCCGTAAGGCGGCCTTCTCAGGATTATGCCTATGCTGCCCATGCTCTCTCCTCCTATATGCCGAAGTTCAGGAATACCGGCTCTTTCTTTATCACGTTGAAGAGCCCTTTCAGGGAACCCATCTCTCCGCCCTCGACCGAGTCTTCAGCCGCAAGACCGCGGCTCTGCATGCAGCCCGTTCATATATCCACCTTGAGCCCCCTGCCGACGAGGTCCTCCAGCATCGAGAGGGACTGTGGCAACTGCCCCTTCACTATGGAGAATACGCCGTCACCTGATGCGATCAGCCTCACCTTGTGTCCCTTCCTGAGCGCGGCGTCTGCGAGCTTGAAGATGGTGTGCGTGTTTTCAAAGCTGTAAGGGGTGGTGGAGAGGAACATCACTATCTCCTTCTGCATTTCGTCCTCCTGTATCGTTGTTGGTCCGGGCCCTACCTCCTTCTCTCGCCCGGGTACTTGCCCCGCTTGGTCACGGGACAGCATGCAGGGGCTGGAAGGGCCTCCGGATAGTCTTTCCCGAGCAGTTCCAGGATATCGGGGATCACCGGGTCTATCAGGAAGTAGCACCTGAGCCGTCCATCCATGTAGTAGTCGATTATCCCGTGACTTCTGAGCAGGGAGAGGTGCTGTGATATGTTGGGCTGGCTTATCTCGAGGAACTCCTCGAAGTCACTCACGCACTTCACGCCCTTCGTGAGTTCCTCGAGTATCCTGAGCCTTGCCGGATGCGCGATGACCCTCAAGAGCTCGGCCTTCTGTCCAACTGATCTCATCTATCCTCCTTTGCTGCGTCATGCGCTGTGCGGTCATACATTCAAATATTATTATATTTTTATGTTCATGTCAAGGGCAGGGCCCTGCCTTCGATGCCGCGCGCTCATGCCTCGAAGACACGCCTGAATATGTAATCGATGTTCCTGAGGTAATAGGCGAGGTCGAAGAGCGAGGAGAGTTCATCGGCCGAGAGGTGTCTTGTGACCTCCGGGTCCTGGGACAGGAGCGACCGAAAGTCCCTTCCCTCCTGCCAGCTCTTCATGGCGTTGCGCTGTACGAGGGCGTAGGCATCTTCACGGCTGAGCCCTTTCTCGGTGAGTGCAAGCAGCACGCGCTGCGAATTGTACAGGCCGAAGCTCCGGCCGATGTTTGCCTCCATCCTCTCGGGATAGACGTGCAGGCCCTCCATTATGCCCTTGAGCCTGTTGAGCATGTAGTCGACGAGTATGGTGCTGTCAGGCAGTATTATCCTCTCGACAGAGGAGTGAGAGATGTCCCTCTCGTGCCACAGGGGGATGTTCTCGAGTGCGGCAATCGCATTGGACCTTACGACACGGGCGAGGCCGGAGAGGTTCTCGCTCCCCACAGGGTTCCGCTTGTGAGGCATTGCGGAAGAGCCCTTCTGGCCCCGGGCAAAGGGTTCCTCTGCCTCGAGAACCTCGGTCCTCTGCAGGTGCCGTATCTCCACCGCGGCCTTCTCTATACCGGCGGCCACGATGGCCAGTGTGGATAGGTACTCGGCATGCCTGTCCCTCTGGACCACCTGTGTGGCGACGGGCTCGGCCTTCAGGCCGAGCCGCGACAGGACCCTCTCCTCGACCTCGGGCGGGATGTTCGAGAACGTCCCCACGGCTCCGGACAGCTTTCCATAGGATACGGCGTCCCTGGCCCTCCTCATCCTATCGAGGTTCCGTTTCATCTCTTCATACCAGAGGGCGAACTTGAGGCCGAAGGTCATGGGCTCGGCATGTATTCCGTGGCTCCGGCCCATGCAGGGTGTCTCCTTGTACCTGTACGCCTGATCCTTGAGGACGGCGAGGAGTGCCTCGATGTCGCCTATGATGATATCGGCCGCCTCACGCATCAGCAGGGCGAGTGCCGTGTCGAGCACGTCCGAGGATGTGAGCCCCTTGTGGATATAACGTGACTCAGGTCCGACATGCTCGGCTACGGACGTCAGGAACGCGATCACGTCGTGCTTGACGGTGGCCTCGATCTCGTCTATCCTCGCCGTATCGAACCCCGCCCTCTCCTTTATCACCCGGAGGGCCTCACGGGGAATCTCTCCTATCTCGGCCCAGGCCTCACAGGCGGCTATCTCAACGTCGAGCCACTTCCTGTACTTGTTCTCGAGTGTCCATATCCTCTCCATCTCTTTCCGCGTATAGCGTGGTATCATCAGTTCAGCGCCTCCGTGCTTTTGTTTTCATCCGAACGGAACCTATATTTTACAGCTTGTGCGTACCGTGAGGCAAGCTTCGTTCCGTCGCAGTACCCGCTGCTTGTTAAAATATTTTAATAATCCGGCCGGCGTGTTATAATATAGGAGTGAGAGTCTAAAGCCGCTGGTCGGCATCACGAGCCTTTTACAGGAGGTCGGCAGATGAAACCAGAGTCGAGAAAGGTCTTCTTGGAGACGAGGGCGCGTATCATCGAACGTGCAAGAAAGGAGAGCAGGTCGAGGTCTAAGAGCCTGAGGGATATGCTTTTCGGCTGCAAGCCCGGAAACATAAAGTACTACAACATAAAGAAGATTGAAAACAAGAAGACCGCCAGCGGGGACTCCGGCGGCAGGTAGCACCCCGAGAATACGGAGTTCCGGCCCACCTTACCGACTGAGGGCGCATTCCGCGCACACCGACATGCCCTTATCAGGGCTCCATTCCACTCTGATGATGGTACGGCACTCGAGTTGTGTGCCGTATCGAAAAGAGCAGTGCTGCGTGCCGGCTCCCTCGTGTCCGCGCCACCGTCCGGGCGAGCTGCAGATGGGGGCTGTTCGGCTCTCGTTGCAGCGGATATGCTCGAGGGAACCGGTCTCGATCTATCGAGGCGAAAGACGGGATGAAGACAAGGGAGGTTGCAGCAAGACGAATACTGTCGAGATCAAGGGTGTTCGACTATACGTTGAACCCATACACGGGCTGTGCGTACGGCTGCACCTACTGTTATGCAAGGTTCATGAAGAGGTTCGCAGGCCGCAAGGAGAGGTGGGGGGAGTTCGTGGATGTGAAGCTCAATGCCCCTGAGCTGCTCGTGCGGGAGACGGAAAGGAAGAGGAGGGCGGGCCGAGTCTGGGTAAGCGGTGTCTGTGACCCCTACCAGCCGGTTGAACGCAGGTACGGGCTGACGCGGAGATGTCTCGATATACTGACCGGTAATGGTTGGCCTGTAACGGTCCAGACCAAGTCTCCCTTGGTGTTGAGGGACCTCGACCTGCTGAAGCGTGCACGAGGGGCCGAGGTCGGCCTCACCGTGACCACGGCTGATGAAGGGGTGAGAGTGCTGTTCGAGCCGAAGGCTCCGCGCATTGAAGAGAGGATCAGTGCCCTTTCAGTACTCCGCTCAGAAGGCGTGCGGACATTCGCCATGATAGCGCCGCTGCTTCCCGGTGCAGGCGGGCTGGTTGAGTTGTTGAGGGGAAGGGTCGATTACGTGCTCATAGACAGGATGAACTATCACCATGCCGACCGGGTTTACAGGAAGTATGCCCTTGAGTGGGCGGCCGAGGCGGAGTTCTTCATGCGTACGGGCCGTGAACTGCAGAGTTCCCTCGAAAGGGAAGGGATTCCATGCGAGGTGTTGTTTCGCGGGTCGTGACCGTTGGACCGGGCCGAAGGGCCTGCTGAAACAGGGGATATCACTTGCGAGGTGTGGTCACGGGCATGGTCAATCCGAAAGAAACTACCCGCGGCCTGCTCCTTGACGCTATGCTTTAGATTCAAGGCCGAAGCACCGGCAGATGAACTCGCCCCCCGGTTGGAGCTGCCTGTTGCATGACAGTGCACTTTGATGTTCGATGGGGCGGTGCCTTGCGCATGGTGGTGGATGGTATGGCACAGAACCCCGCACGGTTAAGAAACGGCAGTGCCCTGTCGGGTCCCCGTCGACGGAGGCGAGGGGTGTAGTGGGAGCAGACTGCGTTATGAGAAAGAAGGGCCGGGAGGGCGGGAGCCCTCCCGGCCTTTACGAGCAAGGTAGAGTCGCGGTCAGTCGAGGGTCGCAGCCTTCCGGGGCGCATCGGGCCTGAACCCTGTCTTTCCGTCCTTGGTGGTGAAGCGCTCCCTTACGATCCTGTCTATCTTGTCTGGATCGAAATCCGGCGGAGTGCCTCCTGCCTTGTATATGGCATCGCGTGCCATCTGCGTGACCTCCTTGCCCTGGGCGAGGGCATCGGTGAGGATACGCATGGCCTCGGGCGGGTTGTGGAAGCCCATGCTGTTTTCCGCTCCTATGAACGTTACCCGCAGGTAGGCCTGCTCATATGTGCGCTGTGCCTTCTTGATCAGGTCCATGTCTATGCCCGGTGTCTTCAGGGCTGCCTCTATGGTGAGCGCCGCTTCGGCCACGGCATAGCCGGCCTTGGTGAAGTTGTGGTTCGTGCGGTCCTGTATGTTCGTCACCTGTGTCTTGAGCCAGTCCTCGGTCTGGTTGTGACACTGCATGCAGGGCTTCATCTTCTTCTTGAAGGGGCTCTCCCATCTGTGCGAGGATATCTTCTGACTGCCCACCCGTTCATACGGCATGTGGCAGTCGGCACATGCCACGTTGGCCGCCCAGTGGACGCTGCCCGGCGCGGTGAACAGCTCGAATTCCGGATGGCGCACATGTCCCAGTTTCTGCCCGGTTATCTTGTGCTTCCATTCGCGCAGGTTCTCGTCCTGTATCTGCTTCACGATACCTTCGATGGAGATGTTGCCCCACTTGCCGTTGGCCCACGGGAACTTGACCCCCACGGACTTTCCTTCCTTGTTCTTTACTATCGAGTAGGTCACGTGGCACTGGGCGCAGACGAGGGTTCGCATCTCCTGGCGCGTCAGTTTCTCCGGATCCTTGCCGATGGCCTTGAGGCCCTCCTTCAGGGTCCAGCGGCTGATACGCAGGTCCATGGTCTTGGGGTCGTGGCAGTCGATGCACGTGAGGCCGAGTTCCTGGTGCTTCTTGGGAATCTTTGCATGTACCTCCTTGTATGGCTTCTTGAAGTAGTCTTCCCCCAGTTCCTCCTTCAGCTTGGGCGCATAGGGTGTCTTGCAGGTGAGGCACACGCCGCCTGAGCTCTTGCGCTTGGCGTCCACCTTCAGCTGATCCTTCAGCATGTCGGTATGGCCGTTGGGTTCGTTGTATTCAACGCCCATTCCCCAGCCGTTCGCCAGAATGAACTGGAAAGGCCAGGGGCTCAACCTGTCTTCCCCGTCGCTGCGGTACTTGCTATACCGCTTGGTCCGCTCGCTGTTCTTCAGGTAACTGTCGTAGTGATTCGGAAACTTCTGTCCCCAGACCTTCGGGTCCACCTCGTCTTCCGGTATCTCGATGGCACTCTGCATCGTTTGCGCCTCCTCTGCACAGCCTGTGAGCAGCAGGTTCAGGGAGAGCAGCAGCAGTACCAACAGCGTCAACCTGTACTTTTGCATCGGAAACTTACCTCCTTATTCCTGGTCGGTTCTCTGATGTTTTGTTTTGTTTGTCTAATATCCGTGAGGAGTTCCACGGTGGCAGTCCCAGCACTTCCTGCCGTCCATGGATATCTTCTCAACCAGTTGCCCGTGGCACCTTATGCAGTTGTTCATCACGGTTTTGCGGCTCCGCGGCTTCAGCCGGATCGGATCGGGCACACCGCCGATCGTGTATGCATAGACGTGGCTGATGCCGTCACGTGTCTTTGCCACCAGTTTGGCCGCGACACTCTCCTGAGGTACGTGGCAGTCACTGCACCCTGCCCAGTTGCGGTGGGCCGAGTGCGACCAGTTCCGGTACTGCGACTTCATCGTGTGACACGAAACGCAGAACTCCGACGGTCCCGTGACGGCAAACAACCCCTTAACCGCCACTGCGGCAAAAACCACGACGCCCAACGCAAAGAGCAATATCTTGAGTCTCTTCTGCATATCCAATCTCCTGACTGTTAAGTTGGCACTTCAAGCCCGTGAATCCAGAGATTACAAACTCGTGCTCCTCTACAACGTTCATCACCCCCCTTGCCTGAATTGTCGGCTTGCACCGCTCACCCGTCTCTCGAAGTGCCGTTTTCCTGACATGACGCCGAACATCATTGCGTTATGAGCCCGTCGGCATTCCGGGTGCAGGACTTAATGCTAAAAACGTGCCATGCTGCAACACATTGATTTTACATGGCTTTTTGGGAGACAGCCGCCTTACAAAATTGTATGGAGATACAATTTTGTAGCTCGGTGGGCCATTCCCCGCGTGCCGCCTCTACTGTTGGCGGGCCTTAGCCGTGTCGATTTCAGGAATTTCCGAGGCGGCTTTGTTGTAAAATAGGTTATTATGGGTGTGGCGTTCATTGCAGATGCCATGCTGGGGCGCCTTGCGAGGTGGATGAGGTTCGCCGGACACGATGTGCTCTATTTCAGGGACATGGACGACAGGGAACTGGTAAGGACGGCACGTGCAGGGGGCAGGGTCCTGCTCACGAGGGACAGGAGGCTGCCCGAGGATTTCAGGGTGAGGTGCCTGCTCGTCAGGTCTGAAAGGCTGGATGAGCAGCTGAAGGAGGTCCTCTCGGTCTTTCCTCCGCCGGAGGATGCCGCACGGCGGTGCATGAGGTGCAACGTGCCGCTCGAGGCGGTCGGCAAGCAAGCCGTCAAGGATCATGTGCCCGAGTATGTCTACATACACCATGATCTGTTTCATAAATGCACGGATTGCGGCAGAATATACTGGGAGGGTTCTCACATGAGGGGTATGCTTGGGAGGATGGCGATGATCCGCCGGGGTGTCGCTGAATCAAAGGGACTGGGCTGATTCATCCAAGGATGGAGACGAGAGGGACTTTGAGGAAGAGGGCGTTTCTTTCGCTGGGACTCGTATTCCTGGTCATACTGTCAGGCACCGTCGGGTATTCCATCATCGAGGGATGGACCCTCTTCGACTCTCTCTACATGACGGTGATCACCCTCTCCACCATCGGCTACCAGGAGGTGAGGCCGCTGTCGTATACGGGAAGGGCCTTCACCATAATCCTCGTCTTCGTCGGTGTGGGTGCGGTGGCCTATGGTATAAACAACGGCATCAGGGTGGTCTTCGAGGGTGAAATCCAGAAGGCCTTCGGGAGGAGAAGATTGGAAAAGAGGCTGAAGTCGATCAGGGACCACTTCATTGTGTGCGGTTACGGGCGCATGGGCAGGATAATATGTCATGAGCTGAAGGCCAAGGACGTCCCGTTCGTGGTCGTGGAGAAGGACCCGCCCGAGCTCGATGCGGACGAGGAGACGGTCTTCGTATTCGGCGATGCGACCAAGGATGAAGTGCTCAGGCAGGCCGGGATCGAGAAGGCGAAGGGGTTGATATCGGTCCTTTCCACGGATGCCCAGAACCTCTACGTGGTCCTGAGCGCGAGGGAGCTGAATCCTTCCCTATTCATAGTAGCGCGTGCCGGAGAGGAGGGCTCCGGACAGAAGCTCCTCAGGGCGGGTGCCGACCGGGTGGTCTCACCCTACCACATAGGAGGGCTCAGGATAGCCCATACGGTCTTGAAGCCCGCGGTCGTGGACTTCCTCGAGTTCGCCACCAAGAGCGGAAACCTGGAGCTGCAGATGGAGGAGGTCCCGGTCGAGGAAGGGGCGGGTATTGCAGGCAAGACGATCCACGAGGCCGGCGTCGGCAGGGAACTCGGCGTCATCGTCGTAGCCATCAAGAGGAAGGACGGTGACATGAAGTTCAACCCCGTGCACAACACCCGTATAAACGCAGGTGACACCCTGATAGCGATAGGTGAGATCGAGAGGCTCAAGTCCCTCGAGAGGCTGGCGAGGGGCCGCGCTTGACCCCCGGCCTGTCACGTCCCGGCCCGGAGCTTTTCCAGGGCTTCATCGAAGAGCCTGTTGAGCCTTCTCGTCTCCTCCTCCAGCCTGTCGAGCACGGCTGATACGTCCGTCCTGCCCAAAGACCGGGCCTTCGCGGACCAGTGCCTGAAACCGTCTGCGTGCTCGTCGTTGTGCTCCTTCCAGTGGTGGAGCAGTCTTTCCAGTTTCTCGATCTCGTCCATTCTGCCTCCCCTTTGATCCGGCTGTCCGCTGCCGTGTTCACAGCGGTGTGAGCCTGCCGTCCTCCAGCCGGTATACCCTGTCCGTCGTGTCCGGCAGCAGCTCATGGGCGTGTGTTATGATCATGTATGTGTCGGCATGCTCCTTCAGGTACCCGACGACCCTCTCCCTCGTGGCTGCATCGAGCCCGGCGGTCGGCTCGTCGAGCAGGAAACACTCGGGCTTCATAGCCACGATCGTGGCTAATGCGACGAGCCTCTTCTCTCCGCCGGAGAGCCGGTAGGTCACCCTGTGCTCGAACCCCTCGAGTCCCAGCGCCCTGCAGGTCTCCCTCACTATGGCCGCGGCCTCTTCGTGGGACCTGCCGAGGTTCAGCGGACCGAAAGCTATATCCTCCTCCACCGTGGGACTGAAGAGCTGGTCGTCTGAGTCCTGAAACAGCAGGCCGATCCGCTGCCTCACCTCCCTGAAGTCCTCCTCGGTCTTCCTCGCCCTTCCGAAGACCCTTATCTCCCCCGACTCCGGGCTCAGCAGCCCCATTATGAGGTGGAAGAGGGTGGTCTTTCCGGCCCCGTTCGGCCCGACGAGGCCTATCCTGTCCCCCTTTTTCAGCGAGAAGTTCAGGCCGCTGAAGACCCTCTTCCCGTGGGGATAGGAGAAGCCCAGGTTGTCTATCTCTATCAAGTACTCACCGTGATCCATTAGACTCCATCATACGGGCGGATTCGACGCGCTCGGCGCTCGTTTAGACGATCGCCAGCACGGCCGTCAGGGCAGCCATCGAGAGGCCGAAGGCCACGTCTCCCTTTCCGAGCCTGAAATGGCTCACAACCGGGAATCTGCCGCTGAATCCCCTGCACAGCATCGCCTGGTATATCCTCTGAGACCTGTCGTAGCTCCTGACGATCAGCATCCCCACGAGGTATGCATACGTCCTGTACGTGTGCATGTTCGTGCCGGGCCTGAAGCACCGTATCAGCATGGCGTTCCTGAGCCTGCCGTATTCCTCGTGCAGGACGGTTATGTATCTGTAGAAAAAGAAGAACAGGTGGACGAGCTTGTCGGGCATCTTCAGGTGGATGAGTGCGTGGGCGAGAGAGAAGACTTCAGATGTGCCGAGTACTGCTATAGTGGCAAGCACTATGGCATTGGTCTTGAGGGTGATGGAGACGGCGTAGAGGATGCCCTCACGGGTGGCTGTCAGGGGGCCGATCTGGAAGGCCGCCACTCCCGGATAGCTGAATGGTATGAATATCCACAGCAGGGTGACGAACGCGTTCACGGCAACGAGCCTGCTCAGGAGTTTCCTCCTGTCGAGCCTTGCGAGCACAGCCAGCACTGCAGAGGCCGAGAGTGCGGCCGCCGGTCCCTTCAGTCCCTGCATGACGGCGATGACGAGGACGTAGGGCACCACGGTCAGGAACTTCACCCTCGGGTCGAGCCCGTGGAGGAATGAGCCGCCTTCTGCGAATTCCTCGAGATGCACTTACACCTCTACCCGCAGTCCTTCCCGTGTCTCGGTCATTTCCTGTTCCTGCCCTTGAAATACATCGCCATCCCCATGAGCCCTATGATGTAGCCTATGCCGCCGAGTATCTCGGTGACGCCCGGTCTTCCGCTCTCCTCCTGCAGCTTCAGCAGCATCGTGGTCACCGGCTGGAGCTTCCTCTCGAGCACCCTGCTCACCACCGCCTCGATCTCTCCGGGCGATGCCGCAGGGAGTGCCGCCGGTGAAGGAGGATGTCCGGACCCTCTCTCCGTTTTCTCCGCCTTCCCGCCTGCAGGAGCCTGTAACCCCATCGCCTTCCTGACCTCTTCTTCGTCGATCGTGTAGTCGTTCCGGTGGCCCATGCTTGCAAGGAGTACGAGCCTGATGGGGGTGACCTTCGGTATCTTGAAGGTGAACCTCCCTTCATCGTCCGTTCTGCCCTCGAGGAGTTTCTCCCCTGTCTTTGCATCGAAGACCTCGATGCGTGAATTCCTGCTCCTTGTGCCGTCGGCGAAGTATCCCTCTGCATGTATCATCCCGTCTTCCGCATAGGCATAGATGCTCACCTTGTGGGCGTAGGCGGTGGAAGAGACGACAAGCAGTAACATCACGGCGTCACGGACGACCCTGAATCCACGCCTTGAGAACCTTGAGGCTCGTTTTCTGAATCCCGAGTTTTGAGTCTTGGGTTTTGAGGCTTGTGTGTTCACTTCCCGACCTCCAGCACCTCTGGTTTTACTTTCTTCAGGAATGTTACGCAGAAGCCCGTGACGATGCCCTCGATCACCATGACCGGCAGGTGGGCTGCGAGCACGAGCCTTGCCATGCCGACAAACCCCTCACCGGTGCTCAGAAGCGCGGCGGCGACGAGTATGCCGCCCAGGGCGGTCCCTGTGGCGCCTGCGCCGAACCCTGCAAGGGCGCCCATGCGCCCCCCTCTGCGGACGGGCCGGTTGAAGATGTAGTAGGCCGTGACACCGGGTGCGGCCATGATGACCGTATTGACCCCGAGCGTGGTGAGTCCGCCGAACTGAAAGAGCACGGCGTGGAGTACGAGCGCGACGACGATGGCCGGGAAGGCCATCCATCCGAGCAGCACCCCCAGCAGCCCGTTCAGGACGAGGTGTACGCTCGACGGCCCGACAGGCACGTGTATCAACGAGGCGACGAAGAATGCAGACGAAAGGACGGCCACCTCGGGTATCCTGTCGTAGTCCATCTTCTTCAGTCCCGCTGCCACGCCGCCTGAGGCGAGCAGCGCACCGGCGACGAGCACGGGAGCCGAGAGGACCCCTTCGGAGATATGCATCTTATCGCTTCTCCCTCGTTTCCATTGAGCAGCCCCTCGTGCGTACCCGTCCACTGCCTTCGGACATGTGCATCCTATCTCATCTCCCTGGTCCTCACCCATATGACCGCTCCTATCTCAACCGGATACTCCCTGCCCTTGCGCTTCAGCCTGAAGTCGGCGGTGTTCAGGGCTGCAAACCCCCACCATCCGGCTGCAGGCATCGCATAGGTGAAGACACCGTCGGCATCGGCCTTGACCACCTGGGTAACGTAGGGTTCGGCCGGCGGCTTGATCTTTCCGTCCTCGTTGAAGTACTCCACCTCCACCTCTGCATAAGGTACGGGCCTGCCGTCGACCTTCACGATCCCCTGGAATACATTGCCGGCCCAGAGGCCGTAGGGCCTCGTCAGGGGGACGATCTCCGTCTTCAGCCCGACCTCGGCGTCCCAGCCCGTCTCCATGCCGAGCGCATCCACGACGACCTTGCTGTAGTGGATGATGAAGGTCTCTTCTGCAGGCTCCCAGTAGGGGGCGGGCTCGACATAGAAGACGTGGTCCCCCGGGCTCTTCACCCTGTAGTCAGCCTCCCAGGTGGAGAATCCCTTGACCGTCTTCTTCTTGAGAGCCGGCAGGAGGTCTTGCTTTCTGCCGTTGATCATGACGCCGAAGGCCTTCGGCCTCGCCATCTCCATGTACTGGCCCTCAAAGGGGTGGATGAACATGAGCCGGAGATGGATGTTTTTGTCGTCTCCCTTTGAGACTATATCGTCGGATGGTATGATGACGCCGAAGTGCGCCCATGAGACGGACGCAGAGAGCAGCGCGAGCAACAGGGCCGCCGCTTGAACCAGGAACATCCTCATCTCTGATCCTCCCTCTAAAGCATGATGCCGCCCCTGGCGAGCCGGTTCAACGAACAAAAAAGGCCACGAAGTCCACCTTACTAAGTGGTGATGGACCTTCATGGCCTCTCCCCGCAACTCAAAAGCCTGCCTCCGGCCTCTTCCACCGGAGACAAAAAGGCCACAAAAGTCATGCATCGACCTTCGTGGCCTCCCAAGCCTTCATGGCTTGCATTGTCCGTAGCTGTGCATGCGACGAATACTGATACCGACAGCCTATCACAAGGCCCCGGCGCTTGTCAAGCGCCGGGCTGCCGCGAGTTGGGCCTGATTTTTGCGGCCGCAAGTCCGTATGATATAATATTCGGGCCTCGACTCCGGCGGGGCGGGAGGAGTTGCATGGATATAATCGGGAGGAACAGGAGGCTCGAGGAGCTCGACAGGAGATACCTCTGGCATCCCTTCACCCAGATGAAGGAGTGGGAGGAGGGCGTGCCCGTCATCATCTCGGAGGGCAGGGGGAGCTTCCTCAAGGACGTCTACGGCAGGTGGTATCTCGACGGTGTCTCCTCACTGTGGGTCAACGTACACGGGCACAGGAAGCAGGAGATAGACGATGCGGTCAAGGCCCAGCTCGATAGGATATCCCACTCGACGCTCCTCGGGCTCGGCAATGAGCCTGCAGTTGAGCTGGCGGAGAGACTGATAGGCATCGTGCCCGCCGGCCTGTCGAGGGTCTTCTACTCCGACAACGGCTCCACCGCGGTCGAGGTCGCGCTCAAGATGTCCTACCAGTACTGGATCCACAGAGGGGTGAAGGGCAGGGACAAGTTCGTCTGCCTGAACAACGCCTACCACGGCGACACCCTCGGCGCGGTGAGCGTAGGCGGCATCGACCTCTTTCACGAGGCCTTCAGGCCCCTGCTTTTCGAGACCTTCAGGGCACCCTCGCCTTATTGTTACCGGTGTGAACTCGGGCTCGTGTTACCGGGGTGCGGTCTCGCCTGCCTCGAGCGGCTCGATGCGATCCTCAGGGAGCACGCCCACGAGATCGCCGCCGTCATCATCGAGCCGATGGTGCAGGGTGCAGGGGGGATGATCGTCTCCCCTCCGGGCTACCTCGGCGGGGTCCGCAGGCTGACGAGGGAGTACGGCGTGCTCTTCATCGCCGATGAGGTCGCCGTCGGCTTCGGCAGGACGGGAAGGATGTTCGCCTGTGAGCACGAGGATGTCGCACCCGACATCCTCTGCCTCTCCAAGGGCATAACCGGTGGTTACCTGCCGCTCGCCGCCACTGTAACCACCGAGGAGGTCTACTCGGCGTTCCTGGGTGAGTACAGGGAGCTGAAGACATTCTTTCACGGCCATTCCTACTCTGGGAATCCACTGGCCTGTGCAGCGGCAATAGCCTCGATCGGTCTCTTCGAAGAGGAGAAGACCGTCGAGGGTGTCAGGGAGAAGGAGAAGATACTGAAGGAGTGGCTTGAATCGGTCAGCGGGCTCGATCATGTCGGTGACGCGAGGGGCTTGGGCCTCATGGCCGGTGTGGAACTCGTCAGGGACCGTGATGACAGGAAGCCCTATCCGCTCGAAGAGAGAATAGGGTTCAAGGTCTGCCTGAGAGCACGCGACAAGGGCCTGCTGATAAGGCCTCTCGGCGACGTCGTCGTGATCATGCCGCCCCTCTCCATAGAGAGGGAGCATCTTGCAGGGATGCTCGATATAATCAGGGACTCCATCGAGGAGGTCACCGGCGGGTGATCTCAGTTCTTCATCATGCCCGATTGGGCGGTGTAGAGCTCCTGGTAGAGGCCGCCTGAGGCGAAGAGCTCACTGTGGCTCCCCTGCTGTATGATCCTCCCCCTGTCCATGACCACGATGCGGTCCGCCTTGTTGATGGTGGAGAGCCTGTGTGCTATTATCAGGACGGTCCTGCCAGGCATTATCGATTCGAGGGCATGCTGGATCTTTGCCTCTGAGTCGGCGTCGAGTGAGGACGTCGCCTCGTCGAGTATGAGTATCTTCGGATTCTTGAGAATGGCCCTCGCAAGGGAGAGCCGCTGCTTCTGACCGCCTGAGAGCTTCACGCCGCGCTCTCCGATGTACGTGTCGTAGCCGCGGGGCATCTCCATGATGAAGTCGTGGGCGTATGCGGCCCTTGCCGCACCGATGATCTCCGTATCGGTCGCCTCAGGCCTGCCGAACGAAATGTTGTTCCTGACCGTGTCGTCGAAGAGCAGGACGTCCTGGGATACCACGCCGATGTGAGAGCGTATGCTCCTGAGGGAGTAGTCCCTGATGTCGGTTCCGTCTATCAGTATGCTGCCGGTGTAGTCCTTCCAGAACCCGAGGATCAGGTCTATCAGGGTGCTCTTGCCCGCGCCGCTGTAGCCGACGATCGCGATGGTCTCGCCCGGTCGGATCTCGAGTTTGACGTCCTTCAGGGCCGGCTCAGTGGAGTCCGGATATTTGAACGACACGTTGTCGTATACGATGTGGCCTCTTATCTCGGCCTTGTCCACGGAGCCGCCTCGTTCATCTTCGATCAGGAAGACCTCCTTGATCCTGTGAAGGGCGGTTCTGATCATCTGGAAGTTGTTGTTCACCTGGCCGAGTCTTTTCAGGGGCGTGTAGATCATCATTATCGCCGTGATGAACGAGAAGAAGGAGCCGACCGAGAGCTTGTTGTTGATGATGAGGTAACTGCCGTACCAGAGAATCACGGCTATTCCGGCACCCGCGATGATCTCCATGGCCACGGACGTGAACTCCCTTATCCTCACCTCTCTCATCACGTTGCGGTAATGCCGCGAGACGGCCTCGTCATTGCGGCTGCGCATCATCTCCTCCATCGTGAACGCCTTGACGACCCTTATGCCGAGCACCGTCTCCTGGACCATCTTGGTCACGTCCGATATGAACTCCCTCGTCTTCTTGCTCGTCTTCTTCATCCTCTTGCCGAACCTGTCGGTGACGAGCACGACCAGCGGGATGACGGTGAACGAAAGCAGGGCGAGGTCCCACCTCCTGAAGAGCGCGACAACGGCGAGCGCCACGACCGTGGCGGACTGTACGAAGAAGTTCCTCGCAGTGTTTGCGATCAGGTTCTCGAGACTTCCTATGTCGTTGAGGACCCTCGATATTATCGAGCCGCTCGACTTGGCGGAGAAGAAGGATACCGGGAGGCTCAGGAGCTTGTTGTAAAGGGTCTGCCTGAGCGTCTTCACGATCTTCGCACCAATGGAGCTCATCAGGAAGTTGTTGAGGAAGGCGAAGAGCCCCCTGAGCACGAACAGCAGGAATATCCCTGCAGGAAGCAGGTAGAGTACGGTCCTGTTCCTCTCTACGAAGAGGCTGTCGAGGGACGGTTTGACGAGCCATGCGATGGCGCCGTTGATGGCCGACAGCGCGAGGCTGCAGATGATCGCAACCGTCAGCCGCGGGAGGTGCTGTCTCGTGAGCGCCCATATCGTGTGGAAGTCGTTTCTCCACTCCTTGGAAGAGGCGTCAGTGAAAAAATTTTTCATGGTTATAGTATACTATACCGGTGACCCCACTTTAAAGAAAGGTCCAATGGAGAAGACGTCTTCTATACACTATAGATCCGTTTTTGTGGTCCTCCTGTTGTTCGGATTGAGCCTGCCCCTCTCAAAGAGCCTCAGCAGCATGCTGACGGGACTCGTCTATCTCTATGCCGCTGCAGCGGCGTCTTTGGACCGTGAGTTCAGGCGGTGCATAACAGAGGGTGTCAGGCAGCCGCTGAACCTCTCCATAGCCCTGTACGTCGCGGTTGCACTCATAGGGTTGTTCTTCAGTGAAGACCTTGTCGAGGGCTTAAGGCGGTTCAAGACCGTGTCAAACCTTCTCCTTGTTTACGTGATGGTATCGATGTTTCTCGACCTCGACCAAGACGCATCGGGCCGCTTCAGGCGGGGGGAGCAGCTGCTGTTTGCGCTGATTGCGGGCCTCTTCGTTTTCGACATTATCGGACTCTCCACATATCTCGGCATAACAGGTGACGAGCCGTACAAGCTGCCGCTGAAACCCCTGAACACGCACCACATATGGTTTGCCAACCTGAACGCCGTCGGTCTTTACACCGCGCTCTCCCTGCTGCTGTTTTCGTCATACCGCAGGAATCCTGCTGTGAAGGCATTCCTCGTATCTTTTGTCGTGACGGGGATCGTCTCGATAGTGCTCTCAACATCCAGGACTGCATGGCTCGGCATCGCGGTCGTGATCCCACTGATCGCATTCTTCCTCTTCGAGAAGAAGAGCCGGTTTCTCGCCGCTCTGCTCGTGCTGGCAGGAGCTGCGGTGCTGCTGTACCTCTGCAGTTCCACGGTGCATTCGAGGATACTCCAGATATTCAGTGATGTCGCGGGGTTTTACTCCGATCCATCGGTTTTCAGCTCCGTGGGCGGCAGGTTCATGATGTGGAAGGCATCGTGGAAGATGTTCCTCTCGAATCCGGTCTTCGGAGTGGGAACCGGTGACTACATAGTTACGGTCTCGAGGTATGTCGACTCAGGCGAGTTTCCGCGCTACCTCCTTACATTCAACCAGCCTCACAACATCTTCATCTTCGCGCTCGCAACGAACGGCCTCGTGGGCCTCGCAGCCGTACTCTATCTCTTCTTTCGCACGGTCGCGCTCTCGAAGAGGATGCTCGGGGCAGGCCCGCAGGAGAGACTGTTCGGTTTCGTCTCACTCTCGGTGGCGGTGCACTTCATGGTTGCAGGCCTGGCGGACTCCCTGCTCCACATACAGGTGCTCCTGTGCACCTTCGCCTTCATCCTCGGTGTGTGTCTTCGAAAGACGTCCATCATTGAGAGAGGCGAAGTGAGCGTGTGTCGAACCGCCTGCTCACGGGCGGAGCCTGAGAGAGAAGGGATGAGGGTCCCGGAGGTGGTATGAAGGTCAGCGGTTTCACCTTCATGAGGAATGCAAGCATGCTCGGCTATCCCTTTGTCCAGTCGATAAAGTCGGTGCTGCCCATAGTCGACGAGTTCATCATAGCTCTTGGTCCATGTGAGGATGAAACCGAGGAGATGATAGAGGATATCGGAAGCGCCAAGATTAAAATCATCCATACACAATGGAATGAAAACATGCGGACGGATGTGCGGCTGAAAGGCTTCGTCTACGGCCAACAGAAGAGCATAGCCCTGTTCAACTGTACGGGAGACTGGGCCTTCTACCTCGAGGCCGACGAGGTCGTCCACGAGGACGACCTGCCGGTCGTCAGGGCCGCCATGGAGAAGTACCTTCATGACGACAGGGTGGAGGCGCTCGTCTTCGATTACATCCACTTCTACGGAAACAGGAACACGTTTGCATGGTCGCCCGGCTGGTACAGGAGGGCGCCGAGAATACTCAGGAACAACATACCGAGCTGGGCCTCGGAGGGACTCTTCTTCATCGTGATGGAGACCCACAAGCGGGGCAGGTACCCGAGGGCGGCCCTGACAGGGGCCAGAATATACCACTACGGCTGGGTCAGGAGCGAGGAGCAGATGAACCTGAAGGCGCGGCGGGTAGGAAAGTACTGGCGTCCGGAGAATCCCCCTGAGATAAGGTATTCGGACATAGACGGTGCGGTTCTGCACGAGTTCAAGGGGGCTCACCCTGCGGTCATGCAGGAGTGGCTGCCCGAGGCCGAGGGGATTTTCAAGGCCGACCCCTCTCACAGGCTGACGAAGAGGGAACTGAAGCACAGGGTCGGCCTGCTGATCGAGCGGACGTTCGGTGTCGACCTGAGCAAGAAGCATTTCAGGCTCGTGAGATAGACAGTGACGCCTTGATGAAGATATCCGTGATCATCAGCACATACAACCGTCCGCACTACCTCCGGAAGGTGCTCTGCGGCTACATGAGCCAGACCTTCAGGGAGTTCGAGGTCGTCGTCGCTGATGACGGTTCCTCGGGGGAGACGGCCTCTGTCGTGGATGAGTCCGCACGCGCATCAGACATCCGGGTGATTCACGTCTGGCATCCTGACGAGGGTTTCAGGCTCGCCATGATAAGGAACCGGGCTGTTGCAAGGAGCTCGGGAGAGTACCTGATCTTCACGGACGACGACTGCATCCCGGCTCCACGCTTTGTGCTGGATCACTACAGGTATTCAGAGGAGGGTTTCTTTCTGCAGGGGCACAGGGTCCTGATCGGCGAGGGGGCGTCAGGGGGGTTCGACCACGGTAGTACGGCCCCTGCGAAGCTCTTTGCACTCATGCTGCGCGGGGAGGTGGGAAACTTCCTGAACTCCTTGAGGCCGCCCCTACCCTGGATCAGGAAGGGGGAGTCGCTGAGGGGGATCAGGGGCTGTAACATGAGCCTCTTCAGGCGGGACTTCCTTGCTGTCAACGGCTTCAACGAGGATTTCGAGGGGTGGGGAAGAGAGGACTCCGATCTCGTTGCGCGACTATACAAGTTCGGCATAAGGCGTAAGGACGTCAAGTTCCGCGCCTGCTGCTTCCACCTGCACCATGCAATGTTCGACAGGGAGAGGCTCGAGAGGAACACGGCTCTCCTCAGGCAGGCCGTGGAGGGCGATCACTACTGGTGCAGAAACGGTGTCGACAAGTACTTGGACGGGCGGGCATGAGCATATCGGCCGTAATCATAACACGCAACGAGGAGGACCGGATCGAGAGATGCTTGGAGAGCCTTTCGTGGTGCGACGAGATCGTCGTCGTCGATTCGGGAAGCACCGACGGCACGGTCGAGGTGGCGAGACGCTTCACCTCGAAGGTCTTCGTGGAGGAGTGGAAGGGGTTCGGCCCTCAGAAGCAGTCCGCCCTCGGCAGGGCGGCATCCGAGTGGGTCCTGAGCATAGACGCCGACGAGGAGGTCACGGCTGAACTGTCGGAAGAGATCCGCCGCGTAATCGGAGGCGGCGGGGGAAAGGCGGGATACCTCATACCCCGCAGGAACCTTTACGGCGGGAAGTGGCTGCGCTTCGGAGGCCAGTACCCCGATCTCGTGCTCAGGCTTTTTCGAAGGGAAAGGGGGAGGTTCTCGGAGAGCCCGGTTCACGAGCGCGTGGTCGTCGAGGGGGATTGCGGAAGGCTGAGCTCTCCCATCATACATTACGCCTTCAGAGACCTCTCCTCCATGGTCCGAAAGCTCGACGACTACTCGACGCTTGCCGCCATGCAGCTCTACAGGGACGGCTGCAGGGCCGGGGTCCTGACGCCGTTGACTCATGCCGTGTCCTTGTGGGTGAAGGACTATCTCTTGAGGCTCGGTTTCATGGACGGCTGGGAGGGCTTCAACGTGGCACTGCTGAAGTCACTCGGTGCGTACTTCAAGTATGCGAAACTCCGCGAGCTCCGGGCAGGAGGAGGCGGCCGTCCCTGAGGCGTGCCGCATTTCAGGGACCGTCACTTCCGCCGCCTCCTGCCTCGAAGACCTCCTTCAGCCTATCGAGGGTCTTCTCCCCCACGCCCCTGACCTCGAGCAGCTCGTCCATCTTCCTGACAGGTCCGTGATCTCTGATAAACTGCAGGATCGCCGCTGCCTTCTTGTCGCCGATACCCTTCACCCTGGTCAGCTCTTCATGCGTGGCCTTGTTGATGTCCAGCTTCTGGGCATCCGCCCTCGGGGCGGTCCCGGTGCCGGCAAGAAGGATACACAGAACTACGGCGGCTACCGCTTTTCTCATGACACCCCTCCCTGTCACAAGGTTTTTCTCAGGGCATCCGCCCTATGATGCCCCTTCCCTCTGTATCACGACCCTCGTCGTCTTTATGAGGATCACGATGTCGAGCCATAGGTTCCAGTTTCTCACATACCACGTGTCGAGGGACACCCGGTATTCGTAGGACGTGTTGCTCCTGCCGCTAACCTGCCACAGTCCGGTTATGCCCGGTGGTACGCGGAAATAGAACTCGGCGTTCTCCCTGTAGTACTTCTCGATCTCCTCCTCGACGACCGGCCTCGGCCCGACAAGGCTCATCTCGCCCTTCAGCACGTTGAATATCTGCGGCAGCTCATCGAGGGACGTCTCTCTCAGGAACCTGCCGAGCCGCGTAACCCGCGGGTCGTTTCTCAGCTTTCTGTGCTCCTCCCACTCGGCCCTCGCCGCCGGGTCGGTATCGAGTATGTGTTTCAGCCTCTCGGGTGCATCCTGATACATCGTCCTGAACTTGTAGCACATGAAGGGCCTTCCGCCCCTGCCCACACGCTGCTGCTTGAATATGGCCGGTCCTCTCGATGTCACCTTTATCAGTACGGTGATGGCGAGGAGCGGAACCGCGAGGAGCAGGAAGAGCAGGGCCCCGACCGTATAGTCGAAGAGCCTCTTCGCTGTGTAGTTGATCGGCCGCGACAGGTTGTTCTTTATCTCGATAATGATGGCCTGCTCGTTGAAGAAGTGCCTGAGTTCGGTGCCGAGCACAGCGATGCCTGATATGTCCGGTATGTACAGGGTGTTCTCCACCTTGTGCTGGATGGCGTTGATGATCCTGACGAGCCTCTGCTTGTCGAGTTCGGGCTTGGCTATCACGATGTCATGGATGACGCCTCTCTTTATGTACCTGTCTATTCTGTCTATGTAGCGATGTATCCTTACGCCCTCTATATCCCGCTGGCCGTTGGGCTCTTCATCGATAAAGCCGGCCACGTCGTAGCCGAGGTTGGGTTCATTCCTGAGTGCGGCGAGGGCGAGCCTGCCGGCCTCGCCTGTGCCGAGTATCAGCACCTTTCTCTTCATCAGCCCGAATGAGTAGAGGAGCCTCTTTATCCTCGTCCTGATGAGCGGGAAGAACAGGAGCGACAGCAGCGACATGGTCAGGAGCAGTATCCTTGAGAATGTCGCCCCCTGCTTCCCTATGAAGAGGACCGCGAAGATCGCGAGCGAGGCGAACAGGGTGCACTTCGACAGGAGTTTCGCCTCGTCCCAGAATGCGATCCTCTTGGAGTACGCTCCCTGATACGCGAGAGTGGAAAGCCATATAGGGAATATCCAGTAGTACATGGCTATGCCGTGCTTGAACGGCGGTACGTCATGGAAGACGAGAGGGATGATGTTTCCCCTTATGAGGGCAGACAAGTAGAAGAATGCCGAAAGCGTGAGTATATCGGCGCTGATCAACAGGAAGACACCTATCCTGTTCTTCATCTTCGGGTCGAGTACCCTGAGCTTCACCATCCCTCCGTTGAGACGCAGAAAGAGTGAGACGACTCTTTTTGATGTTATATTATGAAAAAAGAGGCGGCCTCGTCAAAGACTTGAAATTATGGCGTATTCTCAATATAATTGTAAACATGCTTTCGAGGCTTTTGAGTGCCACGCTCATCGGAATAGAGGCATATCCCGTTGAGGTCGAGGTAGACATCACCTCGAAAGGCCTGCCGCACTTCTCACTGGTCGGGCTCCCGGATACGGCGGTCAAGGAGAGCAGGGACCGCGTCAGGGCGGCCTTGAAGAACACCGGTTTCGTCTTCCCGTTGAAACAGATCACGGTGAACCTCGCACCTGCAGATCTGAAGAAGGAGGGCTCCTCCTTCGATCTACCGATAGCCCTCGGCATCCTCTCCTCCGAGGGGGTCTTCGATGCAGAGACACTCAAGGGCTACATGGTCACGGGAGAACTCTCGCTCGACGGCAGACTCAAGCCTGTAAGGGGGGCGCTCTCGATGGCCATAAGGTCGAGGGAGATGGGGCTGAAGGGCATAATACTGCCGCCGGAGAACGCACCGGAGGCCGCCGTGGTCGACGGTGTGCCCGTATACGGGATGAGCGGCCTGACGGAGGTTGTGGAGTTCTTGAGGGGTGACGTCCCGGTCGAGCCCCTCGTGACTGACATCGAGGAGGTCTTGAGCGTCTCTTCGAGGTACGAGGAGGACTTCTCCGAGGTCAGGGGGCAGGAGCATGCAAAGCGGGCGATGGAGGTGGCTGCTGCAGGAGGGCACAACATACTCATGATTGGCCCGCCGGGGTCGGGTAAGACCATGCTGGCGAGGCGGCTGCCGACGATACTGCCCGGCATGACTTTCGAGGAGGCCCTCGGTACCACGAGGATACACAGTGTCGCCGGTACCCTCGGTCCCGGACAGTCTCTCCTTGCAACCAGGCCATTCAGGGCTCCTCACCATACCATATCGGACGTGGCCCTCATAGGCGGAGGCCAGTTCCCGAGGCCCGGCGAGGTCTCCCTCGCCCACAACGGCGTACTCTTTCTCGATGAACTCCCCGAGTTCAAGAGGAACGTTCTCGAGGTGCTGCGTCAGCCCCTTGAGAACGCAGAGGTCACCGTCTCGCGGGCGACCGCCACCGTCACGTATCCGGCCGGATTCATGCTCGTGGCCGCCATGAACCCCTGTCCCTGCGGCTACATCGGGGATGCAAAGCACCAGTGCACTTGCACGCCCGGGCAGGTGCACAGGTACAGGACGAGGGTCTCCGGCCCCCTGCTCGACCGTATAGACATACACATAGATGTGCCGGCGGTCCACTACAGGGAGCTCGCATCGAGCCGCAACGAGGAGAGTTCCGCGGAGATACGGGAGCGGGTCGTCAGGGCGAGGGAGATACAGCAGGAACGCTACAGGAAGGACAGGATATACTGTAACGGACAGATGAAGACGAGGCACATCAAGAAGTACTGTGTCATGACCCGCGAGGCTCAGGAGATACTCGAGACCGCCATGAACAGCCTCGGTCTCAGTGCGAGGGCTTACTCGAGGATACTGAAGGTGTCACGCAGCATTGCGGACCTCGAGGGAAGCGCGGATATCCTGCCCCACCACGTATCCGAGGCCGTCCAGTACCGGACCCTCGACAGGGGAGTGTTTTAGAGCGCCTGTGACGCGATATCCGCTTGCAGTCTCAGCGAAGGGCTTCGTAAGACGGAAACTTTTCGGTTTATCTCTTTGCTCCGCCTTGCTGAAGACGTCCTTCATGAATTGAGAAAACCCCTTTCTGGGAAGGCCTAAAAGATATTGGTTTCAAGGCTTCCCGAAGCCTTGGAGAAGCGCTCCCTACCAGTCTCGATATGCTATAATCTATATCGTGATCGACTCTCTTTACTCCTGCCAGATTGCCGGAACCTGAGGGCATGGTGTTTCCGAAAAAAACCGCATCGAGGTCCGGGGCGTGCGAGGAGGTGACGACAGGAATGCGGACATTGAGGGATTTTTTCGAAAGAAACAGGAGGTGGGCTGAAAAGGTAAAAGAGACCGACCCGGACTTCTTCATGAATCTTTCAAGGCAACAGAAGCCCGAATACTTGTGGATCGGTTGTTCGGACAGCCGGGTGCCGGCAAACGAGATCGTCGACATGCTGCCAGGCACCATATTCGTTCACCGCAACATAGCCAACCTCGTGATAGATACGGACTTGAACTGCCTCTCCGTTGTTCAATACGCCGTGGAGATCCTGAGAGTTAGGCATATTATCGTTTGCGGCCATTACGGTTGCGGCGGCGTCCAGGCGGCCATGGAGGACAGGGAGCATGGGTTGATGGACAGCTGGCTGCAGAACATAAGGGACGTCTACAGCCGCCACCGGGAGCGGGTCGACGCGGTAGAGGATGAAAGGGCGAGGATCGATCTGATGTGCGAACTGAACGTCATCGAACAGGCGGCAAACTTGTGCCGCACGGCGATCGTACGGAGTGCGTGGCAGTCTGGGCGTGAACTGGCGGTTCACGGCTGGATATACGGCATCGAGGACGGGATACTGAGGGACCTCGACGTCTGTTTCACGAACCTTGACGAAATGTACAAGAGGATGGGATGACGCCTCGCCCGATGAAAGAGCTGCGGCACCACACGCACTTGAGCCGTAAGCCTTTACGGCACGCTTGTCAGACGCAGTACAGTCCGTGTTTAGACGTCCTTCACTCGCCATATCCTGCCAGGGGGTGTCACCTGCAAGTCCTGCCCCGCTGTTAAGGTGGCACTAAAAGTCATTATCTGCTATAATCGGGTTGAGTGTAGGACGGCGCTCGTTCTCTGCCGGTCGACCGGATGAGACAGGCTGCTCTGGCTTGCGGGAGGTGCTTCTGGAATGAAGAAGGCATTGCTCTTGTTTTTCACGGTATTCTTTTCCTTGCTTGTCGTGTTTCTGTCCGGCGAACTCGTCCTGCGCTACAAGATCAAGGCTTGGCCGTTCGAGGCGCCTCTATACAGGCCGGACTATCTGACCGCGCGCGACAGGCCTTTGCGCTGGAGGTTCTCTCCCACGGACGGAAGAAACAGCCTCGGACTGCGGAACCGAGAGATAGGGCCCAAGAAGAGCGGGGTCTGCAGGATACTCTTCATCGGCGACTCGCTGATCTGGTCCGGTGAGACCACATCCGGAAAGCTCTTTACCGAGGTTCTCGAAGACAGGTTGAACGCCGCTTACTCGACGGGGAAAAGGACCTTCGAGGTCATAAATGCAGGTGTCCCGGGGTACACTACGTACCAGGAACTCGAGTTCCTGAAGATTTACGGTCTCGACATGAAGCCCGACGTTGTCGTGCTCGGCTTTGTCTTCAACGACCTCTACTACAAGTATCTCCACCGGCCTACCGACAGCAGGCTCTTCGGCGCTGATCCAACATCACGCTTGCACTACTTCAATACTGACACGTTCCCAGGGATCATATTTGCGCGCAGCCAGCTCGCACACGAAATCGTGAGGAGGAGCATCGTCCTCTGGAAGAAACTTTCCGGCCGGCCTATCTACCCGTTTGAGCGTAGGCGTGACTTCTACCTGGCCTGGAAGGATTACGGGTGGTCACGCACACGGGAACTCATCGGAACAATGCAGGGGCTGCTCAAGGAGAGGGGAATACCTTTCGAGATCATGGTATACCCTGTCAGCGACCAGGTGAACGATCAGTATAGGCGTATCGACAAGCAATATGTCCTGTATCCTCAAAGAATGATCAGGAGGATCTGTGACACTTACGGCATCCCGGAGCTTGACCTGACGGAGGCACTCTATGAGAACGGCGGGACGAGCCTTTTCAGGGACTATCTCCACTTGAACGAAAAAGGGAACGATGTCGTTACCGACAAGGTCGAAAGCTTCCTGGTGAAAGAGCTGAAGATCGCTGCACCG
>Ga0256830_1000620_pt1 | contig 27178 bp, 20 predicted proteins | sample 128326metaG_FD_190537 | JGI IMG/M metagenome (GOLD analysis project Ga0256830, IMG submission 190537) | Hydrothermal vent microbial communities from Lau Basin, Pacific Ocean - 128-326 | ecosystem: Environmental > Aquatic > Marine > Hydrothermal vents | place: Pacific Ocean: Lau Basin | collected... | reverse complement strand
CGGCTTCGGCCTGCGCCTGCGGGACGGCCGGCGCTGGCTGGCGCAAGGGGATGAGTGCCTGCTGCCGGTGGAGGCCCTGTCCCTGGCGGGCGAGCACAATGTGCTCAATGCCCTGGCGGCCCTGTCCCTGGGGGATGCGGCCGGCCTGCCCATGGAGGCCATGCTGGAGGCCCTGCGCCGGTTCCCCGGCCTGCCCCACCGCATGCAGCGGGTGGCGGACAAGGGCGGGGCCGTGTGGTACGACGATTCCAAGGCCACCAACGTGGGCGCCACCCAGGCGGCCCTCGCCGGCGCCTCCCGCCCCGTGGTGCTCATCGCCGGCGGCGTGGGCAAGGGCGCGGATTTCCGTCCCCTGCGCGCGGTGCTGGCGGAGCGCGCCCGGGCGGTGGTGCTCCTGGGCCGCGATGCGCCCCTGCTGGCGCGGGCCTGGGAGGGCACGGCGCCGCTCCACCGCGCGGACTCCATGGAGGAGGCGGTGAGGACCGCGGCGCAACTGGCGCGGCCCGGCGACATGGTGCTGCTGTCGCCGGCCTGCGCGAGCCAGGACATGTTTCGTGATTTCGAGGAACGGGGCGAGGCCTTCGCCGCCGCCGTGGAGAGTCTGCCGTCATGAGCCGGATGATGAGAGCCACTGCCGCGCGGCGCCGCGAACGGGCGGAAGGCGCCGCTGAAAGATACGACTTTCCCCTGTGGGCGGCCTTCGCCATCCTGTTCGTGACGGGGCTGGTGATGGTGGGTTCCTCCTCCACGGCCATCGCCGACCGTCAGTTCGGCGAGCCCTTTCACTACCTGTGGCGCCAGATGATGTACGCGGGCGCCGCCCTGCTGCTGAGCTATGGGGTGTTGCATATCCCGCTGCAGTGGTGGGCCCGCATGGGCGGACCCTTGTTGCTGCTGTCCCTGGGGCTGCTGGCGGTGGTGCTCGTTCCCGGCATCGGGCGCGAAGTGAACGGCAGCACGCGCTGGATTCCCCTCGGCATCGCCAATTTCCAGCCCTCGGAATTGATGAAGCTGGCCATGGTGGTGTATCTGGCCGGTTATCTGGTGCGGCGCGGCGAAGAGGTGCGCAGCGCGGTAAGCGGTTTCGTCAAGCCCATGCTGGTGCTGGTGGTGACCTGCCTGCTGTTGCTGATGGAGCCCGACTTCGGTGCCGCGGCGGTGCTCATGGCCACGGCCATGGGCATGCTGTTCCTGGGCGGGGTGCGCATCTGGCAGTTCAGCTTGCTCATCGCCCTGGTGGTGCTGGCCCTGGCCGGCCTGGCGCTCATGTCGCCCTACCGCATCGAGCGCATCACCGCCTTTCTCGATCCGTGGGCGGATCCCTTCGCCAGCGGCTTCCAGCTTACCCAGGCCCTCATTGCCTTCGGGCGCGGCGAGTGGTTCGGCGTGGGGCTGGGCAGCAGCATCCAGAAGCTGTTCTATCTGCCCGAGGCCCACACGGATTTTCTGTTCGCCGTCATCGCCGAGGAACTGGGCCTGGTGTTCTCCCTGTTCATCATCGCCCTGTTCGCCTTCATCGTGGCGCGCGCCTTCGTCATCGGGCGCCGCGCGGAGCGCGCGGGCATGGTGTTCGCGGCCTACCTCGCCTATGGCTACGGCCTGTGGATCGGCATCCAGTCTTTCGTCAATATCGGCGTCAACATGGGCATACTGCCCACCAAGGGCCTGACGCTGCCCTTCATGAGCTATGGCGGCAGCAGTCTCATCATGTCCTGCGTGGTGATCGCGCTGTTGCAGCGGGTGGCGTTCGAGACCGCCGGGGAGGGCCGCTGATGGCGCTGCGGGTCCTGATCATGGCGGGCGGCACGGGCGGGCATATTTTCCCTGCCCTGGCGGTGGCCGAGTGTCTGCGCGGCGATGGCGCGGAGGTGCGCTGGCTGGGCACGCGCCACGGCATGGAGGCGCGCATCGTGCCCGGAGCGGGCATTCCCATGGACGTCATCGCCATTGGCGCACTGCGCGGCAAGGGCCCGGCGGGGTGGGTGCTGCTCCCCCTGCGCATGGGCCGCGCCCTGTTGCAGTCCCTGATTGTCATCATGCGCTACCGTCCGCTGGTGGTGCTGGGCATGGGCGGCTTCGTGTCGGGGCCGGGCGCGGTCATGGCGTGGCTGCTGCGCATTCCCCTGGTGATCCACGAACAGAACGCCATTGCCGGCCTGACCAACCGGGTTTTGAGCCGCATGGCCACCCGTACCCTGATGGGTTTTCCCGGCGCCATCGCGGGGCGTAAGAACCTGGTGGTGACGGGCAATCCCGTGCGCGGGGCCATCGCTGAACTGCCGCCGCCGGAAGCGCGCATGGCGGACAGGCAAGGCCCCCTGCGCCTGCTGGTGCTGGGCGGCAGCCAGGGAGCCAGGGCCATCAATGAGGCCGTCCCCAGCGCCGTGGCCCGCCTGTCCGGCGCCCGGCGCCCCCGCATCCGCCACCAGGCCGGCGAGCGCAACCTGGAAGAAGCGCGGAAACTGTACGCCAGTCTGGGCGTGGAAGGGGACGTGACCGCCTTTATCGACGACATGGCCGCGGCGCTGGGCTGGGCGGATGTGGTGGTGTGCCGCGCCGGCGCCCTGACCATCGCCGAACTCGCCGCGGCGGGAGTGGCCGCGGTGCTGATTCCCTATCCCTTCGCCGTGGACGATCATCAGACCCACAATGCCCGTTACCTCAGCGATGCCGGGGCGGCCGTGCTGCTGCCCCAGAACGGGACCCTGACCGATGAACTGCATGGCTGGCTGGAGGAACTGCTGAGGGAGGCGCCGCGCCGCCGCCTGCTGGACATGGCATGCGCGGCGCGGCGCCTGGCGCGGCCCGGCGCCGCGCGTACCGTGGCGCGCATCTGCATGGAGGTGGCCCATGGCTGACACGCGGCCTGTCCCCGCATCCTCCATCGCCGCCGAGGGCGTGCGCGGCCCGCAGGGCATGGGGCGCGTGCGGCGCATCCATTTCGTGGGTGTCGGCGGCGCGGGCATGAGCGGCATCGCCGAGGTGCTGTCCAATCTCGGCTACCAGGTGTCGGGTTCCGACCTCGCGCGGAGCACCGTGACCCAGCGCCTTGGCGAGATGGGCGTCGCCATCGCCATCGGCCACGATGCGGCCCTGGTGCGCGATTGCGACGTGGTGGTGAAGTCCTCCGCGGTGGGCGACGACAATCCGGAAGTGGCGGAGGCCCTGCGCCTGCGCATCCCCGTGGTGCCCCGCGCCGAGATGCTGGCGGAACTGATGCGCTTCCGCTACGGCGTGGCGGTGGCCGGCACTCATGGCAAGACCACCGTGACCAGCCTCATCGCCAGCCTGCTGGCGGAGGCCGGGCTGGATCCCACCTTCGTCATCGGCGGGCGGCTCAACAGCGCGGGCAGCAGCGCCCGCCTCGGCGCCGGTCAGTACCTGGTGGCGGAGGCCGACGAGAGCGATGCCTCCTTCCTGTGCCTGCAGCCCCTCCTGGCGGTGGTCACCAATATCGACGCCGATCACATGTCCACTTATGGCGGGGAATTCGCGCGCCTGCGCCAGACCTTCGTGGACTTTCTCCATCACCTGCCTTTCTACGGCCTGGCGGTGATGTGCCTGGACGATCCCGTGATCCGCGAGATCCTGCCGGACCTGTCGCGCCCCCTGCGCACCTACGGCGTCAGCCCGCACGCCGACGTGCGCGCCATCGATATCCGCCACGAGGCGGCCCGTTCCCATTTCCGCGTCACCTGGCCTGGGCGCGGGGACTGGCTGGACGTGACGCTCAATCTCGCCGGCCACCACAATGTGCTCAACGCCCTCGCCGCCATTGCCGTGGCCAGCGAACTGGGCGTCGGTGATGCCACCATTCAACAGGCCCTGGCGGGCTTCGAGGGCATCGCGCGGCGTTTCCAGGTCTACGGGGAGCTGCCTTGTGGCGAAGGCTCGGTATTGATGATCGACGACTACGGCCACCATCCCGGCGAGATCGAGGCGGTGATCCGCGCCATCCGCGCCGGCTGGCCGGGGCGGCGCCTGGTGGTGGTCTTTCAGCCCCACCGCTACAGCCGCACCCGTGACCTCTTCGACGACTTCGCCCGGGTGCTGGGGGAGGTGGATGTGCTGTTGCTGCTGGATGTCTATCCCGCGGGAGAGGCGCCCATCGCGGGGGCCGACGCCCACGCCTTGTGCCACACCATCCGCATGCGCGGCCAGACGGAACCCCTCTACGTGGAGGACATGGAGACCCTGAAGCGCGCCCTGGGCATGCAGTTGCGCGACCAGGACATCCTGCTGACCCTGGGCGCGGGGGACGTGGGCGCCATCGCCGCCCGCCTGGCCGAGCGCCTGCCTTGTGATCCGTTTCCCGGAGGAGGTGTTCCGTGACCGGTGAGAGGGGGCGTGAATTGACTCAGGCGCAACTGCGCCTGCTGGGGGCGTGGCGTGAGCGCGAGCCCATGTCGCGCCATACCTCGTGGCGCGTCGGAGGCCCGGCCGACCGTTTCTATCAGCCCCGCCACCTGGACGACCTGGCCGCCTTTCTGGCCGCCCTGCCCGAGGACGAGCCCTTGTTCTGGATGGGATTGGGCAGCAACCTGCTGGTGCGCGATGGCGGCATCCGCGGCACCGTGGTGTGCACCAGCGGCATGCTCAACGGCATCGAAATGCTGGGGGACGGGCGGGTGCGCGTGGAGGCGGGCGTCTCCTGCGCCAAGACCGCCCGCTTCTGCACCCGCGCCGGCCTGCGCGGGGCGGAGTTCCTGGTGGGCATTCCCGGCACCATGGGCGGGGCGCTGGCCATGAATGCCGGCGCCTTCGGCGGCGAGACCTGGCCCCTGGTGGTGCGCGTCGAAACCCTCGACCGCCATGGCGGGCGCCATGTGCGCGAGGCGCATGAATACGAAGTCGGCTACCGCGAGGTGCGCGGGGTGGCCAATGAATGGTTCGTGGCCGCGGAGCTGCGGTTGCGGGAGGGCGGCGCGGATGAGGGGATGGAACTCATCAAGCGCTTTCTCCACAAGCGCACCCAGACCCAGCCCACGGGCATCGCCAGCGGCGGCTCGGTGTTCCGCAATCCGCCCGGCGACTATGCCGGACGCCTCATCGAAGCCTGTGGCCTGAAAGGCTTCCGCATCGGCGGCGCCAGTGTGTCGCGCCAGCACGCCAACTTCATCGTCAACGACGGCCAGGCCTCCGCCGCCGACATCGAGTCCCTCATCGAATATGTGAGGGCGGTGGTGGAAAGGGAGACGGGCGTCGGCCTGATCCCGGAAGTGCATATCGTCGGGGAACACAAAAGGAGCGAAGACCATGAATAGTCCCGCGCCCCGGAATTTCGGCAAAGTGGCGGTGCTCATGGGCGGCCGCTCCGCCGAGCGCGACATCTCCCTGCGCAGCGGCGGGGCGGTGCTCGCCGCCCTGCGGCGCCAGGGGGTCGATGCCCACGGGCTGGATGCCGGCGCCGATGTGGTGGCCCGCCTCCAGGAAGGGGGCTTCGCGCGCGCCTTCATCGCCCTCCATGGGCGGGGCGGCGAGGACGGCGTGATCCAGGGCGCCCTGGAGACCATGGGCCTGCCCTATACCGGCAGCGGCGTGCTGGCTTCGGCCCTGAGCATGGACAAGTTGCGCAGCAAGCGGGTGTGGCAGGGCGCCGGCCTGCCCACCCCGCCCTGCCGCCCCGTCGCCCGCGAGGAGGACCTGGACGCGGCCATGGAGGCCGTCGGCCTGCCCCTCATCGTGAAACCGGTCCACGAGGGCTCCAGCCTGGGCATGACCAAGGTGTATTCGTGGGAGGCGCTGCCGGAAGCATGGCGCGCGGCGCGGGCGTACGACGCGGACGTGCTCGTTGAGCAATGGATCGATGGCCGGGAGTACACGGTGGCGGTGATCGGCGACCGCGCGCTGCCCCTCATCGCCATTTCCACGGGACGGGAATTCTACGACTACACGGCCAAGTATGACGATGATTCCACCTTGTTCGAATGCCCCTGCGGCCTGCCCGCGGCGCGCGAGGCCGTGCTTCAGGCCCTGGCCCTGGAGGCCTTCGCGGCCCTGGGTTGCCGCGGCTGGGGGCGGGTGGACCTGATCTGCGACGAGGACGACGAGCCGTGGCTCATCGAGGTCAACACGGTGCCGGGCATGACGGATCACAGCCTGGTGCCCATGGCCGCGCGCGCGGCGGGACTGTCTTTCGACGAAGTGGTCATGGAAGTGCTGGCCACCTCGCTGCATGAGAGCAAGACATGAGACGCAAGGGGCACAAGAACCGCAATCGCTACCGCCAGGCGTCGCGCGCGCGGCCGCCGCGCCGGCGCATGGTGCCGGCCGTGGCGCTGCTGGCCCTCGTGGCCGGTGGCGCGGGCCTGTACCACGCCAAGCCGTGGCAGTGGGAGTTGGGCGCCCAACTGGGGCATTACCCCTTCCGCCACATCAAGGTGGCCAGCACCTTCCGCCACCTGGACGCGGCCGCCATTCGCCGCATCGCGGCGCCTTTCGCGCGGGAAGGATTCTTTCTCACGGACGTGGGGCGAATTCAGGAGGCGCTGCTGGAACAGCCGTGGATCGCCGACGCGGCGGTGCGGCGCGAATGGCCGGATGTTCTCCATATCACCGTGGTGGAGGAGACGGCCGTGGCGCGCTGGGGGGAGGATGGCTGCCTCAACGCGCGCGGCCAGGTCTTCACGCCGGCGCATGCGCCGGCACTGCCCGGCCTGCCGCGCCTCGACGGGCCGCGCGGCAGCGGCGCCCTGGTGCTGGCCCGATACCGCGAAATCAGCGAGCGCACGCGGCCCCTGGGGCTGAAGGTTGCGGCCCTGAGCCTGGACGAGCGGCGTTCCTGGCGGCTGACCCTGGACAACGGCATCCGCCTTGCCCTGGGCAAGGACCAGGTCGGGGCGCGCATCCAGCGTTTCACCGCGGCCTACCCGCAACTGCTGAAAAGCAATGGAGGGCGCGAGATCGTGGAAGTGGATTTGCGATACGCAAATGGTTTTGTCGTGCGCTGGCGCGACGTGGCAAGTGTTGACAACAACAAGGCTCGCATGAGCTGAGGCAAGAGAGAGGAAACGTGCCAAGAAAAGATGAAAAAGACCTGATCGTCGGTCTCGATATCGGGACTTCCAAGGTGGTCGCCATCGTGTGCGAGATCACCGAGGAAGACAGCATCGAGGTGGTCGGTATCGGATCCCATCCCTCGCGCGGCCTGAAGAAGGGCGTGGTGGTCAACATCGAGTCGACGGTGCAATCCATACAGCGGGCGGTGGAGGAGGCCGAGCTGATGGCGGGGTGCGAGATACATTCCGTCTACACGGGCATCGCCGGCAGCCACATCCGCAGCCTCAACTCCACCGGCATCGTGGCCATCCGCGACGAGGAGGTGACGGCGGGCGACGTGGACCGGGTGATCGACGCGGCGCGCGCCGTGGCCATCCCGGCGGACCAGCGCATACTCCACGTCCTGCCCCAGGAGTTCATCATCGACAACCAGGAAGGGATCCTGGAGCCCATCGGCATCTCCGGGGTGCGCCTGGAGGCCAAGGTGCACCTGGTGACGGGGGCCGTGAGCGCCGCGCAGAATATCACCAAGTGCGTCAAGCGCTGCGGGCTGGAGGTGGACGACATCATTCTCGAACAACTGGCCTCCAGCTATTCCGTGCTCACCGGGGACGAGAAGGCCCTGGGTGTGTGCCTGGTGGACATCGGCGGCGGCACCACGGACATCGCGGTGTTCACCGAGGGGTCCATACGCCACACGGCGGTGATCCCCATCGCCGGCGACCAGGTGACCAACGACATCGCCGTGGCCCTGCGCACGCCCACCCAGCACGCCGAGGAGATCAAGGTCAAGTACGGCTGCGCCCTGGCGCAACTGGCCAACCCCGACGAGACCATCGAGGTGCCGGGCGTCGGGGAGCGCAAGCCGCGCCGCCTGGCGCGCCAGACCCTCGCCGAGGTGGTGGAGCCGCGCTACGAGGAGCTGTTCGTGCTCATTCAGGCGGAGCTGAGGCGCAGCGGCTTCGAGGATCTCATCGCCTCCGGCATCGTCATGACCGGGGGCAGTTCCAAGATGGAGGGTGTCATCGAGCTGGCGGAGGAAGTGTTCCACATGCCGGTGCGCCTGGGCGTGCCGCAGAATATTTCCGGTCTGGCGGACGTGGTCAGGAATCCCATACACGCGACGGGCGTGGGGTTGTTGTTGTATGGCTTTCAGCAGCGGGATGTGAAAAAGCCATTGCAGAAGGCAGGAGGAGGTTTCAATGGAATATGGGGCAGGATGAAGAGTTGGTTTCAGGGGAATTTTTAATCGTTAACCGGATATCGGATTTTACCAGAGGAGGAGGTGTGTAATGTTTGAACTGATGGATTCGTACAGCCAGAACGCAGTGATCAAGGTCATCGGCGTGGGGGGTGGCGGCGGCAACGCCGTCGATCACATGGTGGCGGCCAATATCGACGGGGTGGATTTCATCTGCGCCAACACCGACGCCCAGGCGTTGAAAAACTCCGCCGCGCGCACCACGCTGCAACTGGGCAGCAACATCACCAAGGGCCTGGGCGCCGGCGCCAATCCGGACATCGGCAAGCAGGCCGCCCTTGAGGACCGCGAGCGCCTGATCGAGGTGATGGACGGCGCCGACATGGTGTTCATCACCGCGGGCCTGGGCGGCGGCACGGGCACCGGGGGCGCCCCCGTGGTGGCCAAGGTGGCCAAGGAGATGGGCATCCTCACGGTGGCCGTGGTGACCAAGCCCTTTCCCTTCGAGGGCAAGAAGCGCAATCAGATCGCCGAGGAAGGAATCGAGGAGCTGAGCGAATATGTGGATTCCCTCATCACCATTCCCAACGCCAAGCTGCTGTCGGTGCTGGGCAAGGGGATTTCCCTGCTGGACGCCTTCAAGTCCGCCAACAACGTCCTGCTGGGCGCCGTGCAGGGCATCGCGGAACTCATCACCCGCCCCGGCCTCATCAACGTGGATTTCGCCGACGTGCGCACCGTGATGGGCGAGATGGGCATGGCCATGATGGGTTCCGGCGTGGAGCGCGGCGAGAACCGCGCCGTGGAGGCGGCCGAGGCGGCCATCAACAGCCCCCTGCTGGAAGATGTGAACCTGGCCGGCGCGCACGGCATCCTGGTGAATATCACGGCGGGCATGAATCTGTCCATTGGCGAGTTCGAGGAAGTGGGCAACACGGTCAAGGAGTTCGCCTCGGAGAACGCCACCGTGGTGGTGGGTACCGTCATCGATCCGGAGATGAGCGATGAACTGCGCGTCACCGTGGTGGCCACCGGCCTGGGCCGCGAGGAGGCCTACGAGGAGCCGCCCATGCAACTGGTGCAGAAGCGGGTGGTCAACAATGACGAGGAGGTGGACTACAAGGCTCTCGACCGCCCCACGGTCATCCGCAACGACATGTCGGCCGAGCAGGCCGCCCTCAAGGAGGGCACCAACCTGGATTTTCTCGACGTGCCCGCTTTTCTGCGCCGCCAGGCGGACTGAAGGGGAAAAGGGCGGCATAACAGTCGCTTGCATGTGGCATGGCGCTTCGGAGACGGTCCGGGCCGCCTCCGGGGCGGGGTATTTCTATGCAGAAAATCCGTGCTGTGATAATATCCGGCTGATTTTCGGGAGGAATATCCTCATGCCGATTCCCTGGCATTACATACGTGCCGCGCCGGGCGCGGCGGGAAGCCGTTCCTGGTGATCAGGCAGCGCACACTGAAGAATATCATCCGCGCCTCGGGCGCCGGGCTGCAGTCTGGAGAGAAGATCGTCCTCACCCTGCGCCCGGCTCCGGCCGATACGGGTATCGTTCTGCGGCGCATGGACGTGGGACGCCCCGTGGAAATCCCGGCGAGCGTGGAAAATGTCGTCAGGACGGCCCCCTCCATGGTGCTGGGACGGGACGGCGCGGAGGTCGCGGCGGTGGAGCACATGCTGTCGGCATGCGCGGGCCTGGGCATCGACAATGCCATCATCGAGCTGAGCGCTGCGGAACTTCCCGTCATGGACGGCAGCGCCGCGCCCTTCGTGTTCCTCATACAGTCGGCGGGCATTCAGGAACAGGACGCGCCGCGCAAGTACCTGCGCGTCAGGAAGGCGGTGCGGGTGGAAGAAGGCGGGAAGTGGGCAAAACTGGAACCTTTTACCGGTTTCAAGGTGACGTTTCGCGTAGACTTGCCGGATCGGGACGGGCCGGGGCGCGGCCGGGAGCTGTGTGTCGATTTTTCCCGCACTTCCTTTATCAAGGAAATCAGCCGTGCGCGCAGGCATGCCGGCACGGTGGCGGAGCGGAGCGGCTCGCGCTACGAGGATGAGTACCTCAAGCATCGCATCCTGGCGGCGACGGGCGACCTGAAGCTGCTGCGGCATGGCGTGATCGGCGCCTACAGTGCCCGGCAGTCGGGCCATGCTCTGAACCATCGCCTGATGAGGACGCTCCTGGAGGATGAAGATGCCTGGGAGATCCTGACATTTGGAGAGGCCGGGATGACGCCGCGGCAGGCCGCGCTGCGCGATGCCCTGGGCGGTTGAGCGGATCACTCCGCCGTCGTGTGGCGGTCGGCAAGGCGCCGCAGGGCCAGGCGCAGGCGCTCATCGTTCATGGTGTCCGCCAGGGAACGGACCAGGGCGGCGGTGTCCGGGCCGAGCCCGCGCGGGGGAGCGGTATCGCGGGGCTTTGCCTCCGGTGTGGCCGGCGCCGTGCGGATGTGCAGGGATGCAAGCCCCCGCAAGGGGGCATGACGGCGCAGCCGCGTCAGGAGATCGGGCGTGTGATACCGCAGCAGGGTGTTCCAGGCCGGGGAATCGGTCCGCAGCACGAGGCGCCGCCCGTCGTAGTTGAGGACGCGGCAGTGGCCCTCCAGTCCGTCCGGGAGGGATTGCTGGAGAATTTCGTCCAGGGACTCCAGTAACCGGCAATGCTGGAACAGTTCCGCGATGCGCGCGCCACGCGCCCGCAGCATGCACGACGGGGTGCGGGCATCGCTCATGGCCGTGGCCGGAATTCCGGATGGTCGCGGTAATGGGACATGAAACGTATATAACGGGAATCAGGATTTCCTAGGGATCGAAACAGACGGCAAATAGAATAACAACGCACGATATGAATATCATCTTTCTTGCAAAGCGCGCCAACCGGGCTGTCAGCCTCAACCTTGGGCATGGCTGGTCCGTGACCGTCATGATCGCCGTTTTCGCCGTGTTTCCCCTCCTGGGCGTGGGGGCGGGATACTGGCTGGGGGTTGCCTCGCAGGAGCGGCAGGCGGTTTCCCAGGAACTCAGGGCGGAATTGCAGCGCCAGCGCGAGCACATCGACCGGGTGGCGAACCAGGCCCGCGAGGACATGAAGGGACTCACGGTGCGCCTGGGGCAGCTTCAGGCCCAGGCGGTGCGCCTGAACGCCCTGGGGCGGCGCCTGGTGGAGGCGGGCAAGCTGGACAAGGAAGAATTCGATTTCAGCAGCCTGCCCGCGCAGGGCGGCCCGGAAGGCGACCCGGACCAGGGGCGGCAGATGACGCCCCCCGATTTCCTCCGCGCCCTGGACCAGCTCGCGTCGGAGCTGAGCCGGCGCGAGAGCCAGTTGCGGGTGATCGAATCCCTGTACATGAACCGTGAACTGCTGCGGGAGGTGAGGCCCACGGGCAGGCCCATACGCAAGGGCTGGATCTCGTCCTATTACGGCATGCGCACCGATCCCTTCACGGGATTGCAGGAATTCCACAAGGGCATGGATTTCGCGGGCAAGCCGGGCTCCGATATCATAGCCGTCGCCAGCGGAGTGGTCACCTGGGCGGGTGACCGCTACGGCTATGGCCTGCTGGTTGAAATCAGTCATGGCAATGGCTATATCACCCGCTATGGGCACAACAAGGAGTTGCTGGTGAAGGTGGGCGACATCGTGAGCAGTGGGCAGACCATTGCCCGCATGGGATCGAGCGGGCGTTCCACGGGGCCTCATGTGCACTTTGAAGTACACTACAAGGGCCGGGTCGTGAATCCCGGGAAATACGTGCTGGCGAAACGCCGCTGACGGCAGCCTGTTCTTTCATTTCAATTTCAGTTTTCAACAATGGTCGCAAAATTATTCAGCAAGGTATTCGGCAGCCGTAACGACCGGTTGCTCAAGCGCATGAACGCCGTGGTCACTCAGATCAACGGAATGGAAGACAGCATGGCCGCGCTGTCGGACGAAGAGCTGCGCAACAAGACAGGGGAATTCCGCGAGCGCCTCGACAACGGGGCCTCCCTCGACGATCTGCTGCCGGAAGCCTTCGCCGTGGTGCGCGAGGCCGGCAAGCGGGTGCTCAACATGCGCCATTTCGACGTGCAGCTCATCGGCGGCATGGTCCTGCACCAGGGCAAGATCGCCGAGATGCGCACCGGCGAGGGCAAGACCCTGGTGGCCACCCTGGCGGCCTATCTCAACGCCCTGGAGGGCAAGGGCGTGCACGTGGTCACCGTCAACGACTACCTGGCCAGCCGCGATGCCCAGTGGATGGGCAAGCTGTATGAATTTCTCGGCATGCGCACCGGCGTCATACTCTCCAACCAGACGCCCGAGGAGAAGCGCGCGGCCTATGCGGCGGACATCACCTACGGCACCAACAACGAATACGGATTCGACTATCTGCGCGACAACATGGCTTTCCGTTTCACGGACAAGGTGCAGCGCGAACTCAATTTCGCCATTGTCGACGAGGTGGATTCCATTCTCATCGACGAGGCGCGCACCCCGCTCATCATCTCGGGCCCGGTGGATGACAAGTCCGATCTTTACAAGAAGATCAACAAGCTCATTCCCGGACTGACACGCCAGGAAACCGAGGACGGGCCAGGCGACTACACCGTGGACGAGAAGGCCAAGCAGGTTTTCTTTACCGAGGAGGGCCACCAGCGCATCGAGGAGATGCTGGAGAAGGCGGGCCTGCTGAAGCCCGGCGAAAGCCTCTATGACGCGGCCAACATCGGACTCATGCACCATCTCAATGCCGCCCTCAAGGCGCACGCCCTGTTCCAGCGCGACGTGGATTATATCGTCAAGGATCAGGAGGTCATCATCGTCGATGAATTCACCGGGCGCACCATGCCGGGACGGCGCTGGTCGGAGGGCCTGCATCAGGCGGTGGAGGCCAAGGAAAACGTGCCCATCCAGAACGAAAACCAGACGCTGGCCTCGATTACCTTCCAGAACTACTTCCGGCTGTACAACAAGCTGGCGGGCATGACCGGCACGGCCGACACGGAGGCCTTCGAGTTCCAGCAGATCTATGGCCTGGAAGTGGTCGTCATACCCACCCACCGCCCCATGATCCGCGACGACATGCCGGACCTGGTCTTTCTCACGGTGGAGGACAAATTCAAGGCCATCGCCGAGGACATCAAGGACTGCGTGGCGCGCCAGCAGCCCGTGCTGGTGGGCACCACGTCCATCGAAACCTCCGAGAAGCTCTCCAAGATGCTCAAGAAGGAGAAGATCAAGCACAACGTCCTCAACGCCAAGCAACACGAGAAGGAAGCGCAGATCGTGGCCCAGGCGGGCTGTCCGGGGGCGGTGACCATCGCCACCAACATGGCCGGGCGCGGCACGGACATCGTGCTGGGCGGCAGCCTGGAGGCCGAGATCGCGGCCCTCAAGAACCCCAGCGACGAGCAGATCGAGAAAATCCGCGAGGACTGGCAGCGGCGTCACGACCAGGTGCTGGCCAGTGGCGGGCTGCACATCATCGGCACCGAGCGCCATGAGTCGCGGCGCATCGACAACCAGTTGCGTGGCCGCTCGGGACGCCAGGGCGATCCCGGCTCCAGCCGTTTCTATCTCTCCCTGCAGGACAATCTGATGCGCATTTTCGCCTCGGAGCGCGTCTCGGCCCTGATGCAGAAGCTGGGCATGGAGGAAGGCGAGGCCATCGAGCATCCGTGGGTCACCAAGGCCATCGAGAACGCCCAGCGCAAGGTGGAGGGGCACAACTTTGACATCCGCAAGAACCTGCTGGAATTCGACGATGTGGCCAACGATCAGCGCAAGGTCATCTACCAGCAGCGCAACGAACTGATGGCCGCGGACGATGTCTCCGGCACCATCAAGACCCTGCGCGAGGAAGTGCTCAACGCCACCATCGACACCTATATCCCGCCCCAGAGCCTGGACGAGCAATGGGATATTCCGGGGCTGGAGAAGGCGCTGGAGCAGGAATTCGGCCTCAAGCTCCCGGTGGCCCGGTGGCTGGAAGAGGACGACGAGCTGCACGAGGAAACCCTGCGCCAGCGCCTGCTGGAGGAGATGGAACAGCGCTATGCCGAGAAGGAGGCCATTGCCGGCGCGCCCGTCATGAGGGATTTCGAGAAGGCGGTGATGCTGCAGGTCCTGGATGGCCACTGGAAGGACCACCTGGCGGCCATGGACTATCTGCGCCAGGGCATCCATCTGCGCGGCTACGCCCAGAAGAATCCCAAGCAGGAATACAAGCGCGAGGCCTTCGAAATGTTCTCCGCCATGCTGGACAACATCAAGCACGACGTGGTGTCCATCGTCTCGCGGGTGCAGATCCGCGCAGAGGAGGACGTGGAGGCCATCGAGGAACAGCGCCGCTCCGAGGCGCCGCGCCAGTATCAGCATCCCGAGGCCGGCGGCCTGGGGCTCGCGGAAGAGCCTCCGGGCGAGGCAGCCGCCGCCCCGCGCAAGCCGGTGGTGCGCGAAGGGCGCAAGATCGGCCGCAATGAACCCTGTCCCTGCGGTTCCGGCAAGAAATACAAGCAATGCCACGGCAAGCTGTCGTAAGGCCTTCTCCGGTGCGGACGAACCAGCGCCCCGCGCCGGGCGCCTCGCGTCTCACGCCCCGCGTCCCACGTCCATGCCCGCGGGCTTGAGCGACACCCTTCCCACCCTGCTCCCCGTGGCCGGCATCCGCCTGGGAACGGCGGCGGCCGGCATCCGCTACACGGGCCGTGACGACCTGGTGCTCGTGGAGCTGGACGGGCAGACCCGCACCGCCGCGGTGTTTACCCGTAATGCCTTCTGCGCCGCCCCGGTCATCGTGGCGCGCCGTCACCTGGCCCGGGTTGCGCCGCGCTATCTGCTCATCAATGCCGGCAATGCCAATGCCGGCACGGGCGATCCCGGAGTGGCGGATGCCCTGGCCACCTGCCGCCTGGTGGCCGGGCAATGCCAATGCGAGGTTGAACAGGTATTACCCTTCTCCACGGGTGTCATCAGCGAACCGCTGCCACTGGAAAAATTCCACGACGGCATCGCCCAGGCCGCCGCGCGCCTCGACCCCGCGGCCTGGCCCGCCGCGGCGCGCGCCATCATGACCACGGATACGGCGCCCAAGGCGGTGTCGCGGCAGGTGACCATCGGTGACGAGACCGTTACCATCACCGGCATGGCCAAGGGCTCCGGCATGATCTGTCCCGACATGGCCACCATGCTGGCCTACATCGCCACCGATGCGGCATTGGCGCGGGATGTCCTTGAGCACTGTCTTCGGGAGGCAGTGGCCGGAACCTTCAACAGCATCACCGTGGACGGTGACACCTCCACCAACGACGCCTGCGTGCTCATGGCCACCGGCCGCTCCGCGGCGCCGCCCATCGAAGACGTGGACAGCGGGTCCTGCCGCCGGTTTACCGCCGCCCTGGAGGAAGTCTGCCGCGTCCTGGCCCAGGCCATCGTGCGCGACGGCGAAGGGGCGACGAAATTCATTACCATCGAGGTGGACCAGGGGCGCAGCCGCGAGGAATGCCGCCAGGTGGCCTACACGGTGGCCCATTCGCCCCTGGTGAAGACGGCCTTCTTCGCCAGCGATCCCAACTGGGGGCGCATCCTCGCCGCCGTGGGACGCGCCGGCATCGAGGACCTGGACGTGGGGCGCGTGGATCTGTTTCTCGGCGACGTGTGCATCGCGCGCGGCGGTGCCCTGGCGGACACCTACACGGAAGCGCGGGGCAGGGAAGTCATGGCGCGGGAGGATATCACCATTCGCATCCGCCTGGGCAGGGGGGACGCCGGCGCCACGGTCTGGACCTGTGACCTGTCTTACGACTACGTGCGCATCAACGCCGAGTACCGCACCTGACCCCCTTGAAATCTTCCCCTTCCTCCACCATCTATATTGCCTGAGTGGCCTGATTCAAGGGGAGGCCAGGCGTATGCCCGATCCCGGCAACGGCATGACGGAACTTCTCAGCGCCTCTCCGATCATAAAAAATTCATTTAGTTCGCTATGTGGTAGCGACAGGGACATCGTGTTGTCGTGAACTATCTGGGAGATAAGAAGAATGATTGTCGTGGAGGATGTGACGCGAACCTACGGCGACTTCACAGCCGTGGACCGGGTCTCTTTCGAAATAGGGCGGGGTGAGATCGTCGGCCTGCTGGGCCACAATGGCGCGGGCAAGACCACCATCATGAAAATGCTCACCGGGTATCTCGAACCCAGCGCGGGGCGCATCGAGATCGACGGCCTGGATATCGGCCTCGACCGCATGGCCATTCAGCGCAAGATCGGCTACCTGCCCGAGAACTGCCCCGTCTATCCCGAGATGCCGGTGATCGAGTATCTCGACTACAGCGCCGCCCTCCATGGCGTGCCCCGGGATCAGCGCATGGAACGGGTGCGCGAGGTGATCGCCAAGACCGAATTGACCAGCAAGGCGGCGCAGCCCATCGACACCCTGTCGCGCGGATTCAGGCAGCGCGTGGGCGTGGCCCAGGCCCTGCTGCACCGCCCCGATATCCTCATTCTGGACGAGCCCACCAACGGCCTCGACCCGTCCCAGGTGCAGCACATGCGCGAACTGATCACGGAGGCCGCCCGGCACGCCACCGTCATCCTCTCCACCCACATCCTGCAGGAAGTGCAGGCGGTATGCGACAGGGTCATTATCATCCGCGGCGGACGCAAGGTGGTGGACGAGCGCATGGAGGCCTTGCGCGCGGCGCACCGCCTGCTGATCACGGTGGACGCGGAGCCCGACCGGGTGCGGGCCGCGCTGCGGGACATGACGGTGGCCGGGGCGCTGGAGCACCTGGGCGGCGAGGGCGAATACCGCCACTATGCCCTGGCGCTGAAGGGAGACGGCGATCCCCGCGACAGCGCCCCTGAAGTCGCCCAGGCGCTGCTGCGCAACGGTTGCCAGCTCTATGGCCTGCAGAGCGAGCAGCGTTCACTCGAATCCGTGTTCATAGAAACCGCTGCACAATAAGGAGGTTCTGGATCGTGGACAAGCTGTTGCGTGTCGCCCGCAAAGAGTTCGCGGGTTTCTTCTCCTCACCCATCGCCTTCATTTTCTTCGGCGCCTTTCTCGCCGTGACCCTGTTCATAGTCTTCTGGGTGGAAACCTTCTTCGCCCGCAACATCGCCGATGTGCGTCCCCTGTTCGCCTGGATGCCGGTGCTGATGATTTTCCTCACGGCGGCCATCACCATGCGCATGTGGTCGGAGGAGCGGCGCAGCGGCACCCTGGAGTTTCTCCTGACCTCGCCCGTGGCGCCATGGCGCCTGGTGGTGGGCAAGTTTCTCGCCTGCCTGGCGCTGGTGGCCGTGGCCCTGCTCCTGACCCTGCCCCTGCCCATCACGGTATCGCTGATCGGCAATCTCGACTGGGGGCCGGTGGTGGGCGGCTATGTGGCCACCCTGTTTCTGGCGGCGGCGTATATCGCCATCGGCCTCTTCGTCAGCGCCCGCTCCGACAGCCAGATCGTCAGCCTCATCGTCACCGTCCTGGTGTGCGGCATCTTCTACCTGCTGGGCTCGGAAACCCTGACGGCATTGTTCGGCACCCGCGTGGGTGAACTGCTGCAACTTCTGGGCAGCGGCTCGCGTTTCGAGTCCATCACCCGCGGCGTGATCGATGCCCGGGATCTCTATTACTACCTGAGCCTGGGCGGCCTGTTCCTGACGCTCAATATCTTTGCCCTGGAGCGCCTGCGCTGGGCGGGCAACCCCTCCAACCGCCGCCACCGCCAGTGGGGCGCGGTCACGGTGCTGCTGGCCGCCAATCTGCTGGCCGCCAATTTGTGGCTGCAGCCCATCGGCTGGGCGCGCGCGGACATCACGGAAGGGAATATCTATTCCATCTCCGACACCACCCGCGGTTATCTGTCGCGCCTGCGCGAGCCCCTGTTGATCCGCGGCTATTTCAGCGCCCAGACACATCCTCTGCTGGCGCCCCTGGTGCCGCGCCTGCGGGATCTTCTGGAGGAGTATGCGGTGGCGGGGCGCGGCAAGGTGCGCGTGGAGTTCATCGACCCCCAGGAGCATCCCGATCTCGAACAGGAAGCGGGGCAGAAATACGGCATCCGCCCGGTGCCCTTTCAGATCGCCAGCAAGTACCAGGCGGGGGTGGTCAATTCCTATTTCGATGTCCTGGTGAAATACGGCGACCAGTTCGAGACCCTGGGTTTCCGCGATCTCATCGAGGTGAAGGCGCAGAGCGAGAGCGATCTCGATGTGGAGCTGCGCAATCCGGAATACGATATCACCCGCGCCATCAAGAAAGTGCTGCTGGGCTATCAGGGCGCCGGGCAGTTGTTCGAGAACATCAACCAGTCATTGACCTTCCGCGGCTACCTCTCCCCGGATGACAGGCTCCCGGAACAACTGGCGGCGCTGAAGAAGGATCTCCAGGAGGTGGTCGAGGAACTGCGCGAGGAGGCGGGAGGCAAGCTGCGCGTGGAATGGCTGGACCCCGATGCCGACGGCGGCGCGGTCGCCAGGCAGATCGAGCAGGATTTCGGTTTCCGCCCCATGGCGGCGGGACTCCTCGATCCCAACACCTTCTGGTTCTACATGACCCTGGCCGGTGATGATCAGGTGGTGGTCATCCCCCTGCCGGAATCCCTGGACAAGGCCGGCCTCCGGCGCGGCATCGACGCCGGGCTGAAGCGCTTCTCGCGGGGATTCCTCAAGACCGTGGCGCTGTATACCCCGCCAGCGGCTCAATCCCTGCCCCAGTTCGGCATGCCAGGCGGGGGCAAGCAGTTCAACTGGCTGCGCGACAAGCTGAGGGAAGAGCACAACGTCCGCGCCACCGACCTCAAGAACGGACAAGTGCCGCCCGAGGCCGACCTGTTGATGGTGGTGGCGCCCGAATCCCTGGACAGGAAGCAGTTGTTCGCCGTGGATCAGTTTCTCATGGAGGGCGGCACGGTGGTGCTGGCCACCTCGCCGTTCGATATCACCATGCGCGGCGTTCTCGCGGCGCGGAAACAGGACAGCGGGCTTTCGCAGTGGCTGGCGCATAACGGTCTCACCATCAAGGAGACCATGGTGCTGGATCCGCAGAACAGCGCCTTTCCCATACCCATCCAGCGCAACCTCGGCGGTTTCACCGTGCAGGAGCTGCGCATGGTGGACTATCCCTATTTCATCGATATCCGAGAGGATGGCCTGGACCGCGACAGCGGCCTGCTGGCGGGCATCGAGCAATTGACCTTCAACTGGGCATCGCCCGTGGTCATCGACATGGAGAAGAACCGGGGCCGCGCGGTGACGCCCCTGTTGTACAGCTCCCCCCGCTCATGGCTGTCGGACAGTCTCAATCTGCAGCCGGATTTCCGCGCCCATGGCGCCCTGGGATTCCCCGCGGGCAGCGATGCGGGCCGTCAGGTGCTGGCCGTGGCGGTGGAAGGCCGTTTCGAGTCATTCTTCAAGGGGGAGGACTCTCCCTTGCTGGAGGAGGCCGAAGCGGGCGACGAGGAGAAGAAGGACGATGAGGAAGCGGCCGGGGACGGAGACGAGTCCTCCATGTTGCGCATCGGGCGGGTGATCGAGAAATCCCCTGAGTCGGGACGCATCATACTGTTCGCCTCCAGCAGCTTCCTCAGCGACGAGGTGCTGGAACTGGCGTCGGCCGCGCTGCGCAGCCGCTATCTCAATCCCGTGCAGTTGGCCGCCAACGCCGTCGACTGGTCACTGGAGGAGCGTGCGCTGCTCGGTATCCGCGGACGCGGGCATTTCTCCCGCACCCTGGCCCCCCTGAACCGCGATGGCCAGCGCTTCTGGGAGTACCTCAATTACGGCCTGGCCCTGTCCGGGCTGATCCTGGTGTGGCTGGTGCGGCATACCTTGCGGCTGCGCAGGCAGCACTATTACCAGGAAATGCTCGATGGTTTGCATGAGGGGAGGGCCTGAGCAATGAAGAAGTGGATCGCCATTCTCAGTGTGGTGCTCGTGGTGCAGATCGGCCTGGCGGCGGCGCTGTTCCGGGGGCAGGACGAGTTCGCCGCCTTCGAGCCCGAGGAAAAATTGCTGACCTTCGAGCCGGCGCTGGTGACAGAGATGCGCATCGAGTCCCCGGACGGCGCGCTCGAGTTGCGCAAGGTGGAGGGACAGTGGCAGTTACCCGGCCTGGATGGCTTCGTGGCGGATCAGGGCAAGGTGAGCGCCCTCCTGGAGAAGCTGGCGCAATTGAGAAAGGGATGGCCGGTGGCCACCACCGCGGGCGCCCTGAGCCGCTTCAAGGTGGCCGACGGGGAATTCGAGCGGCGCGTCACCCTGATCAAGGACGGGAATACCCTGGCGCAGGCCTATTTCGGCACCTCGCCCGGCTTCCGCAAGGTCCACGCCCGCGCCGCGGATGACAACGTGGTCGTCGCCGTGAACTTCTCCCTCTTCGAGGCCAACGTCCGGTCAGACGACTGGATCGACAGAAACGTCCTGGAGGTGCCGGTGGCCGACGTCACGCGCGTGGAGATGCCGGAGTACACCCTGCTGTACGAGGACGGCGCATGGCGCCTGGCGGATCTCGGGGATGATGAGAAAATGCGGGAAAAGGACGCGGACGACCTGGTGGGCAGGCTGGCGGCGCTCCAGATCGACGGCCTGTTCGGCGCCGGCGCGCAGCCCGAAAGAGACGAGGAAAAGGAGGCGTGGTCTTTCACCTTGGAGCGGGAATCGGGAGCGCCCCTGCGCTATGAGCTGACGCCTGTCAAGGGCGCCGACTATCTCCTGACCCGTTCGGACCGCAAGGAGCGTTTCAAGGTGGCATCGTGGCGCCTGTCGCCCGTGGAGGATATGACGCGCGACAAGCTGGTGGAGACCGAAGGCAAGGAAGAGGAAAATGGGGAGGTTGCCGATGCCCCGCCCGGGGACGAGGGTGACGATGCCGGCAAGGATGAGGCCGGGTAGGCAATATGGCACACGAAGTGAAATCAATCTTCATTTTCTTCGTGTCCTTCGTAAACTTCGCGGTTGATCAAATTGAAGGAGTACGGACATGAGAACCGGAAAAACGAAATGCCCAATACTGATTCTGCTGTCCGTATTTCTGTTCTGGTCACAGGGGAGCCCGGCCGTCCCGCCCATGCTGGCCGACGGCAACGGGCGCCCGACCCTCGCGCCCATGCTCAAGGAGGTGACGCCCGCGGTGGTGAACATTTCCACCCGCTCCCATGTGCGCATCCAGCAGAACCCCCTGTTCAACGATCCCTTCTTCCGGCGTTTTTTCAATATCCCCGACACGCCGCGGGAGCAGGTGCGCCAGTCCCTGGGTTCCGGGGTGATCGTGGATGCCCGCAATGGATACATTCTCACCAACCATCATGTCATCCGTGACGCCGATGAGATCACGGTGACCCTGTTCGACAAGCGCCAGTTCGAGGCCGAGGTGGTGGGCAAGGATCCCGCGGCGGATCTGGCCGTGATACGCATCGATGCCCGGGGGCTGAGGGAACTGGAAATGGCGGATTCCGACACCCTCCAGGTGGGGGATTTCGTCGTGGCCATCGGCAATCCCTTTGGCCTGGAGCAGACCGTGACCTCGGGTATCGTCAGCGCCCTGGGGCGTTCCGGCCTGGGCATTGAAGGCTACGAGAACTTCATTCAGACCGACGCCTCCATCAATCCCGGCAACTCCGGCGGGGCGCTGGTGGACCTGGATGGCAGGCTGGTGGGCATCAATACGGCCATCGTCGGTCCCAGCGGGGGAAACGTGGGCATCGGTTTCGCCATTCCCAGCAACATGGCGCGCAGCATCATGGATCAGCTCATCGAATACGGTGAGGTGCGCCGGGGCCGGCTCGGCGTGCTGGCGCAGGATGTGACGCCGGATCTGGCGCGGGCCCTGGAGCTGGATTCCGGCCGGGGGGCCGTCATTACCCAGGTCATGGAAGGCACCGCCGCCGACAAGGCCGGGCTGAAGGTGGGCGACGTGGTGGTCGCCATCAATGGCAAGCCCGTGTACAGCTCGGCGCAGTTGCGTAACGCCATCGGCCTGATGCGCATCGGCGAGCGCGTCGATCTGGACATCATCCGCGACGGCCGCAGGCGCATCGTGCATGCCCGCATCGCCGCCCCCGAGAAGACCAGCGCCGAGGATGCCGGCCTGACCCGCATGTTGTCCGGCGCCTACCTGGGCATGATCGACCCCGGGCATCCCCTGGCCGGGCGCGTGGAAGGGGTGCAGGTGATCGACGTGAAGCGCGGCAGCCCCGCCGCGCGGGCCGGCCTGCGTCCGGGGGATATCATCGTGTCCGTGAACCGGCAGGCGGTGAAAACCGTGGACGATGTGCGCCGCGCCGCCGAGAAAAGCGGGCGGGGCATCCTGCTCAATATCCGCCGTGGTAACAGCGCGCTGTTTTTAGTGATACAGTAGCGGTCGGGGCAGGCAGGACGGCGGGGGCTGACAGGCATGAAGAAATCGGATTTTGACAAACCCTCCAGGGAACCGGAGATCGATATCAACAAGCCCAGCAATTTCAGGCCGGGACGGGGTTTCTGGCAGAAACCCGGCTCGGTGATGTGGATCTATGTGGTATTCATCCTGATCTCCCTCTACATGTGGCGGGGCTTCGAGCACAGCCAGCAGATGGAGATACCCTACAGCGAGTTTCTGCAACTGGTGGATCAGGGGCAGGTCATCGAGGCCGTGGTGACGGATCGCGTCATTACCGGCTCCCTCAAGGAGATCGATCCCCGCACGGGCCGGGGGCGCCATTTCATCACGGTGCCGCTGTGGAACAACGACCTGGCCAGGGAACTGGAGGAGAAGGGCGTCAAGTACACCGTGCGCCAGAGCAGCAACTGGCTGAGCAACTTCGTATTCGGCTGGGTGCTGCCCTTTGGCCTTCTGTTCCTGCTGTGGGCCTGGCTGGGCAAGCGCATGGGAACGGCGGGCAAGGGATTTCTCAATATCGGCAACCGCATCCGCATCCATGCCGAGGGCGACGTCAAGGTGACCTTCAAGGATGTGGCGGGGGCGGACGAGGCCAAGACGGAGCTTGCCGAGACCATCGCCTTCCTCAAGGATCCCGAGGTCATACAGCGGCTTGGCGGTCACGCGCCCAAGGGCATACTGCTGGCGGGCCCGCCGGGCACGGGCAAGACCCTGCTGGCCCGCGCCGTGGCCGGAGAGGCTCATGTGCCCTTTTTCAATATCAGCGGCTCCGAGTTCATCGAAATGTTCGTGGGCGTGGGCGCGGCGCGGGTGCGCGAGCTGTTCGAGCAGGCGCGGCAGAAGGCGCCCTGCATCGTTTTCATCGACGAACTGGACGCCATTGGCGCGGCGCGGGGCATATCGCCCGTGGGGGGCGGGGGGCACGACGAGCGCGAGCAGACCCTCAACCAGCTTCTCACGGAAATGGACGGCTTCGATCCGTCCGTGGGCGTGGTGGTCATGGCGGCCACCAACCGCCCGGAGATTCTCGACAAGGCCTTGTTGCGGGCGGGACGCTTTGACCGCCAGATCATCGTGGACAAGCCGGACCTGGAGGCCCGGGTCGCCATTCTCGGCATCCACACCCGCAACATGAAGCTGGCCGGGGACGTGGATCTCCAGGTGGTGGCCCAGCGCACGCCCGGTTTCGTGGGCGCCGACCTGGCCAATATCGCCAACGAGGCCGCCATCCTGGCCGTGCGCCACGGTCACGATGCCGTCACCATGGCCGACTTCGAGGCGGCCATCGACCGGGTGATCGCGGGGCCCGAAAAAAAGAACCGCGCCCTGAGTGCCGCCGAGAAACGCCGCGTGGCCTTTCATGAATCCGGACATACCCTGGTGGCCATGGGCGTGCCCACCGGGGAACCCGTGCACAAGGTGTCCATCATCCCCCGTGGGGTGGCGGCCCTGGGCTATACCCTGCAATTGCCCGTGGAGGAGAAGTTTCTGTCGACGGAGCAGGAGCTGAGGGACCAGATCGCCATCCTGCTGGGCGGCCGGGTGGCCGAGGAGATCGTCTTCGGGAATGTCTCCAGCGGAGCCGCCAACGACCTGGAGCGGGCATCGGAAATCGCCCGTGGCATGGTGACCCAATTGGGCATGAGCGACAAGCTGGGGCCTCTGACCTGGGGGCGGCGCCAGCAGTTGCGCTTTCTGGATCAGACGGCGGAGGAACGCAATTACAGCGAGGAGACCGCCCGCCTCATCGATGCCGAGGTGCGGGCGCTGGTGGAGGAAGGGCGCCAGCGGGCCAGTGAAATCCTCACCGCCAACCGCGAGGTGCTGGACGCCGTGGCGGCCAGCCTGGAGGAGAAGGAGGTGCTCGGCGGAGAGGAGGTGAAGGCGCTTATCGAGCGGCAGGGTGGCCTGACGGTGCCGGGTGAAGAGGCGCCAGCGGCCCCATGAAGCCGGATTCGCCCTATTTCGCGGAAACCCTGGATTGCCTCAAGTCTTCCCCCCTGTTCGCCTCCCTGGACGACGCCTTGTTGACCGACATGATCGGGCGCTGCCGCCGTGAAACCTGGAAGCGGCGCCGCCTGCTGCCCATGGAAGAGACTTGGCGGCGTTTTCATATCCTGCTGTCGGGGCGGGTGCGCCTGAGCCGCAGCAATGAGGAAACGGGCCGCGTCATCACCCTGTTCCTGCTGGGGCCGGGCGATCCCTTCTGCCTGTTCAGCCTGCTGGACGGCAAGCCTCACGAAGTCATGCTGGAGACCCTGGACGATGTCTCCCTGCTCAGCCTGCCCATGGAGCAGGCCCGGCAATGGCTGTACGATCATCCCGAGTTCAATCGCGCCTTATTGCCCTACCTGGGCGAGAAAATGGCCAGCCTCGCGGGGCTGGCGGCGGACCTCGCCCTGCACGACACCGAGGCGCGCCTGGCGCGGCTCATCCTGCGCCACGTGGACCCCTCCCCTTCCAGGGGCGATCATGCGACGCCGCGCCTGATCAACGACCTGTCCCACGAATCCCTTGCCGACATGATCGGCAGCGTGCGGGTGGTGGTCAACCGCCAGCTTCAGCACTGGAAGCAGGAGGGCATTATCGATGCCCACCGCGGACACCTCGAAGTGGAGGCCCTGCAGGAACTGGCGAAGCGCGCGGAAGAACTGCCCCTCAAGACCACGCCCACCTCCCACTGACCACCCGGCCACGATACCCAACGCGCGCAGCCGCCGCGAGGCGGCCGGGTGTAACCCAGGTTGCAGATTCTGTTCCTGGCCAGGCGCATAGTGACTGACAGCAAGGCGGCAGGGGCGTGATATGGCCATCGAGAACTGTTGTGTCGCTGTTTTTGATCAACTGCAGGGCGCGAGGGCGGCCGTGCAGGCATTCGACGGGGATGACGGCGGACTGTCGGTGGTGGGATGCGCGCGCAATCCCGGCGTGGGCGCCTGCTGTGGCGGAGAAGGATGCCTGCGCTTCGTCGGTGACGGGGCGGATTGCTGGCATGTCCTCCAGGCGCGCTTCCCGGCAACCGCCCTGATAACGATGCCTCCGCTGGGGATGGTCATGGCGGTGGGGGCGCTGGCGGAGCGTTTTGCGCAAGCCACGCGGACGGGCGGGGGCGCTGGCGGCGGCACCCTGCTGGGAGAGGCGCTGTATCGCCTCAGTGTCCCGCGGGAAAGCATCGCCCGCTACGAGGCCGCCCTCCGCGCGGCGCGATGCCTGGTGGTGATAGAGGGCGGCGAGGCGTGCGTGGCGGATGCCCACGACCAGATGGCGCGCGGCCGCCCAAGGGACCTGGCCATTCATCTGGGATAGGAAGGAAGCGCCGAAATGAGCATGAAAACCGATGAGTTCGCCGCCCGGCCCCTGAGCAAGACCATCGAAAGCCTCGGAGCGGATGTGCAACGGGGGCTGAGCGCGCGGGAGGCGTCCCGGCGCCTGGACAGGTATGGTCCCAACGAGATCGAGGAGCGGGAGGAGCCGTTATGGCACCGCATCGCGCGCCGGTTCTGGGGGCCGATCCCCTGGATGATCGAAGTGGCGGCGCTGCTGTCGGCCATTGTGCGGAAATGGGAAGACTTTGCCATCATCACGCTCATGTTGCTGGTCAACGCGGGGCTGGACTTCATGCAGGAACGCCGCGCCCTGAACGCCCTGCAGGCCCTGAAGCAGCATCTGGCCAAGAAGGCCACGGTGTTGCGGGATGGCTGGTTCCAGCATGTCCCGGTGCGGGAACTGGTGCCGGGCGATGTCGTCAAGCTCAGAATTGGGGATGTCGTGCCCGCGGATGTACAGCTTCTGGATGGTGACTACCTGCTGGTGGATCAGTCCGTGCTCACGGGGGAGTCGCTGCCCGCCACCAGGCGGGCGGGGGATGTGGCCTACGCCAACACGGTCGTCAAGCAGGGCGAAATGCGCGCGCTGGTGGTCAACACGGGCATGCGGACCAACTTCTCGACGGTGGTGTCCCTGGTGGCCACCGCGCAACTGGAGGAGCGCAGCCACTTCCAGAAGATGGTCATGCAGATCGGCAACTTTCTTATCCTGATCACCCTGGTGCTCGTCTTGCTCATCGTCATGGTGGCCCTGTTCCGCCATGAGCCATTTCTTGAGATCGCCCGCTTCGCCCTGGTGCTGACGGTGGCGGCCATACCCGTGGCCTTGCCGGCCGTGTTGTCCGTCACCATGGCGGTGGGGGCGGTGAATCTGGCGCGGCGCCAGGCCATCGTCTCCAAGCTGACGGCCATCGAGGAACTGGCGGGGGTGGATGTCTTTTGCTCCGACAAGACCGGCACGCTCACCCGGAATGAAATGCAGGTTTCGGAGCCCGTGATGCTCGGCGATTTCAGCGAGCGCGAGCTGTTCCGGCTGGCCGCGCTGGCCTCGAAGCCGGAAAACAGGGATCCCGTGGAACAGCCCATCTTCCGCTATATCGAGGCGCGCATGCCCGGCCTCGACTGGAGCGGCTGCCGCCAGGTCTCTTTTGTTCCCTTCGATCCGGTGCGCAAGCGCACCGAGGCCGCGATAGAGTGCGATGACGGGCGTTTTGTCGCGGTGAAAGGAGCCCCCCAGGTTTTGATGGCCATGGCGGATCTGGATGACGAAGCCGCGCGGGACCTTGGCGC
>Ga0256830_1000619_pt1 | contig 27181 bp, 24 predicted proteins | sample 128326metaG_FD_190537 | JGI IMG/M metagenome (GOLD analysis project Ga0256830, IMG submission 190537) | Hydrothermal vent microbial communities from Lau Basin, Pacific Ocean - 128-326 | ecosystem: Environmental > Aquatic > Marine > Hydrothermal vents | place: Pacific Ocean: Lau Basin | collected... | reverse complement strand
GGATCGCTATAGAGCAGGTCGATTTCCGTCCCGGAGAGGTTGGTGAATTTTTTTTTGCGTTCCGACCGTTTCTTGCGCATAAAAAATATCCGCCTTTATTGGAGTAAGTCGCGCGCAATCACCAAACGTTGAATTTCCGACGTGCCTTCGTAAAGCGTCGTCACCCGCGCATCACGATAATAACGCTCCACGGGAAACTCTTTCATGTAGCCGTATCCCCCAAAAACCTGAATCGCTTTGTAGGCCGCGCGATTACACATTTCAGAAGCATAAAGTTTGGCCTTTGAAGCAGCAACCGAGGCAGACTCACCCGACTGGCGCAAAGATGCCGCACGAAAGGTAAGCAGCCGCGCCGCATCCAACTCCGTCTTCATATCGGCCAACATCCATTGAATCGCCTGAAAATTGGAAATCGTTTGGCCGAATTGCGACCGCGATTTTGAATAGTCGATCGAAGCTTCAAGACAAGCCTGCGCAATACCGAGCGACTGCGCCGCAATCCCGATGCGGCCGCCGTCGAGCGTGGCGAGGGCCATTTTAAAACCCGCGTTTTTTTCACCCAAGAGGTTTTCCTTCGGCACACGGCAATCCTGAAAAACCAATTCGGCCGTATCCGAACCCTGTAATCCCAGTTTTTTCTCCACTTTTTCAACGATAAAACCGGAGGTTCCCGTTTCGACAATAAAAGCAGAAATCCCTTTTTTGCCTAAAGACGGATCGGTCACTGCATACACAATCGCAATATCCGCATGACTGCCGTTCGTGATAAAACGCTTCGTGCCGTTTAGAATAAATTCATCACCCGCTTCGGCCGCGCGTGTCGCCATCGCCCCCGGATCGGAGCCCGCTTCAGGCTCGGTAAGCGCGTAACAGCCCAATTGTTTGCCCCGGGCCAGCGGCTTGAGGTATTTTTCTTTTTGTCTGTCATTGCCGAATCGGTGGATGGGGTCGCAAACGAGTGAATTATTGACTGTCATAATCACCCCCAGAGAGGCCCAGGCCTTTGAAACTTCTTCCATCGCCAGCACGTAAGTCACAAGATCCATCCCGGAGCCCCCGGCTTCCATCGGAATAAAAGCGCCCATCAATCCCATTTCGCCGAGTTTTTGAACAAGGGCTTCCGGGTATTCACCGGCATGATCCATCTCGGATGCCGTCGGCACGACTTCTTTTTCACAAAAAGAGCGGACGGTTTGCACAACCAAAACCTGTTCTTCGGATAACGCCAGATCCATGGCAAGCTATTTCACTTCACGCGGCAGGTCATAGCGGTAAAACCCCTTGCCCGTCTTTCTGCCCAGCATATCGGCTTCAACATATTTTCGAAGCAAGGGCGCGGGCCGATACTTACTTTCACCAAATTCACTGTGCATGATTTCCATCACGTCCAGGCACACATCCAATCCGATCATATCGGCCAATTCAAAAGGCCCCATCGGATGCCCGCCGCCCAGCTTCATGGCTTGATCAATATCTTCCGGCGTGCCGATGCCTTCACTCAGCGCAAAAACGGCTTCGTTGATCATCGGCATCAAAATGCGGTTGACAATAAAACCCGGATAGTCCTTTGAAACGATCATGGTTTTGCCGAGTTTCTTGATAAATTGTTGAATGCGGTCACAGGTTTCGTCAGAAGTGTGCCAGCCGCGCACAACCTCCACCAATTCCATCACCGGTGCCGGATTCATAAAGTGGAGACCGATAAACTGCTCAGGACGATCCGTACAAGCTGCAAGACGTGTAATCGGAAGGGACGAGGTGTTGCTCGCAAATATTGTAGATCCCGGACAAATTTCCTCCAAGCTTTCAAAGACTTCCAGCTTCATTTCTTCTTTTTCCGGAACCGCTTCGATCACTAAATGGCAATAACCCAGATCTTCAAATTTGGAGGTTGTTTTAATATTTTTAAGTGTTTTTTCACGGACCCACTCCGTTAGCTTTCCTTTTTTAACCGCCCGATTTAAACCGCGCGTAATCTGCTCTTGGGCGTCCTGAAGCGCATGAGGGTCCAAATCATAAAGCACCACATGAAAACCGCCCGTCGCCACGGCTTGGGCAATGCCCTGCCCCATTTGTCCCGCGCCGACCACGCCGACAATATTAAATTCCATTCAATCTCCCACTATTAGTTGTCCCGTTCAACCAAGAGCGCAACGGCTTCTCCCCCGCCAATGCAAAGAGAAGCAATCCCGCGTTTGCGTTGCTGATCTTCCAGGAGATGGAGCAGTGTTGTCAAGATCCGGCTGCCGCTCGCGCCGATGGGGTGTCCCAGGGCGATGGCGCCGCCGCGCGGGTTGACCTTTGCAGAATCAAGCTGCAAGTCCTTCATCACGGCGATAGATGAAGCGGCAAAGGCTTCATTGATTTCAAAAAAATCAATTTCGGACAGCCTTAAATTTGTTTTTTTCAATACGCTGCGAATCGCAGCAACGGGCGCGGTCGTAAAGCGGGCCGGGGCGGTGGCGGTACCGGCATAACCCGCAATACGAGCCAGTATCGGACTCCCCCGTTTTTTGGCCGCCTTCTCAGACATAAGCACCAAAGCCGAAGCCCCGTCACTGAGCGGCGAAGCGTTGCCCGCCGTGACACGGCCTTCAGGGATAAAAGCGGGTTTGAGGCGGCGCAGCGCATCGAAATTCACACGCGTTAGTTCTTCATCTTCCAAAAAATCATGTACGCCTTTACGGTTTTTTACAGAAAGCGGAAGAATCTCCCGAATAAAGTTCCCTTTTTGTTGAGCATCCCGTGCACGGGTGTAGCTCTCAATGGCATATTCATCCACTTCGGCGCGTGATAACTTATAGGCGGTGACACATTGCTCGGCGGCTTCGCCCATGTGAAAATCATTGTAGACATCCCAAAGGCCGTCGTGAATCAGGCTGTCGATGAGTTTTCCGTCGCCTAAACGGTATCCCGTTCTGGCACGGTCGAGCAGGTAAGGCGCGTGACTCATGCTTTCCATGCCCCCGGCCACGACTATTTCGGCATCCCCCAAGGCAATGGCCTGCGCCGCCATCATGACGGTTTTCAGACCGGAACCGCAGACTTTATTCAAGGTGGTGCAGGGCACACGATCAGGAAGTCCCGCACCAAGGGCAGCTTGCCGCGCGGGCGCCTGCCCCAGTCCGGCAGAAAGCACGTTGCCCATGAGTACTTCATCGACTGCGGCCTCCGGGATAAACGCACGTCGCACGGCCTCGCGAATGACTGCGCTGCCCAATTCCGTCGCCGACAAGGGAATCAAGGCCCCCTGAAACCGTGCAATGGCCGTACGCACCGCACTGGCAATGATCACTTTCCGCATCGTTTTGAGCACCTAAAATAAGGAGTGAGATTTTTTTAATTATAACACAGAAGAGCAGGATGAACGGTGCATCTGATACCCGGAAACAACGGGATAAAAAAGGGATTTAAAGAAGCGTATCGTGCTGAGGCAATCGATTACGAACCCGTTCCGGGACTTCAATCGCAGACAGATCCCGGCTAATAAAATCACCTTGAAAAAAGCGGCAACCCATGTCTTTGAGGCTTTGAAGCTCTGCCTTGCTTTCGATGCCTTCTGCGATAATTTTAAAGTCCATCGCGTGTGCAATCGCAATAATCGTTTGCACAATAACACCGTTATGCGGATTCTCATAAACATCGTGCACATACTTATAATTGATCTTGATCGTATCAAGCGGGAGCATTTTCAAAGCACTGAGCGAAGAACGGCCACTGCCGAAATCATCAATGGCAAAGCGAATGCCGCACGATTTGAGGGCTTTCATTTTTTGGACGGCTTCTTCAAACCGGTTAAAAACCATGCCTTCCGTCAACTCAAAAATGAGTAAGGCGGGGTCCACACCTGTATCATGAAGAATGCGTTCGACCTGGGCCACAAAATCGGATTGTAAAAACAGCGGTGTGCAGATATTCAAAGAAAGCCGATGAAAAGGCAGGCCTTCAGCCGCCCAGGATTTTGCCTGAACGCAGGCCTCTCGCAACTTCCAAAGCCCGATCGGGAGAATCGATTGATTGTTTTCGTTTCCCGCTATTTTGTCACAAAGCATGACCCGGCTTTTTTCCGAATGCTTCCAGCACAACAACACTTCCAAGCCGATCATGTTGTAGCGGTCATCAATCTGCGGAACATAACGTAAAGAAAGCGCCCCGCGCTTCAAAGCCCCCATCAAATCACGCTCTAACAGGACACGCGCGGAAACGGAGGCCTGCCGATCGGGATCATAAAATTGGATTTTTTGGTGGGATTCCTTTGCGCGATACATCGCAATATCCGCCTGTTCCAAAATTGCTTTATAATGGAGATGATTTTCGGGAAACATGGCGATACCGATACTCGCGCCCAAGGTCAATCGATGTTCTTGCACCTGATAAGAAAAATTAAGCGCCATCTCAATTTTTTCAGCCACCGTCTGCGCAAAACCCGTCGCGACCTTCATCTCATCACCCAATTCAGGCAAGAGCACGAGAAATTCGTCCCCACCGTAACGCGCGGCGGTATCTTCCTCGCGCAGAATTTTCGTCAATCGATCCGCAACTTTAATCAAGAGCATATCCCCGACGGCATGGCCTAAAGAATCATTGATCGGTTTAAAATGATCCAAGTCAATATAAAGCAAGGCCCCGTATTTTCGACGGCGGGATGCCGTCGCAAGTTTTTTCTCCAAACGCCTTTCGATCGCACGACGGTTCGGCAAACCGGTTAAGGGATCATAGAAGGCCAATTTTTGAACCTCGGCTTCGTCCTCCTTCAGCTTTGAAATATCACGGTACATGGCGGCATAAGAATAGGTTTCTCCCGCATCATCCGGAATTTTCGAGATGGCAAGCAACTGGGGACGGATTTTGCCTTGTTTATCCCGGTTCCAAATTTCACCCTGCCAATGCCCTTGTGATTTCAAATTTCGCCACATCACCGCGTAAAAAACCCGGTCATGCCGTCCGGAATTAAGAATTGCCGTCGTTTTTCCGATAATTTCTTCCGGCAAATAACCCATGATCTGTGTAAATGCGGGGTTGATGGATTGAATCACACCGTCTTTATTGGTGACCAAGATTCCGTCCATTGAAAATTCAATAATTTTTTCGGCCAAAGCCAGGTCCTTCCGAGAGCTTTGAAGATCTTTGGAGCGACGGGCCAGTACCGACTTTAAACCTTCAAAATAGATTTCCTGCATACATTTCAAAACACCCGAAAAATTAACAACTCCGATCAATTGACCGCTCTGATCTGTCACACCCAAATGACGGAAACCGTTTTTAATCATGGTGTTTCTTGCATTAAAAATGCTTTCATCCTTGTCCACCGTCATCATGGAGGGCGTCGCGATTTCTCCGACGGGAGAGGTATCCATTTTACTCGCAAGCGCACGGATCAAATCGCGCTGACTTAAGATCCCGACCGAAGCAGAAACCGCATTCGAGGCAAACAAAACAACAATCGCATCCGTATCTGCTTCGCGCATGCGATAAGCGGCCTCGGACAAAGCAGCGTCCCGACGAATCGTCGGCGCAGGTTTCACGATTTCACCCACGCGGCGCATATGAAGAAAGTGACTGAGGTCGTGATTAAGCACAACATCGGTTTGGTTAATAATGCCCAAACGGGTACCGTCATCAGCGACCACAAGGTAATTCCGTAGTTTATCCTTGTTAAACGCAAGCGTCACATCATCCAGTGTCATGCTTCCGGGGACGGTCTTGACGGGAAAGCTCATGACACTTGAAATGGGAATCATGGACGCGTTACAGGTCGAAAAATCAAAATTCAACACATCACGTTCCGTCCAAATTCCCACGGCCTGATCATTTTCAAGCACCAAAATCGCGCTGCTGCCGTGCTCGGACATGCGCTGAGTGACATTGCGCAGGTTGTCGGAAGGGGCACACTCAAGAATATAAGGCTGAACAACATCTTGTACGAGGATTTTTGGGTTCATCTAAACCTCAAGAAAAGAGGCGTATTGCTTGAAAGAGCATCTATCGCAGGTAAAACAACGCCAATTATTAATAATTTACAAATATAATTTATATAATCAAATATATACTAAAACAATTACCAATATTATTAATAACATCATACGCCTTTAAAAATTCAGAGTAAACACAAAGACCCAAAACAGGCACGCCTCAAGGGGTAAAATACTTGCTTGCGGATCCCCTTCACATGTCGCAGACTGAGGTTGGCCCGAAACGCGCTGAGAACGGATATATCCAAATAACAAGCCGCCTTATTTTTTGAGATTGAATTTAAACCTGATTTTTGCTATTGTTCGTTGCTTCACAGCGGGATACCTTTAAGACCATGAGGTAATTTTCTCGTTTACCAAATAGCCGATGACCGCCCTGCGAAGCACGACGAAACGCAGTAGGAGTTACCACAGTCGTCTTTGGCTAAATTCCACAAACGCATGTTTCACAAAATTGAATACGGCGCCCTAAGCCCCTTTCGCGCTTAAAAAAGTAATGTATTGATGAAATCGGACAAACAATATTCATATATTATGAATTTGTCAACACAAAAATACAGTTTATGTCACGTTTAAATAACATTATTAATCGCGTCAAAGAAGTCAGCGGACTTCGAACAGATGCGGATGTCGCGAAATGCCTCGGCCTCAAGCCCAATACGCTTTCAGAACGCAAAGCCAGAAACTCCGTGCCCTACGAAGAAATTTTCAAGTTCTGTATTGAAAATGAGATCTATTTCGATTGGATTTTAACGGGCATCGGGCCAAGGTTGAAAATAAGGGATTTGGCGCAAGAACCGCGAACACCCTATGAAACATCCTCGGATTCAGGACCTTATGATGAAAAAGTGGGGGAACTCAAACGGGCCATCGAAACCACAAAAACCATCTCCGAGCACTACGATCTCCCGTTAAACGACAACATCCTCTCTCTCATCGTCGACATGGTTTATATCCACGGACTTAAAGATGAAGCCATCCGTGACTTATTTCGGCTCTTATCCTCGATAAAAGCCTTTTGGTCGGATCCTTGTCCTCCGGAAAAAAAGACATAAACAAGCGGCTCACGCCGTGTCCGGCTAAAATCGCCGCAGCTGAATGCGCGGAACCTTGAATTTCAGGAAATACGTCTTATTTGCATTTTAGTATCGTGTTACAGCCGAAGTAAGGCGGCACGGGCAGAAACCTACGACGCGTATCCAAGGAGGTCATCATGAAATGCAAACGCTGCCAAGGATTGTGTGTTGCAGAAGCGATTGAGGAAAACGGGCGTTATATTAACGCCGCCCGATGCATCAGTTGTGGAAGCATTGTGTTTCAAACATTGTTCGAACCCCCGAAACACACGAAAAAAATCCGACACAATAAATTGTCAACCGGTAAAAAGCATGCCGCCCCCGTTTACCACAAAAACAACCGCATCAAAAAAATCTGCGCATAACTCCGGCAAAACAATCTCTCAAACATAAGGATTGGACCATCATTGATGCGTTTGGTCCATTGCCGTTTTATCAAAAGCCACGACATGAGTGATCTGCAATTGAAGATCAACTTGCAAATCATTGGGGTAAACCGCCACAGAGTGCTGGCTGCTGTGAATAATCTGTCCCGAAGAAAGACGCACCCGGTAGTGATTTTCCGACCCCCTGAATTGCCGGCCGAGCACCGTAGCCGGCCCTTTCGGGTCCGGCCTTAGATCAATGTCATCAGGCCGGATCATCACCATCACTTCCGCCCCCTCTGTAAAAGGGGTTGTATTTTCCAAGCACCCGATTTCCGTCATGATTTTACCGCCCGCGACCAGGCCTGCGATGAAATCGGCCTTTCCGACAAACTCAGCAACAAAAGGGGTCAAGGGCGTGTGATAAATCCCTTCAGGCGTATCTAATTGTTCGAGGCGGCCCTCGTTTAAGAGCGCCACTTTATCGGCCATGCTAAAGGCTTCTTCGTGATCGTGCGTTACGAGCACAGCCGTGCTGCCCGTCTTTCGCAGGATCGCCGAAACATCCTCACGCATGCGCACACACATGTCGGGATCAAGCGAACTGAAGGGTTCGTCCAAAAGCACAACCGCCGGATCAGGGGCCAAGGCCCGCGCCAAGGCCACACGTTGCTGCTGTCCGCCGGAAAGTTCATGCGGATAACGCCTACGATAATCGGACAACCCGACCATGTCGAGAATATCGGAGACCTTCTTCCTTTGAGCGGCGCGCGCCATCCCCCGCAAGCCGAAAGCAATATTCTCAGCCACGTTCAAATGCGGAAAAAGCGCATAATCCTGAAAGACCATGCCCACGCCCCTTTTCTCCGGAGGCAGCGCAACGCCCTGTTCACTGACAATATTTCCCTTTAAAAGGATCGTGCCTTCATCGGGTGCCTCAAAACCCGCGATGAGGCGCAGCACCGTTGTTTTTCCGCTGCCGCTCGGACCCAACAGCGCCAGGACCTCCCCCTTCTCCACCTTCAGGGAAATATCAAAAACCGCAGGCGTTTTGCTTTGTGCGTAGCGTTTGGAAACTCGGATCAATTCGATCGTCGTCATCTAAAACCCTTTTTCGCGGTCGCGCGTCAGCAAAAAAACGGGAATCAATCCCGCCAAAACAATCGCCACCGCAGGCAAGGCCGCCCGCTCCCATTCCCCCTCCGAGGTCATTTCATAAATACGGATGGCCAAAGTATCCCAGCCAAAGGGACGGGTCATGAGCGTAATGGGCATCTCCTTCATCACATCCACAAAAACAAGCACCAGCGCCGTCAACACGCCCCCCCGCATCATCGGCAAATGCACACGCCGCAGCATCTCGAAGCCGCTGCAACCGAGATTGCGTGCCGATTCATCAATATGCCGGGAAATACGTTTCATCACACTTTGAACCGGGTGATAGGCAACGGCCAGAAAACGCACCAAGTAGGCCAGTAGCATGGCCGCGACCGTGCCTTTTAAGATAAAAGGACGATTGAGATAAGCCGTCATCTGTCCGTCCAGCCAGGCAAAAGGAATAAACACCCCCACCGCCAGCACCGAACCCGGCAATGCATAGCCCAAGGTAGCCACCCGGACAAAAGCCCGGATCGTCGGTCCCGGATTTAAGCGCCGGGCGTAGACCAAGACCAAGACGGCCGCTACGGTAATGAGCGCCGCCGATCCGCCCAGAGAAAGGGAATGGCCCAGATATGCAAAATAACGGACATCAAGGTCTTCCCCCGCAATCGAGATGCTCCAAATCAGCAACTGCATCACCGGCACGACGAAGGCAATGAAAAAGACGCTTGCGGCAAAAATCGCCGCGCACCAAGACATCAAGCCGTACAGTGGAATGCGGTCCCCTTCAATCCGCATCAGGCGCGTACTGGTGTAGCGCATACGCGCGGTCAATTTTTGCTCAAGCAGCAACAAAATAAAAACAAGCCCCACCAAGAGCGAAGCCAGTTGGGAAGCAGCCGAAATTGAAAAAAACCCGAACCAGGCCTGATAAATCGCTGTCGCAAAGGTATCATAATTAAAAATCGACACGGCACCAAAATCGGAGAGCGTTTCCATTAGGGCCAGCATCACGCCGCCCGCAATCCAGGGCCGCGCCATCGGCAGGGCCACACGAAAAAACCCGCTCACCCGGCCCGCACCCAGGGACTGCGCCGCCTCCAAAGCCCGCCGTCCCTGGGTTAAAAAGGCATTTCGCGTCAAGAGATAGACATAGGGATAGAGCGTCAAAGTCATCACCAAAACCACGCCGCCCGTCGAACGGATTTCAGGAAACCAAAAACCGTCCTTCCCGAACCGGGCCCTCAGCGCCGTTTGAATCGGCCCGGAAAAATCCAGCAGGCCGATGGCCACAAAAGCCGTCACATAAGAAGGGATCGCCATCGGCAGCATGAGCGCCCAATCCAAAAACCGGCGGCCCGGAAATTCCGTCGCAGCGGTCAACCACGCCAGACTCACCCCCAAAACACCCGTTCCGAGCGCAACACCGAGCGTCAGCCAAAACGTGTTGACCAGAATGCCGGGGAGTGTTGTTTCAAGCAGGTGCGCCCAGATTTCATCATGGGCAGAAAAGACAGAAGAAAATATGACAGCAAGCGGAACGATGACAATCGCGGCGATCAGGAAAGCAGCAAGCCCCCACCGGTCAATCGACAGAAGGGGGCTTGGGTTTTTGCTCAGGGGAAAATGCATTTTCGGCCGATTAAAACTTGACCTCGGCTTGAACAAGCAATTCGTTGTTGTCCACGTCCGCGCCGCCCGTATCTTCTGTATTGATGTAGTATTCGGTCTTGATTTTAAAACCGCTCACCATTTCGGAGATCACCGCCACTGTGGCCGCCTGGCGGTCCCAAGTCCGGGAATCGGTCGGCACATTCGGCAAATCGACATTATATTGTTCGTATCTCAACACAATTTCAAGTGACTTTAAACGATTCATGCCCAGTTTCTGCTTGTATGAAGGCTGCACATACCAGCCGTCGCGATCCATCAAACCGTCTTCCGCCGCCATGTATTGACCCAAAAAGTTGAACGCACCCAACGTGTAGTCCAGATTTACGCCGTAGCGGCTTTGGTCTTTATTCGCCGTATCGGCATAGCCTGCAATCGTATTCAAATAAGCGATGTCTTTATCACTGAGATCCGCCGCGTACCAGAAAGGCAGGATGTCGATCTTATGCCCTTCCTTAAAATCGTGGCTCAGGCCGATGCCGACGCCGATTTGTTTATTGGCGTTATTTTCGTTGTTGTCGTCATCATCCGTTGGAATATAGTAGACATTGTCCTCCCCGGCGCGGCGGTCCGCCAAGCGCCGCCCGTTTGTGGCGGAAAAACGCCAGTAAAGCGGACCGGCATTGCCTCCCGTAAAAATCCCCAGATCCTCATCCTGCCAGAAGGCATAACCCAAGATCGGATAGGATTCCGTTTTCCGGCTCACCTGGATAAAGGGGTCCTCCTGTCCCAGGGTCACCCAGCCATTGAACGGCAGTTCCGAAAATTTCACCCAGGCTTCATCCAGCTTGACTGTCTTGTCGGGGCTGAACTGAATATCGGCTTGAAATAAGATATTGTCGCCCACATGCACTCTGGGTGTGATGACAATCTTATCGATGGACATTCTGGGATTGGGATTGCTGCTGTCTTTTTTCGCACCATTTTTTTGGTCAGGATCTTCGGGAGGATCATTTCTCACCGCATTGGCCTGAGAATCAATGATTTCAAGTTCCAATTCTCCGCCGATTTCAAACTTTGCCCCTCTCAGGGAAATGACACCCTCTTCTGCGACGGCATAAGAAAGCGGCATTTGAAAAGCCGCGAAAAAAACAGCCGCCGCAAAAAGCGGGACGCCTTTGCGCATGAAAAAGGCAGACGAAAAAATAGATCGAATTAAAATAAACAGATCGTGCTTCAAACCGGTACCTCCTGTTCGTGTGATCGTATGTTGTTGTAATAAAAGGGATTATTTCGTTTCAAGCCGTGTTTTTGAACAATCGGAGCAAAGGCCGTAAAGTTCCAATTTGTGACTGAAGATTTTAAAATTGTGTTTCTGCGCAACCTTTTCCTGCAGGGTTTCGATTTCTTCATTCTGAAACTCGATGATGCGCTGACATTCCTGACAAATGAGGTGATCGTGATGCTTCACGTTGAAGACCAATTCGTAACGCGCCTGGCCGTCGCCGAATTGCCGCTGCTCCGCCAAACCGCTTTCACAAAAAAGATTCAGTGTCCGGTAAATCGTCGCCAGCCCCACGGATGAGCCCGCATCCTTCATCTTGCGGTAAAGCGACTCTGCCGTAATATGCCGCTCCGAATCCAAAAAGGCCCGCAATACCGCCGAACGCTCCTTGGTAACCTTCAGGTTGTGCCTGGAAATATGACTTTTAAGCAGTGCCTCTTCTTTTTCCATACCGCCTCTCTGGTGAAATATGATGAAAACGCCCCGCAAAATGCATTCGATTCATTATCAAAATCGCCAGATTCTAAGGGAGTCGGGCTTGTTTTTCAATGTTTTTCTGGCAACCTACAGCATAACTGTCACCGAGACAGGTTCCATTTTGAGTTTAAGGCAAATCTCAGTACACATCTCATTGACATTGCGGTATCAGTCCAAATCTGAGTCATCCCGTTTCAACGCTATCGGAAACGGGACCATATCAAAAACCAAGACGTCCGGCACTATGCCGTTCTCATAAAAAAGCCATGGCGACTTCGTCGGCGAAGTGCATGCCTTTGGGCGTGAGTTTGATGCGCTGCGCTTCTTTTTGAAGCAGTCCCGCATCTTCGAGCGTTTGGCCGGTTTGCTTGAAAATAGGATCGTGCGTGATGGCCTCTGATGGAATGCCTTCTATTTTTCTGAGGCCGAAGATGATTTGATCGATTGCCGCATCCCGCGGCGATACTTTTTCCCGTTCAATGACCGGCAGTAGGCCCGCTTCCAGTTTTTCAATATAATCCGGGATGTTATCCGTATTGACACTGCGTTCTCCATTCAAATAGGAATGCCCTGAAACGCCGAATGCGCGTACCGCTTCCTGATGCCAGTAGCGCAGGTTGTGCCGGCTTTCATAACCGGGTTTGGCGAAATTGGATATTTCGTATTGTTTGTAGTCCGCGCAGGTCAACAGTTTGCGCGCGCGCTCGTAAAGCATTACTGTTTCCACTTCCTTGGGGAGATTCAGTTTGCCTTCGCGCACCTTTCTGTTAAACAGCGTCCCGGCTTCGATGGAAAGCGCGTAAATGGAGATGTGTTCCGGCGAAAGGGCGATCGCTTGTCTCAGGGTATTTTCCCAGCCTTCGGTCTTCTCATCCGGCAAACCGTAGATTAAATCGATGCCGATGTTTTCAAATCCGGCGATGCGTGCCGTTTGAAAGGCGGTGACGGCTTGCTCTGCCGTGTGGCGGCGGCCCAGCCGTTGAAGTTGTTCATCCGAAAAGGATTGCATGCCGAGCGAAAGCCGGTTGATGCCCGTTTTTTGAAAGTCCGTCAGATTGTGTACATTGATTGTTGCGGGGTGGGCCTCGAGTGTGATTTCGGCATCTCCGGCAATTTCAAAGCGATCGCGGCACCGGCTGAGGAGTTTGTCTAAAACGGCGGCGGGATAACGGCTGGGCGTGCCGCCTCCGAGATAAATGCTGGTGATTTGTCGCCCTGCGGTTTCCGGTGACGCGGCATAAGTTTCGATTTCTTGATGCAATGCGGCCATATACCGTTCCGCCCATCGCACACGGTAGCCTTCCACATCAAAGGCGCAGAAGGCGCAGCGGGCGATGCAAAAGGGAAAGTCGATGTAGAGCCCGAGGGTTTTCATGCGCCGAGATCTTTGTCCGTTTTCAGTAAGGCAAGCAGGTGGTTTGTTTCACGCGGCATGGGCGCTTCTTGGCTGCGGAGATACTTGAGATGCTCCTTTAAAAAGACCACATCGGCCGGACGGTCGACATCATACCAAAACGGCAGCAACTGATAGGCAAACTTTTGCCGATTGAGAATTTCAAGCGTGTGCGTTAAAACGGTTTCGGTTCCCCAGGCCGGACCCTCAAACAGGGCGGGCAGGGCGTGTTGTTTTTTAGGGGGCATTCGGCGGGTGCCGATTAAATAATAACCGCCATCTAGCCCGGGCCCGAGAACGAAATCCGTGGCCGACAGTTTTTCAAAGGCGTCCGGAATAAAGGCCGCCGGCAGGGTCGGCGCGTCGCAGCCGATGATGACGATTTTTTCAAAACCGTTTTCAAATCCCCATAAAAAGGCATTCAGCATGCGTTCACCCAGGTCTTTGCCTTGTTGAAGCATGAAGCGCAAGTCGTATTTTTCTCCGCAACGCTGAAAAAAGGGATGTTCAATGTCAGGCGCACAGGCAATGGCACATTGCACGGCACGGGTATCCGAGAGCTGTTTTGTCGCATCGAGCAGGTCCTTGATGAAGGCTTCCTGAAGTTTTGCGGCATCAGTCTTTGAGAGAAAGGGGCTTAAACGGGTTTTGACTTTTCCCGGCTCCGGAACTTTTGCAAATAATATCAGAAGTTTGCGCATAGGGTTTCATTTCAAGCACATCATAAAAAAGCCCCGCCGGAAAGTTTTCCAACGGGGCTTTTTAAAACGCAATAAAATCGTGTACTTAAGAAATTTTACTGACGTTGACGGCTTGCGGGCCTTTTTGGCCTTGGGTGATTTCAAATTCGACTTCATCACCTTCATCAAGGGATTTGTAGCCGTCTCCGACAATGGCTGAGAAATGGACAAAGACATCGTCTCCGCTCTCAGGGGTAATAAATCCAAAACCTTTGCTGCCGTTAAACCATTTGACTGTTCCTGTACTCACTGTTTGTTTCTCCTGTTATGTTATCAGCGATCCGCTGACGAAATGTCCAGAGTCGGCCAAATTAGCAAAAAAAAAGCTGCAGCAAGATGGAAAGAGCTACAGCAAATTACATTTTCTGTTCACTTTCGTACTATGGACCTGAAGTCACGTTACCATAAGAAGAATTGAAGATCAATAGCTTAAATTGACTTCAAGACCGTTTTTTTTGTGGAAGCCACGTGTTTTTTTTTGCGCCTTTAAAAAAACATTGACAAATTGCCCCGGCCAAGAATACACTATTTTTGCTATTGATAGTGATTATCAATATTGTTTGTTGCGGCCAGCGATCCTTTGAGAACCCGCGCCCGAAATTGATGAAATTGAATGAACAAAAGCGCGAATACCGAATATAAAGGAGGTTCTTAAGAGATGCGAAAAAGAGTAGTGCTGGCCCTGCTGACCGTGACAAGTCTTATGCTCATACAAGCGGGGCGTGCGGCCGCAGAAGATGCGACGGAGGACGGCGCAGAAACGCAGGTGCTGGACAAGATAAAAATCATCGGAAATCCCGCCAATATTGACAACCTGCCGGGTGCCGCCCAGGTCATTGCAAAAGAAGAAATCCGCCAACAAAGTTACGACGACGTAAGCCGCGTACTGCGTAAAGTGCCGGGGGTCAATATCCGCTCAGAATTCGGCTTCGGACTGTTTCCCAGTATCAGCCTGAGAGGCGTGGACACCACCCGCAGCGCAAAAGTGACGATTATGGAAGACGGCATTCTGATGGCGCCCGCGCCCTATTCCGCGCCCGCCGCCTACTATGTGCCCACCGTGGGCCGCATGAGCGGCTTGGAAATATTAAAGGGTTCGAGCCAGATTAAGTTCGGCCCGCATATCACCGGCGGCGTGATCAACTACCTTTCCACGCCGATTCCCACCAAAGAAACCGTTTATCTTAAATCGCTCATGGGCAGCTTCGGGGAATTGCGCACCCACGCCTATGCCGGAAACACCTTTGACACAAAAATCGGTCGTGTGGGTATTTTAATTGAAGGCTACAATCGAAAAAATGACGGCTTTAAAACCATTGATCTCACCCCCGATTTTCGCGACGGCAACGATACGGGCTTCAGTAAACAGGATACGATGCTCAAGCTTTCCTGGGAGCCCGATACAGCGGTTTATCAGCGTTTGGAATTCAAATACGGCCGCAATGAACTGGATGCCAATGAAACCTATCTGGGTTTGAGCGAAGCGGATTTTAATGCGGATCCCTTCCGCCGTTACGCGGCCTCGCGTTTTGATAACATCACCACCGAGCAGGAAAACAACTATCTGCGTTACGCCCTAAGCCCGACGGACGATCTGGACATCATCACCACGCTGTATTGGACGGATTTCAAGCGCAACTGGTACAAACTCAAAGATTTGCGCAATGTCAACGGCAATACCGTCGGTCTCTCCGCGGCCCTGGCCGGTGCGCAGAATGGAGAAGGCCTGGCTTGTCTGAAAGGCGCCTTCGCCTGTACCTTGCGTGTGCGTGCCAATAACCGCGCATACGAAGCGCGGGGCGTCGAGTCTGCGCTTTATTATCGTTTCGGTTCGGAGATCCGGCATGAGCTTGCCGTGGGCGTACGCTATCACGAAGATCAGATTCGCCGCTTCCAGTGGGATGATGACTATATTCAGGCGGCAAACGGGACGATTTCGGACCTGAACCCCGGCACACCGGGTGACGCGGGTGATCGTTTGCAGCAAACGGACGCATGGGCGATCTATGTGCAAGATACCATCGAAGCCGGAGCCTGGACGATTACGCCGGGCATTCGCTACGAAATGCTGGATCAGATTTCCGAAGAGCCGAAGGGCAGCTTGCAAGCGGTCAGCGGCATATCGGGACGGGACGGGAAAAACAGTTTTGACATGACCGCGGGCGGTCTGGGTATTGCCTATGAATTTAATGAGGCGTGGACGGGTTTCGGCGGTGTGCACCGCGGTTTTTCGCCGCCCAGCCCGAGAGGGACGCGCGCCGGCCTCGACCCCGAAACCAGCACGGCCTATGAAGCGGGCGCGCGTTACAGCAATGCAAGACAAGCCCTGGCCGCCGAGGCCGTAGCGTTTTATACCGATTTTAAGGATTTGATCGTGGTAGACAATATCGGCGGTGCGGGTTCAGGCAATGACGAAAACTTTGGAGAGGTGGTTGCCTACGGCCTTGAATTTGCTCTTCAGTACGACCCGGGAATCGCCAAGGGCTGGTCATTGCGCAACCCCTGGTTCATGAACCTGACCTACACCAATGCCGAACAGCAAAACGACGCACAATCCACCGATCCCGAATCCATTTTCAGCTTTGGCAAAAAGGGCAACAAAGTGCCGTATATTCCGGAGATTCAGCTCAGCCTCGGCACCGGTGTGGAATCGGAGCGCTGGGGCGCGTTTATTTCGGGCAACTACGTGGGCGCAACCTATACCAGTGCGAATAATGTGAATAATCAAGTCAACGGAAACGGCGACCCCGATGCCCGCTTCGGCAAAACCGACAGCTATTTTGTGACGGATGTTGCAGGATTTTACCGTGTCACACCCCGGGTAAAGCTCTTCGGCGGCGTGCAAAACCTGTTTGATAAGGAGTATGTTGTCTCCCGTCAGCCGCACGGCCCGAGACCGGGCATGCCCTTGTTCAGTTATGCGGGCATTGAATTTTCAATGTAGAATGGAGGCGGTTTTCGGAGCAAAGCATTGATGAAGCAAACTGCGAGGAATGACGATGACTCTTTATAAACTGATTCAACAAGGCGGGCCGGTGATGTATGTCTTGCTGGGCCTGTCGGTTCTGGCGACCACCCTTATTTTAATGAAGCTGTTTCAGTTCTTCAGAATCGGTTTGTTTCGCACGGCCTTTGTGGAAGAGAGTCTCGGCGCCCTGCACGCGGGCGGGCCGGCGGAGGCCTTGCAGGTACTGAAAAACAAAAATCATCCGGTTGCGCAAGTCATGCAACGCGCCCTGCACTGCGGCTTGGACCCGGCCATGTCGGCGAAAGACGCGGATGCGGAAGTGAGCCGCGTCGGCTCGTCCAAGATTCGCCATCTCGAATCCTGGCTGCGCGGACTTTCCTCCATCGCGCATCTCAGCCCGCTGCTTGGCCTGCTCGGTACCGTCATCGGCATGATCAGCGCGTTCATGCGTCTTGAGGCCGCGGGCAGCCGGGTCGATCCCTCCTTGCTTTCGGGCGGCATTTGGGAAGCGCTCTTGACGACAGCCTTCGGTTTAACCGTGGCGATTCCTGCGATGGCGGCCTTCTATTATTTGGAAGGGGAAGTCGATAAAATCCGGGCAGCCATGCAGGACGCCTGTGTGCAAATTCTGATCTATTTCAATAAAAATGCCGAAGCGCCGGCACAGGAGGCGGCGGCCTTGTTGGAGGAGGAAACCTATGGTGTTTGAAGGCCGTTCACGGATCCGCGCGCAGTTGGACATGGCCCCGCTGATTGATGTCGTCTTTTTGCTGCTGGTCTTTTTCATGTTGACCAGTACCTTCCTCGTGCCGGAGGCGATTGATTTAACGCTTCCGGCCTCAAAGAGCGCGCAGGCGACCGATCCGCCGCCGGTTACACTGACCTTGGATCATGCCGGCGTATTGATGCTCAACGGCGATGTCACCGCATTGGGCGATTTGCGGACGGCGCTTGCGCCTTTGCTGGAAGCGGATGCCGGCCGCGCGATTGCCCTGAAAAGCGATGCGCGCGCGGCGGTGCAGCAGTTGATCGCAGTAATGGACGAAGTCCGCGCAGCGGGTGGCAGCAATATCGCATTATTCACCACACCCGCCGCACCTTGAAGATACGATGACGCATAACCGTTTACATTTCGGCATGGCCTTTGCCGTCGCCCTTCTGTTGCACGGCGGACTCATGGCAGGGTACAGGCTTTCCCCGGAGCAAGCCTTGCCCGATCCGCCTTTGCCGCTGCGGCTCAGCGTATCGGCCCCGCTTGCGGAAAGCCCGGTCAAGGAAACGGAAGTTGAAGAAAGGGAAGCTGAGACCGTCCCCGCAAAAGCTCCGCAGACGCCGCCCCGCCCCGAAGCGCCGCCTCCACCGCTTCCCGTGACACCGCCCCCGGAGCCTGCGCCGGAACCCGTGCCGCCGGAGCTTTTACCCGAAGCGATCCCTGAAAAGGTGTTCGCCGAAGCCCCTGTTGAAACGCCCGTTCAACAAGAAGCGGCGCCTCCGCCTATGATCCGCGAAGCCCTTTTGCCGGAGCCGCCGCTTGAAGAAATTGTCCCGGAGCCTGCGCCGGAACCTGTGCCCGAAGCGGTCGCACCGGAGCCGCCGCGCGAAGCCGGGGTCGCCGAAAAGCTTGCCGAAGCCCCACCCTTGCAGCCGGAGGTCGCACCGCCTGTCCGGTCTTTAGAGCCGCTTGCCGAAGCCCCGCCTGAAGTACCGCCGGAGACGGAAGTCTCTCAGGCGGTTTCCGCGCCCGCAGTGCCGGAAGAGGCCCTTGCCGAAATTTCCGAAAGCCCGCCGCAGAACCCTGCTGCGGTCGCAGCCTATAAAAAACTGCTCGCAGCCTGGCTGGACAAACACAAATATTACCCGCGCCGCGCCCGGCGGCTTCGCATCGAAGGCGAAGGCTGGCTGCGCATCCGGATTGATCGCGCCGGACGGGCACAGGACATCCGCCTTGAGCGCACAACAGGCAATCGCCTCCTGGATCGCGCGGCCCTTGAAATCGCCCGCCGGGCCGACCCTTTCCCGGTGATGCCGGAAAGCGATGCCCGCAGGGAATTGGAATTTATTGTGCCGGTCGCGTTTGTACTGCGTTAAGAAATTTCAGACATTATCTAAACCATCTTTTTCAGGATAAAAAAAGATTGACAGGAATAATCAGGATGTGCTTTTATTGATTATGATAATGATTATCAATTAGATGAGTAAGAAAGTTTGAGGTAACAAATGGGAAAGGATGAAGGCGTCGCGAGAAAAAAAATCGTACTCAATATTCTGGATCAAAAATTGACAGAAGAAGAGCTGCGTTGCCTGTGCGGCAGCCTCATTGCCCGCATTCTCAAGGAAGGACTCGAATTAAAATGCAAACGCTGTAAGCGTTTTCATGTGATTCCGCTTTCATTGGAGGCGCCTTCTTAAAAAAACGGCGCGGCAGCCCTCGGGCTGAAGTATTTTGATGCGTGCGGCTCGCGGGAGTATCACCCCCCAAAGCCCGGAACGGATTTCCGTTTCGGGCTTTTTTTGTTCTTGAGCGGGGGTGTCCGACTTCGGGGCCCGGCGTCTCAAGCGTTTTGGAGCGCAACAAAAAATGAGAACAAGCTGTTTTAAAAAAGAAGTTTTGGTATCGACGCCTTCGGGTGTCGTTTACCGGTGCGCCTGCGGGACTTACCACGTCGAAATCGACGCCGCCACCTTTCATTTCGACCCGCTTCAATTCGGCGGCGTGGCGCGCCTGTTCAAGCTCGCGCTCGGTGTCGTCGCGGCGCGAAAGGAAACCGCCGTCCAGATGGAACGGCCGTTTTCGATAAAACACAAAGTCATTCATGGAGGGATGCAATGAAAATATATCATGCAAAGTTGTTCGTATTGGCAATCGGTTTGTCCGTTTTTTTCGCTCTGATTCCCGATGTCTTTGCCGAAAAGGCCCTGCGGCAAAAGACGGGGTTTCTGGTGCTTGCGCCGGATCGCGGTTTTCTGGGCAACCGGGAAATCGAAAGCCTCTTTGAGACATTTCGCAAGGATTATCCCGCGGCGCTCGCCCTGGTGGGGTCGAATTACAACGGTGTGGAGAGTGAATATGCGGCGTATATCACCCGCGCAATCAGAACACTGAAGGAAGACGGCGCCACGGAGATCGCTGTGCTGCCGCTCTTTCTTTCCGGCGCCGATCCGGTGCTCAAAAAAGTGCGCCCGCATTTTGCGGCCTATGCCGCGGGCATGCCCGTGCACTGGACCGCGGCCCTGTCGGAGAGTCACCTGAGCGCCCAAATTCTCTTGGATCGTGTCTCGGGAAAAAGCCGGAATCCCGAGCAGGAACATGTGGTCATCCTGGGCATGGGGGCGATGAATGAAGTGGATGAAGCGGCGCTCCGCGCCGACCTGGAGAAACTCGCGGCCTATGTGCAGCGTTACCGGCCCTTTCAATCCGTCGAAATCGGCATCTACTATCACCGGAGGGCCGATGCCGCGTTAAAAGAAGCCAAAAATCAGGCAGTGGATGACTTGGTGATTCGAAGCGCCGCAAAAAAAGGGCACGCGATCGTCGCCCCCTTTTTCATCGGCCCCAAGTTCGACAACCGCATGTCGATGATGCACTGGGTCTCCAGAAAATTTCAGGCCTATGATCTCGACTTTGTGGATCAGGAAATCATGCCCCATCCCAATCTCCTGCTCTGGCTGAAAAAAGCCGCAAACGCTTTCCTGCCGCCGTCTGAAAAAGAAACCGGCGTGGTGATCATGCCGCACGGCGCGACGCAGCCCTACAACGATGTCGTGGCACGCGTGATTGCGCCCTTAAAAAGCCGCTACCGGATCGAGATGGCCTACGGCATGGGCGATCCGGCCTTGATTCAGCAGGCGGTCTCCCGCCTGGAAGCCGAAGGCATCCGGCGCATTGTTTTTGTGCGCATGTATTCCCTTTCGACTCAGATGAAACCCTTGACGGACTATATTCTCGGTCTCACAAACACGCCGCCGCCGGCCCGCAGCGAAGGGGACGCCCCGCCGGAGCAGATTCGCAGCGCGGCCCTGTTTACGGCCTTTGGCGGCTATGAGGAAAATCCGGCGATTGCGGAAATCCTGCATGAGCGGATTAGAGATATCAGCCAAGCACCCTCCAATGAAACGGTGATTCTCGTATCACACGGCGCGGGCGGGGACGAAGCCGATGCGCGCTGGCTTGAGCGGATGGAAGGACACGCCGAGCGCATCCGCCGTTTGGCGAAACCCGCTTTCCGGGCGATCAAAACGGCGACCCTGCGGGAAGACTGGCCGGAGAAGCGCGAGGCGGCCGTGATGCAACTGAAGGAAATGATCGAAGCGGGACGGCAAAACGGGCGCGTCTTGCTCATTTCAAACCGGCTCTACGGCGCGGGTCCCTATGAGCGGTTTTTGGCGGAGGTCGGCCTGAAAAAGGGAGAGCACTATGAAATGAACGGACAGGGCTTCGCCCCGCATCCGATTCTGACCCGTTGGCTGGAGGCGGGCATCGCACGGGCGTTTCAGCACTTTCATCGGGAGGATTTAAAAACGGCCTCGGCCGCGGTCTCCAAATGAAATTTCCATTTTAATCCCCCTTGGCAAATAAGGGGGAATTAAAAAGCCGGTCCAATACCGAATCCCCCCGCTCCCCTTCAGAAAAAAGGGGCGGGGGGAGAATCAACAAATGAAGGAGAAAAAAATGGAGCAGGAATCAAACGAAACGGTCATCTTGGCCAAGTCGGAGATCGGCATCATCGAACGCTGCCGGTGCAAGGGGTATCACCTCATGTTCCGCAATATGCAGTTTCACTTTAAGCAGGCGGAATTTTTTGCCCTGGCCGACTTATTCAAATCGGCCCGGAAAAAAGAAAAAGACGATGCCATTTTCAAGTCTTATATCAACAAGGTGCTTTGATGCCATTAATCGCGTCGGTCGTTTTTATAGTCTGCTTCGGCTGGGCGAGTGCCGCGGCGGAAGAAGCGGAAACGGACGGGCGCTTTGTCCCGCGTCTTGAGTTGGACGAGGTCGTCATAACAGGCACCCGGACGGAAAAGAAACTGCTTGAAGTCCCCGTGCGCACCGAAATCGTGACGCGGGAAGAAATCGAGAAGACCCATGCGCGGGATCTGAAAGAGGCCCTGGAGGACGTGCCGGGTCTGATCCTTAGGCGGACGCACGGCAAGCAGGGGCAGGAAGTCTGGATGCAGGGGTTTGACGCCGACCGGGTGTTAATCCTTCTGAACGGCGAACGGCTGGGTGCGACGACCGGCTCCACCGTCGATCTTGCGCAAATCGGCGCGGCGGACATCGAACGCATCGAAATCGTGAAGGGCGCGACATCGGCCCTCTACGGCAGCGAGGCCATGGGCGGCGTGATTAATGTCATCACACGCCAAGCAAAAAAACCCTTTTCACTCACCCTTGAGGCCGATGCCGGGACTTACGGCGGTAAAAACCTGGATGCGGCGGCGCTCGGCGGCGCATTGGGCGCCGCCCGCACGATGGCCGATTTGAGTTTTGTGCGGCGGCGCTGGAATTTAAAACTCACCTCCGACCTGCGCCGCTTGGAAGGTTTTGACCTGGGCGGAAAAACGCTCCGCACCGACGGGGACACCGTGCTGCGCTGGAATGTCGATCCGCGCATCGCGCTCACCCCCGCAGGCGGCGCCGAGCTTTATTTGAGTCCGCGGTATTATTTTGAGGACAAAGAACGGCGCAGCGAGGTCTTGGTCCCCGGCCTCGGCATCCGCACCCGGAAATTTTTAGAGGAAGTCAAGAAATGGCATCTCAGTTTGGGGGGGAAATATCCTTTTAAAAACGGCTCCCGTGTGTCGGCCGCCCTGGCGCACGAGCGGCTTGAGGACGTGAGCCGGCAGGACATCGTCGAAAGCCCTCAAATTGATCAACAACGCACGGCCGTCATTACGCTCTCGCGGGCCGAAGTGCAATGGGATATTCCCGCAGGAAAAATGCACCTTTTAAGTCTTGGCGCGGTCGCCGGACGGGAAACGCTCAGTCAGGAACAAGTGCGCGATGAAGCCGCGGGCCTCACAAGCATTCAGGAAATCACGCCCGGCGCCGAGCGGGAAAATCTCGAAACCTATTTGCAGGACGATATTTTCCTAAACGACCGGCTTGAGCTCTTGCCGGGCATTCGTTACCAATACGACAGCGACTTCGGTTCTTTTATGGCCCCGAAGCTCAACCTGATGTTCAAACCGGCAGATTTTGTGAATATCCGGATCGGTTACGGCAAGGGCTACCGTGTGCCGAATCTGCGCGAGCGTTTCTTTTTTTTCGATCATGCGGCCCTGGGCTACCAAGTGATCGGAAACCCGGATTTAAAACCGGAAACATCGGACAGCTTTCAGACGGGCATCGAGTTCTGGCGGGGAAAGACCTTTCACGGCGAAGTCAACCTTTTTTACAACCGCATCAAAAACCTCATCGACACCCGTCTGAATCCGGAAAAGAGCGCGGCGACGGGTTTGCAAATTTTCGATTACCAGAATGTGAACCGCGCCCTGACACAGGGCGCGGCGTTTTCCGGCCGGTTTTTATTCTGGCGCTATTTTACCTTCAAAGCGGGCTATACATATTTATGGGCAAAGGACAGGGATTTGGACAAGTGGCTGCCGCAGCGTCCACGGCACCAGATTAAGGGCGGTTTGGATCTGCATCTTGCGGATTGGGGCACGACACTTGTCCTCCGGGCGGTCTATCAAAGCAAAGAATATGTGGACGAGCAAAACATCGTCGCTTCTCCGGCCTGGACGACGCTGGATATCAAGTTGAATCAAAAGACGGGAAAACACACGACCCTCTTTATCGGCGTGGACAACATCACAGACGAACACCGGGACCCGGATCGTTCCGAGTTTGACGACTTTCGGCCCAACACCCCGCGCTTTGTGTATGCGGGCTTACGCATCAAACTTTAAAAAACAAGCGCCCTTTGCGGCCACATTGAAAAAGAAGGGAGCAAAGCAAGATGAAACATTTGAATATATTGACGGCGAGCTTGATCGCCGCCGGTGCGCTGGCGGCTTGCTCAAGCGGCAGTGACGCACCGCCGGGGGCGGGAGCAAACGGCACTTCTGAAACAGTTTCGGCGACGCTTTCGGAGTGGCGCATTGCGGTGGATAAAACGGCCGCGGGCAATACGGCCGGGACGCAGAAAATCACTTTTAAGGCGACGAATGCCGGTGTGAGGCCGCACGAATTGGTCATTCTCAAAACGGACCTTGCGGCCGACGCGCTGCAAGTGGCGGACGGCAAGGTCAAGGAAGGTGCCGTGGGGAAGGTCATCGGCGAAATAGAGGAATTTTCGCCGGGAACGGAAGCAGAGGTCACTTTGGATTTGCCCGAGGGCCGCTACGTGCTTTTTTGCAACGTATTGGAAAACGGAGAGCGCGAGGGACACTACCAGAAAGGCATGCACGTCGCCTTCACGGTCGGTACGCCCTCCGCCACAAAGAGCGCATTGATCGATGCCAGCGCCGGGGGCTTGGGTGCGGCTCCGGACGATCCAAAGAACAAGCACACCTACTTCAGCTTTTCGACGGGACAGGTCGTGGATTTGAGCGACGCGGCGGCTGAAAATTCTTCGGATTGGGACATTGCCTTCAAACGCTCCGGCATTAAACTCAACGGCGGATTCTCCGGGCCGAAGGGTGTGAAAGGGTATTTTACCGGCAACAATGCGGAAGCTTACGATGCGGCGGGCGATTTTGTGCGAAGCTGGTTTGAGACGGCGACGGCGGAAAGCGAACGGCCCGATTTTACGGCGGTGCGCGCCGCTGATGTTCCGGACGACGGCGATTTCAAAAGCGACAAGCTCGTCCCGGCGATCCGGGGGGACGGCACGGACGAAGGCTGGTGGTTTTACCTCGGCCCGCCGACGCATGCCGTGATCGCAGTCCCTGAAAACTGGTGGGCCGTCAAATCGGCGGGCGGAGACAGCTACGCCAAGTTTCATGCGACCGAACTCATCCGCGACAGTGATAGCGATCCGGAACCCCGCATGCGGCGCATTACGCTGGAAATGCAGGTACAGCCCGCGGGAAACGATTTTTTCAACGGGCTTTTTTCGCACACCTTCCTCATTCCGCGGGACGCGGGCGGTGCCGTTTATTACGATTTTGATACCGAGATGGAAGTGGATGTCTCGGATGCCGGATGGGACTTGAAAGTGGAATACGACGCGGCGAGCCGACAATATCGCATTTTAACAAACGGCGGCGTCAGCGGCCCCGGCCGGGGCGGGGCGCAGGCCCTAGGCAGTGATCCCGGATCGGTGACAAACGGGGCGGACCGGGATCAGGTGGCCCACTATTTTGCTGACAAAACCGGCGGGGTCTTCGTGGATGCGCCCTGGTATGCCTACAACATCACGGACGGAGACCACAGGCTCTGGCCGAATTACCGGGTATACCTCATCAAGTCGAACGATACGGTCTTTAAGATCCAGATTCTCAGCTACTACCATCCGCAAACGACGGAGAGCGGCTGGTATTCCATCCGTTATGAAGTGCTCGCATCGTAAACCCTTATCCATGTTCCGGGGATTTATTCATGCCCCGCCTCAAGCGGCGGGGATTTTTCAAGGAGGCAATCCGATGTCGATTCAAAAAATGAAATTGGTTGTGCATGAGATTTTGTTTGTATTCCTGCTTGCATGGGGGGTTATGCCGTCGCCGGTGTTTCCACAAGGCATGTCGGAGATCGAAGCGGAGATTCTTGCGGAGATGGGCGATACGCCAAGCCTTTCCGCACGCGAAAGGGCCGATGCGGAAAGGCCGCCCGCCGGAATTCGGGCCTTTGAAGCCACACCGCCGGAGAACACGGATGCGCGGGATCGCATGGAAGGAAATGACCTGGAAGGGCTGGCGGCCCTGTTTATCCCTCATGCGGGGATTGCCGCGGGCCTCATCGTCGTGCTTGCTCTGATTTGGCTGATACTGAAATTCCGGGAATTGTCACACAAAGAACGCCTGGCTGCGATTGAGCGGGGGCTTCCCGTCACAGAGGCGCTTGATCGAAAACGCTTGCTGCTCGGTGGGATGATCCTGTTTGTTTTGGGCGGTGCCATCGTCGCCGCGCTCTGGGGCAATTTTGGATGGCCGTCCGCCCTGTGGGGACTGCTTCCGCTTCTGTCCGGTCTTGCGCTGTTTCTTTATGCCGCCTTTGGCGGCGAAGATCGCGGGGAAGAAAAAACGGTGTCCGTCTGAGCCGAAAGGCCCGAATTTTAACACCGGCTTCTTTGCAAAACCTTCCCCTAACGGACTCTCCCAAGGGCTTCTCCGGGGGCAGGGGGTTTTTCACGCCCAAGGTCTCCCCTACCTTCCCCTGTCTCCGGACCCGATAAGGATGTGGCGGACCTGCTCCCGCGTCTGCCGGCCTTGCGTTTTCGCCACCACATCATGAGTCCGGTGACATAGAGAATCATCGGTACGAATCCGGCCGCAAACACAATAATGCGCCCAGGCAAGCCGAATGCTTCACCGTTGTGCAAAGGAAACATCCAGTTAATGAAGGTATCACCGCTGCTCATGGTTTGCGGCTTCCGGATTGCGAGCACTTTCCCATCATACGGATTGATCCAAAGCCGTGTACTCCCGCTGGTTCTTCGTACTTCGCCGGCCTGGCGCATCGTGACGCGGTAAACGCCCTCACTCGATGCGGGGAAATAAATACGCTGCAGTTCTGCCTTGGGAAATGAATCATGGGCAATCTTGGCGATCTCGTCTACATCCAGTCTTCTTGCCCCGGCTTCAGCGCCTGCCGAAAGCTGCGCCGGTGCGGTTTCCGTCAAGGGGGAAAACCATCCCACCACCGGCTTCACGTATTGCGGGAAAATCATATAGACCCCCGAAAAGGCAACCACAACAAGTACGAGGGCGGCATAAACACCCATAACCTTGTGCAAGTCGCAAACAAAACGAAAACCCTTGGCGCCGCACTTCAACGTCAATGCCCGAAATAACCTGGACCGTTTTGGCCACCATAAATATATCCCGGACAGTATCGAACACATTAACAGCAGCCCCATAACGCCCATGAACATTTTCCCTGCATCGCCTAACACCAGTGTGTAATGCAGCTTATAAAGGAAGCTCATAAGGTAGCCACCCCACACCCGTTGCCCTAACACCTCGGCTGTGAAGGGGTTGACCATCACGTCAAGAAAAACATCCTGATCCTCCTTGGGTACGGAAAATCG
>Ga0256830_1000618_pt1 | contig 27203 bp, 21 predicted proteins | sample 128326metaG_FD_190537 | JGI IMG/M metagenome (GOLD analysis project Ga0256830, IMG submission 190537) | Hydrothermal vent microbial communities from Lau Basin, Pacific Ocean - 128-326 | ecosystem: Environmental > Aquatic > Marine > Hydrothermal vents | place: Pacific Ocean: Lau Basin | collected... | reverse complement strand
CTTTTCTTGTCGCCGAAATCGCTCCGGTGCTGGTCGGAGGGCGGCGCCTGGGCGCACAACCTGATGGCGGGCCAGGTGGAGGTGTTCGAGGAGGTGGACCGCTGCACCCCCTACCACTTCCCGCATTCCACCCAGGTCGCCGGCGTCCGCAGCATCCACGGCGGCCAGAACCGTTTCTACAACAACGTCTTCGTCCGCGGGGGCCCTGAGCCGGCGAAACGCCGCTCCGGCCGGGGCCGCCGCGTCCGCTGGTTCGGCTACGGCCTGGAGCCTTTCGACCACACGACTTACATTGTTCTGGCCGCCGGCAACGTTTACCTGAACGGAGCCCAGCCGCACCGGAAGGAAAAGGAGCCGCTCGTGCTCGCCTCTGTGGACCCGGCGATCGAAATCTCTGCCGCCGGCGGGCGCGTCGAGCTGGCCTTCACCGTAGACCGCCGGATATTCGAGGTGAAGTCTCCTTTGATCACGACGCGGTTCCTCGGCAAGACGCTCATCAGCGGGCTTCCTTTCGAGAACCCCGACGGCTCGCCGATCGTGATCGACCGCGATTATTTCGGCCGGCGGCGGGAGCGTGACCACCCCGCCCCCGGGCCGTTCGAAGAGATTCGGGAAGGGAGGGTGACGCTGACCGTATGGCCGCAATGACGCTCGCCGCGGCGGCCGGCCGGGTCAGCGCCCGCCCTCATGAGATCCCGTCCACCGGGAAACCGGCAAGGAGACGCCACCATGAGTAAACCGACACAATCCGCAACCCGCCGGGCGTTCCTCGGGGCCGCCTCGTCCGGAGCCCTCGGGTTCGCCGCTTCGTCCCGTTCGATGCCCGCAGAACCAACGCCCCGCGAGAAACGGCTCCCGCGGGAAGTCTGGATCGCCACCATCTCCCAGGACGGTCTTCGCGCAGAGAACTACGAACAGATGATCGAGGCCATGCTCGCCCGCATGCGGGAAGCCGCAGCGTACGAGCCGGACATCGTCTGCTTGCCGGAGGTGTTTCCGTTCGTCAACCTTGCCGGCGGCCGCCCGCCGATACCGGAGGTCGCCGAGAAGCCCATCGGCGACGTCTGCCGGCCCTTCGCTGAGTTCGCGCGCCGGCATCACTGCTACGTCGTCTGTCCCATCTACACCGTCGAGGACGGCTTCTACTACAACGCCGCCGTCCTCATCGACCGGGAGGGGAAGTTCGCCGGCGAATACCGCAAGATGCACCCCACGGTGGGGGAGATGGAAGCCGGCGTCTCGCCCGGTCCACTCGACCCGCCGGTCTTCAAGACCGATTTCGGCGTCATCGGCTGCCAGATCTGCTTCGACATCGAGTGGGACGACGGCTGGGCGGCGCTGCGCAAGGCCGGGGCCGAGATCGTCTTCTGGCCGTCGGCCTTCGCTGGCGGTTACGCCGTCAACGCCAAGGCCTGGCGCCACCACTACTGCGTGGTCTCCAGCACGCGCAAGGACCGCAGCAAGATCTGCGACATCAGCGGCGAGGAGATCGCCTGGAGCGGCCGTTTCCAGCGCTGGACCTGTGCGCCGGTGAATCTCGAGAAGGCGTTCTTGCATACCTGGCCGTTCTGCAACCGCTTCCCCGAGGTGTCGGCGAAGTACGGCCGTGACATCGCCATCACCACGTTCCATGAGGAGGAGTGGTCGATCATCGAGAGCCGCTCGCCGGACGTCAAAGTCGCCGACGTGCTGAAGGAGTTCGAACTGGACACCTACGAAGAGCACATCGCGAAGGCGGACGAAGCGCAGCGGAAAGCCCGGGCCCGCATCCCGCGGCGGAGCTGATCCGGCGGGGAGACGGACGCCGCGGCGCGCGCCCGCTATACCTCCTTGTACGGGTTCGGGTGCGGCTCGACGTGGAGCGAAACGTCGATGATCGCCAGGTCCGAGCCGATCAGGGCGTCCTTGACGCGGTGAGCGATCTCATGGCCGTCGCGCACCGGGATGCGCCCGTCCACCTCGATGTGCAGGTCTACGAAGTAGCCGAGGCCGCTCTTGCGCACCAGGCAGCGGTCTACCGCTTCCACTCCAGGGACTGCCGCGGCGATCTGCTGGACGCGATCCACGAAGCTGGGGTTCGGGGCGGCATCCATCACCTCCCGCAGGCCGTTGCGGAGCAGCCGGTAGCCGTTCCAGGCGATCACCGTGCAGGCAAACAGCGCGGCCCAGTCGTCGGCGGGCTCGTAGCCGGGCCCGCCGATCACGCCGATCGTGATCCCGATGAAGGCTGCCCCCGAGGTGAGCGCGTCGGAGCGGTGGTGCCAGGCGTCGGTTTTGATGGCTCCGCTGTCGATTTCGGTCCCCGTGCGGGTGAGGAAGCGGAACAGCAGTTCCTTGGTGATCACCACCAGCACCAGAACGATCAGCGTCCAGGGGGCCGGCAGGTGGTGCGGAGTGAGGATCTCACGGATGCTCTGGATGGCGATGCCGGCGGCGGCGATCAACAGGCCGGCCGCGATGACGATCGCCCCCAGCGGCTCCGCCTTCCCGTAGCCGAACGGGTAGCGTTGGTTCGGCGGCGTGGCGGCGATGCGCAAACTCCCCAGCACTACCAGCGCGCTGAAGATGTCGAGCAGCGATTCCACGCCGTCGGCGATGAGCGCGTAGGAGTAGCCGGCGATGCCGGAGATCACCTTCACCGCCGCCAGCACCGCGCTCACCAGGATGGCGATGATCGTGGCGCGGACCCCCCGGGCCGCCGAGGCCGCAAGCTGCTCATGGGCCTCCTGCGGGATGGTCGAGCGCGATGCCATGATCTTTCGCGGCGGCGGGGCACGGCCGCCTCTCCTCCTCCACAGGTAGCACAACCGCCGAAACGCCGCTTCGCCGCCGAACCCAGCTCTTTTCCGCCTTCGCCCGCCGCCCCTTGCGGGTTTTCGTCCGGCTTCCGTAAGATGGGGGAACAACCCGCCTATGATTTCAGACACGCTCCGTGAGGGTCTTACCTTCGACGATGTGCTGCTGCGCCCGGCCCGCAGCGGCGTCCTCCCGGCCGAAACCGACACCCGGACCCAAGTGACGCGCAACATTGCGCTGAACATCCCCATCGTCAGCGCCGCCATGGACACCGTCACCGAGGCTCACCTGGCGATCGCGCTGGCCCGCGAGGGCGGCATCGGCATCATCCACAAGAACATGCCCATCGAGAAACAGGCCGAGGAGGTGGACCGGGTGAAACGCTCCGAAAGCGGCATGATCGTGGACCCGGTGACCATGGAGCCCCACCAGAAGGTTTACGAGGCGCTCGAGATCATGCGCCGCTTCCGGATCTCCGGCGTGCCCGTCGTCCGCGGAACCCGGCTGGTCGGCATCCTGACCAACCGTGACCTGCGCTTCGAGACCAACTTCGACCAGCCGATCGAGAACCTGATGACCAAGGAGAACCTCATCACGGTTCCGGTGGGCACGACGCTCGAGGAAGCCGAGAAGATGCTCCACAAGCACCGTGTGGAGAAGCTTCTCGTCGTCGATGACGAATACAACCTCAAGGGCCTCATCACCGTCAAGGACATCCAGAAGAAGCTCAAGTACCCCAACGCCGCCAAGGACGAGCAGGGCCGCTTGCGGGTCGGGGCGGCCATCGGGGCCACCGGCGACTACCTGGAGCGGGCCCAGGAGCTGGTCGCCAAGAAAGTGGACGTCCTGGTGATCGACACCGCCCACGGCCACAGCGAACGGGTGTTGGACGCGGTGACGATGGTCAAGCGGATCTTGCCCGACGTGGACCTGGTGGCGGGCAACGTCGCCACCTACGAGGGCGCCAAAGACTTGCTCGAGCGGGGCGTGGACGGCGTGAAGGTCGGCATCGGGCCCGGTTCGATCTGCACGACCCGGGTGGTGAGCGGGGCCGGCGTCCCCCAGATCACCGCCATCGCCGATTGCGCCCGCGCCCTGCGCGGCACCAGCGTCCCGCTCATCGCCGACGGCGGCATCAAGTACTCGGGCGACATCACCAAGGCCATCGCCGCCGGCGCCGACTGCGTGATGATCGGCAGCCTCTTCGCCGGCACCGAAGAGAGCCCCGGCGAAACCATCCTGTACCAAGGCCGCACCTTCAAGAGCTACCGCGGCATGGGCTCCATCGGGGCCATGGCGCGGGGCAGCTCGGACCGTTACGCGCAGGACCTCAACACCAAGCTCGTGCCCGAAGGCATCGAGGGCCGCGTGCCGTACAAAGGTCCCCTGGCCGAGATGGTCTACCAGCTCGTGGGCGGCCTGCGCTCCGGCATGGGCTACACCGGCTGCCGGACCATCCGCGAGCTGCAAGAGAACGCCGGTTTCCTGCGGGTCTCGCCGGCCGGATTGCGCGAAGGCCACGTCCACGACGTGATCATCACCAAGGAAGCGCCGAACTACCGGATCGAGTAGGCGGGACGCGCCGTTACCCGGCTGCCGGGCGAGAATCAGCCTTCCATCGGCTCACTCTTCTTCGTCCATCGGCGCGGTGCTCCGCGCCACCTGGAAGTGGCTCAGCGAGTTCGCGTAGGCGGCGATACCCTCGTAGAGCGCCTCGGCGAGCTGCTGCCGGTACTTCTCGGTTTTCAGCAGCTTCTCTTCGTGCGGGTTGCTGATGAAGCCCACCTCCACCAGGATCGAAGGCATCTTGGCGCCGATGAGCACCACGAACGGCGCCTTCTTCACCCCCCGGTTCCGCGCCCGCCGGTTCAGCCGGCGGTGCATCTTGTAGACGGCGGTTTGCACGTTCGCCGCCAGGTCGCGCGACTCCTGGAGCTTGTCGTCCAAGGCGATCTTCTGGATGAGCGAGGTCAGCTCGTGGATCGACTTGTTCGAGCCGGCGTTCTCCCGCGCCGCTACTTCCAGATCGGCCCGCGACCGGGTGAGGTTCAGATAGAAGGTCTCGACGCCGTTGACGCTCCGGTACCGCGAGGAGTTGACATGGACGGACACGAACAGGTCGGCCAGGGCCTTGTTGGCGATCTCGGTGCGGCGCTCCAGCGAGAGGCTCTTGTCGGTGGTCCGCGTCAGCACCACTTCGGCTCCCAGCCGCTCGCGCAGCAGCGCCGCCAGACGCTTGGAGACGTCCAGCGTCACGTCCTTCTCGCGGAGGCCCGTGGGGCCGATCGTCCCGGTGTCGCGGCCGCCGTGGCCCGGGTCGATCACGATGCGCCCCAGCTTCAGCCCCAGCACGCGCGTCAGCGAATGTCCTCCGGTGCTGTTGCGCCGGGCCGGCTTGGCGATCAGGACCTCGCCGTCTTCCTTTTCGTCCGCATCGGCCGCCTCGGTGGCGGCGGGCTGCTTCTCGAGCTTCGCAACCTTTTTCGCCGGCGGCGCCTTCGGGGGCGGAGCCAGGGGCTTCTCGGTCACCTTCGGGGCGGTTTGCCTGGCCGCTGCAGTCTTGACGGGCGGTTTCGCCGCCGCGGTCTTCGCCGGGGGCTTCTTCGCCGCAGAGGTCTTGGCCGGCGACTTCGTTGCATTCGTTACCGAGGCGGTCTTGGCGGCCGCCTGTTTCGGCTTGGCCGCGGGGGCGGGCCGCTTCACTTCTTCTTTCTTCGCCTGCTTCGCGGACGGCTTGCCGGGAGCGGCCAGGGTGAGCTTGCCGTCGAGCGACCCCTTCGGCTTCTTGCGCCGGACTTCGATGATCAGCCGGTGCGGGTTGACGAGCTGGGAAGCGGAGACTTCGACGTCGGTCTTGAGGTCCAGGACGACGCGCGCCACCCACCGCCGGTTCTGGGAGACGCGGATCTTCTCGATCAGCTCGTCGCCCACCGGTATGGCGTGCACGGTTTCCGGCGATACGCGCTGGCGGGCGTTCAGGATGTCGAAATAGACGCGCGGCGGGTTCGGCAAGCGGTTGAACTTGTACTGGAACTCGCCGCTGATCTCCACCGCGATCCGGGTGACGTCGCCCAGCGACCAGTGCCGGACCGCTTTCACGGAGACCGGCCGCCTGGCCTCGCCCGGAGGCGCACCGGCGGTGAGCAGCAACGATACCAGGATGAACGCCGGGGCGGCGCCGGCGGCCCAGCGCAGCCGCATTCGCGCCCTCGAGCAAGAACCGCTGCGGCCGGCGCGCGGCCGCTGCGACGGGTGAAACGCCATGTTGGACCTACCTCGTCCTGAGATGCAGCCTGCCTTGGCTATCGATGTAGCTTTCCACAGGACGGTACTGAGGTCCGTCGGACGGCGAGCTGCTCTCAGTCGTCTTCTCCGCTTTCCTCTTCAACTCCGCGTACTTCTCGGCGACCCGGCGCAGGTACTCCCGGGTCTCGCGGTACGGCGGAATCCACTTGTGTCGGGCCACCGCCCCTTCGCCGGCGTTGTAGGCCGCCAGCGCGAGGCGGTCGTCCCGGAACAGGTCCTTGAGGTACTTCAGGTAGCGGACGCCCGCGTCGATGTTCTGCTCCGGGTCGAAGGGGTCGGCGACGCCGAAACGCCGGGCGGTCGCCGGAATGAGCTGCATCAGCCCCTCGGCCCCCTTCTCGGAAACGGCGAACGGGTTGTAGCTGCTTTCGACCTGGATCACCGAGTGGATCAGGAGCGGGTCGATGCCGTATTTCCTGGCGGCTTCCTCGACCAGCTCGTCCACCCGGGCGGCGCGGCGAAGGTACTCCATCCGCTCCCGGGCCGGTTTGCCCTCGAGCTCCGGAGTCACTACCCGGCGCACCAGGCGCCCGCGGGAGTCCACCTGGACGACCGACGTGGCCCGGAGTCCCGGACCCGCGGCGGCCACCGGCGGCGCCGAAGCGAATCCCAGCGCCAAGACGCCCGCGAGAATAAAACAAAACTTCATAGAGTTGTTCCGGTTTTAGCTGTAAGCGATTATACAGCCAAAAGTTCCTTCAGCCAACCCTGAAACGCGGGGCAAGAGAAAAACCAACCCCCTTGGCCCGCGGCCAAGCCATCGAGGGCCGGAAAACCAACCAGAGCAGTCGACACGGGCAGGCGGCTCGCCTGCCGATGGTATTATTCTTACATGACATGGCTCGATTCTCCAACCCCGGCCGGGCTTTCCGGGCCGGGGAGATCGAGCCCGTCGGTTGCCGGCTTCGTCCTTGCCGGGGGCCGTAGCGCCCGGATGGGACGAAACAAGGCTCTGCTCCCCTATTCGGACACGTTCCTGGTTCTCTTTATCGCCCGGGCCGTCCGCGCCGCCGCCGGCTCCGTGGCTCTGGTCGGGCCGCCGGAACAACTCGCCGGCCTCGGCCTGAGGGTCGTGCCGGACCTCAGGCCCGGCCAAGGGCCGCTGGCCGGCATCGAGGCCGCCCTCGCTTCCACGGCGGCGGACTGGGCGCTCGTCGTCGCTTGCGACATGCCGCGCCTTTCGCCGCGGCTGCTGGCCGGCCTGGTCTCCGCGGCCCGGTCCTCGGAGGCCGACGCCGTCGTCGGCGCCTCCGAGCGCGGGCCGGAGCCCATGTGCGCCGTCTGGCGCCGCGAGCGCGTCCTGCCCCAGGTGCGTCTGGCCCTGGATCAGGGCCGGCGCAAGCTCCACGAGCTGCTTTCCCGTCTGCACGTCGAAGAGTGGCGGCCCGCCGGCGGGGACTGGTTCGAGAACATCAACACCCCGGCCGACTGGCGCCGTCACCTCGAGGACCTCGCCCTCCAGCCGGCGGCGCCGAAAGATTCGACCGATGAATGAAGCCTATCCCCACTACATCGAGTTCCGCCACGTCTATAAGACGTTCGACTACCCGGTTTTGGTCGATGTCAACTTCCACGTGGACGTCGGCGAGACCGTCGCCATCATCGGCCGCAGCGGCGTGGGCAAGTCGGTCACCCTGGCTCACATCATGGGCTTCCTCAAGCCGGACAGCGGCCAGGTGATCGTGGCTCACACCGACATCACCCACGCCACCGAGGACGAACTGCGCCGCATCCGCAAGAAGGTGACCATGGTCTTCCAGTCCGGCGCCCTGTTCGACTCGATGACGGTGGAGGAGAACATCCTCTTCTCGCTCGAGCTCCGCGAAGACTACAACGAGGCCAACAAGGACGAGATCGTGGACGGTCTCCTGGAGATGGTCGGGCTCAAAGAGTACAAGTATTCCTACCCTTCGGACCTCTCCACCGGCTACAAACGGGCCGTGGCCATCGCCCGGGCGCTGGCCGCCGAGCCCGAGTGCATTCTCTACGACGAGCCCACCACGATGGTGGATCCCATCATGTCCGACGACCTCGCCAACCTGATGCTTCGCTTGAAAAGGGAACTCGAGCTGACTTCCGTGGTCGTCACCCACGACGTCGATCTGATGTACCGCGTGGCCGACCGCGTGGTGGTGCTCTACGAAGGCCGGGTCATCTATTTCGGGCCGGTGGCCGACCTGGAGAAGTCCGACCACCCGCACATCCAAGAGTTCATCGCCAAGGACGAGGTCTGGTGAAGCGTACCCGAGCCTACAAGCCCAGCAGCTCGGCGATCCGCCCCAAGAGGCGCTCGAACTTCGAAGGTCCCTCGGCCGGGGGCAGGCTCACGTAGCCGGCGCCTTCCTCTTCGGCCGCCGGGGGTGTCCACAGCGTCTTTTCCAGCAGCCGCACGCGGTAGCCGCTGAAGCTGTAGAGGCGCCGGTAGAGCGCCCCGTCCTGCTCCCGTACGATGAGCGAGAACGTCACCCGTTTCGTGCCTCCCGGCTCCTCTTCCCTCTGCACTTCCAGCGGGTAGTAGCCGACCAGGTTCCGCTCCCGGTAGGCGGTCTCGTAACGGTGCCGCCGGGTGCTCCAGACGAAGACGCGGAACCCGTCGAACTGGTACGGCCGCCGCGCGGCGGAGATGGTGGTCCAGACCCAGTGGTGCTTCCACAGTTCGCCGTCGCGTACTCGCCCCAGCGAGGCGTAGGCCGTGATCCGCCGCCCGCCGGCGTACTGGGCCACCTCGTCGGGGATCGCCATCACCAGCATCCGGCTCAGCACCCAACCGGCGCGGCCGTTCTCCAGCCGCACGAGGGTCCAGTCGTCGGCGGGGCCTTCGACGGTCGTATCCGGCGGCGCGTAGGAGTTGAGCGGTGTCGGCAGGTTCTCGGTGCGCGGCGGCTCGTACGGGCGGCGGGGCGCGACGCGGTGGGCCGTGACGTCGGCGAGGATGCCTTCCTCGAGCTGGTAGAAGCTGGGGGCCTGCCGGTTCGGGTCCGTGTGGACGTTCAGCGTGTCGTAAACCGTGGCCTTGCCCTGGGAAGGCAGGCGAGCGGCGATGCGCCCCTGCCGCTCCAGCCGCGCCATCGCCGCCGGACTGAGCAGCAGCCGGCCGTCCGTCCAGCCCTCAGCGCCGCCGGCCGCCCGGATCTTGGCGAAGCGCCGCCGCCGGCCGATGATCTCGACGCGGTCGCCGTGGTGCAGCGTGGCGACCACGGGGGCGTCCGGGGCAAGCTCGCCGAGGATCTCCAGCTCGACGGGACCGACGAAGGCTTCGGCCGGCTTCGGTCCCTCGTCCGTCCCCAGGCCGCAGCCGGCCCACAGCAGGAGCCCGGGCGCAAGGATGCCGATCAGCCGTTTCATGGCCCCTACCTCACTTCCCCCGGACTTCGCTCCGGCAAGAGCCGGCCGGCAGGCTTCGCGTCAGCCGAGCAGGCTCTCGACGAACTTCTGGATCCGGTCGAAGCCCCGCTCCAGGTCGTTCATCGAGGCGGCGTAGGAGATCCGGATGTGCTCGGTGGTGCCGAAGGCCTCGCCGGGGACCGCCGCCACGTGGGCCTGCTTGAGCAACTGCTCGGCGAAATCGAGCGAGCAGTTGATGCCGTTCTTGCCGAACACCGCGCTGACGTTGGGATAGGCGTAGAAGGCCCCGCCGGGCTCGGCCATCTTCAGCCCCGGGATCGCTTTGACACGGTCGATCACGTAGGCCCGCCGCCGCCGGTACTCCTCGAGCATCTCCTGGACGGCGTCCTGCGGGCCGCGCAGCGCCTCGATGGCCGCCTTCTGGGCGATCGAAACCGGGTTGGACGTCGAATGGCTCTGCAGCTTCTGCGCCGCCGCGATCACCTCCTTCGGCCCCAGCCCGAAGCCGATGCGCCAGCCCGTCATCGAGTAGGTCTTCGAGAGCGATCCGACGATGATCACGTTCTCCTTGGCGCCCGGCTCGGCGGCGATCGAGAACGGCTCGCCCGAGTAGACGAACTTGTCGTAGCACTCGTCGGTCATCAGCCAGATGCCGCGCTCGGCCGTCATCTTCAGGATCTTGCGGAACTCGCCGTTGTCGAGCACCGCCCCGGAAGGGTTCGACGGCGAGTTGATGATCACCATCTTCGTCTTCTCGGTGAGATGCGGCTCGATCATGTCCGCGGTGAGCGTGAAGCCCTTCTCCTCGTCGGTCTTGACGAAGACGCACTTGGCCCCGGTGTAGTTGACCACGTCCTTGTAAGTCACCCAGTAGGGCACCGGAATGATCACCTCGTCGCCGGGGTTCAGCAGCACCTGGGTGTAGTTGAAGATCGTGTGCTTGCCGCCGACGTTCACCATGCATTCGGCCGGCGTGTAGTCGGTGCCGTAGTCCTTGGCGTGGCGCTCGCAGATCGCCTCTTTGAGTTCCGGGATGCCGCCCGCCTGGGTGTACTTGGTGAAGTTCTCCTCGATGGCTCGGATGCCGGCGCGTTTGATATTCTCCGGCGTGGGGAAGTCCGGCTCGCCGGCCCCGAAGCCGACGACATCCACGCCCTCGCGCTTCAGCCGGGCGGCCTCGGCGGAGACTTTCATGGTCGCGGACATGCTGATGAGATTCACGCGGTCCGCCAGGGTCAGTTTGTTTTGTTGGGCTGGTTGCACGGTCAAGCTCCTTGCAATTTCTTTCTCAATCTTGCTTCCACCACCGGCGGCACGAGTCCCGAGACGTTGCCCCCCAGCCCCGCCACTTCCTTCACCAGCCGGGAGCTGATGAAGGAGTATGCTTCGCTCGCCATCAAGAAGACCGTCTCGATCGCCGGTTGCAGGCGCCGGTTCATGAGCGCCATCTGCAGTTCGTACTCATAGTCCGAGATGGCCCGGATGCCCCGGATCAGCACCGTCGCGCCTTTCCGGGTGGCGTAGTCCACCAGCAGCCCCTCGAAGCTGTCCACCTCGACGTTGGTGAAGCGCCGGTCCTCCAGCACCTCCTCGATCATCACCACGCGCTCGGCCACCGAGAACAGCGGCCGCTTGGTCTCGTTGCGCAGGACGGCGACGATGAGGTGGTCGAACAAATGGGTGGACCGCTCGATCAGGTCCAGATGTCCGTTGGTAAACGGGTCGAAAGACCCGGGATAGACCGCGGTGACTTTTCGGCGCTCCTGTCCCAACTCGCTGCCTCGCCGTCCGCGAGGGTAACCCTTGATTTTAGCCGAACGCCGCCCTCGAGCGGACGGGCAGGCCGCCGCGACGCCCTCAGCTTCTCGATTCTCCCAGTTTCCGCAGGCCCACGAACAGGAATCCGGCGCCGACGGCCAGGTCAGCTCCCGCGGCGATCCGCACGCCGAGTTGCACCGTCGCGTCATCGATCAGCAGCTCGCCGATCGCGAACATCACCCCGGCGCTCACCAGCAGGGCAGCTCCGATGAGGATCAGAATCTGCGGTTTCAGCTTCATGCCTCTCTCTTTCGAGGGAACTGGTCCCGGCGCTCGGCCGGGCTTCTCAATATATCGGCGGTTCGCCGGGAGGTCTTGTCTTCCAGCGCCGGTGGATCCAGAGCCACTGGTCCGGATGCTCGCGGATCACCTCTTCCAGCCTGGCGTGCAGCCGCTGCGTATCCGCCGCCGCGTCGCCCGACATCGGCGCCGGTTCATAGAAACGCAGCACGTAGCGGTCTTCTTCCGGGCTCCACAACGCGAAACCGGGAATCACCGCCGCGCCGCTGCGGGCCGCCAGCTTCGCCAGGCCGGCGTGCGCGCACGCTTTCCGCCCGAAGAACTCTACGAAGACCCCTTCCTGGGGCGACGCGTTCTGGTCGATCAGCACGCCGACCGCCTCGTTGGCCGCCAGCGCCCGCAGGATCTTCCGCGCCGACTCCTTCTTGCCGATCACGCGGTTGCCGGAAAGACGGCGGCGGCGCTCCAGCCACGCGTCGAGCAGCGGGTTGTCCAGCGGCCGCACCACCACGTGCATCGGCTCGGCCATCAGGGCGTGGGCGAAGGCGCTCAGCTCCCAGTTGCCCAGGTGAGCGGTGGCGAACAGCACGCCGCGCCCGTTCCGTTTCGCCGCCTCGAAGTGCTCGAAGCCTTCGTAGCGGATCCACTCGCCGACGTTCTCCGGCCCGATGGAAGGCAGCCTCGCCAGCGTGGCGAAGACCCGGGCCAGGGAGGTGAAGACGCCGTCGATGAGCTTCTCGCGCGCCTCCGGGTCCAGCTCCGGCAGGGCGAATTCCAGGTTCCGCCGCGCCGCCCGCCGCAGCCGGGGCGCCGCCCGGTCGAGCCCCCACGTGTAGAGGCGGGCCAGGCGGAAGGCCCAACGGCGGGGCCCGATGCGCAGCGTCGCCGCCGCCGCCCGAACCAGCAGGTATTCCGCCCAGTTGCGTATCCAAGATCGCCGGCGCACGCTTCGTCCCTATCAGCTTACCCGCGCCGCAATCCACCCGCCCGCGTCCCGGCGCCGCGCTCAGTTGGACGTTTCGCTCCAGCCCAGCGTCTCGTCCACGGCCGCCCGGGTGATCGGATGGTAGAGGGCGCGCGTCTTCCGGTAGATCGCCAGCGCGGTCTTCTTGCCCTCGGGCGTCTTGGCCAGCTCCTCGAACAGCGGAGCCACGAACTTGCGGCGGCCCTGCACGGTGAGGAACCACCGCACGCGTGGCATCGCGGGCTCGTAGCCGTTCTGGACCGCGAGCCTCAGCCACCGGCCGAGGATCTCGAAGTTGCCGCTTTGCGTCAAATGGAACACCCGGTCCAGTTCGGCCAGCTTCGCAGCGCCGGCGTCCGGGGGGATCGCCCGCAGAAACCGGAGCCACTCCTGGGTGGACCAGCCCCGCGCGTCGAGGCGGCCCGCCGGCAACTCGCCCGCCAGCCAGGCCTCGGCCGCCTCGTCCACGTGAGCGAAGACGTCCGCCGGCGGCATCCACGCCCCCTCGGGGATGCCGGGTTCGTAGAGCCACTCCTGCAAAGGCACGGGGAAGGCCGGGTCGGCGCGGTTCAGCAGCCGGTACTGGAGGTCCTGCTGGAAGTCGGCCGTGGTGATGCTGCGGAAGGCGAACTGGTCGAAGTAGGCGCGCAGGTAACGGTCGAAACGCTCCCGGCCGTAAGCAGCTTCAAGAGTGTGCAGCAGCAGGGCGCCCTTCTGGTAGGCGACGGCGGTGAGCGCGTCGATCGGGTCGCGGCCCTTGAGGTCGATGTGCAGGATCTCGTCTCGCTCCGGCAGCCGCTCCAATTCCTCCTTCAACGCCTGCACGCCGAGCAGCGCCTCCATCTCCATCCTTCTGCGGCCGTAGACCTCTTCGACGATCCGGCGCGTCAAGTAGACCGTGAAGCCCTCGTTCAGCCAGAAGTCCCGCCACGTGGCGTTCGTCACCAGGTTGCCCGCCCAGGAGTGCGCCATCTCGTGGGCGATGAGCGAGACCAGGCTCTTGTCCCCGGCCAGGACCGTAGGCGTGGCGAAGGTCAGCCTCGGATTCTCCATTCCGCCGAAAGGAAAGCTCGGCGGCAGCACCAGGATGTCGTAGCGGCCCCAGCGGTACCGGCCGAAGAGCCGCTCGGCCGCTTCGAGCATCTGTTCGGCGTCCTCGAACTCCCGCGCCGCCTTGTCGATCACCTCGGGCTCGGCGTAGACTCCCGTGCGGTGGCTCAGTGCGCGGAACTCGATGTCGCCCACTGCCAGTGCAATCAGGTAGGCGGGTACCGGATTGGGCATCTGAAAGCGGTAATCGCCGTCGGCGGGCTCTTCCGGGCGATTGCCGGCGCTCATCACCGCGCGTAGCCCCTCGGGCGTCCGGATGTGGGCCGAATAAGGAATCTTCACCGCCGGGCTGTCCTGCAACGGGATCCAGCTTCGGGCGTGGATGGGCTGCGATTGCGTGTAGAGGTACGGATGCCGTTTGCCGGCGGTCTGCTCCGGCTCGAGCCATTGCAGCGCCGTCGCTCCTTCGGTGGTGCGGTAGCGGATCCTCACGTAGCCGTTCGAAAGCGGCAGATCGATCTCCAGCGGCGCGCCGAGGATCGGGTCCTCCTCTCCCAGCCGGAACGACGTCTCGTGAAAGCCGTGGCCGTCGGCCGAGACCTGCACCTCCTGGATCTCAAGCGCCCGGGTGTCGAGAATCAGCGGGCGGTTGCCCCGCCGCCGGGAGAATTCGAATGTCGCCGTGCCGAACAGCGCCTTCTCGTCGAAGTCCACCGCCAGGTCGAGCGCCAGATGGCGCAGCTCGACCTCGGCGGGATTCGAGTAGCTGTGGAGGTCCTCGGCCTCGGCGAGGGAATCCGGCACGCCCTCCGGCGCCGGCGAGCAGGCGAGGATTCCCAGCGCGGCGAATGCGGCCAGGCGAGCGCGCATCGTGGAGATTGCGATACTTTCAAACACGAAACTTACAGGTTATCCGATGTCGAAACCGATTTACGACGCCGTCATTTGCGGGGCCGGGCACAACGGCCTGGTCGCCGCCGCTTATCTCGCCAAGGCCGGCTGGAAGGTCCTCGTGCTGGAGCGGCGGGAACTGGTCGGCGGCTGCTCGGTCACCGAAGAGGTCTGGCCCGGCTACCGCGTCTCCACCGCCGCCTACCTGACGAGCCTGCTGCAGGAACGGATCGTCCGCGAGCTGGAGCTCGAACGCCACGGCTACGTGGTGGACGCCAAGGATCCGTCTTTCTTCTCTCCTTTCCCCGACGGCCGCACCCTCTTCTTTTGGCAAGACGAGGCGCAGACGCTGGCCTCGATCGCGCAGTTCTCCCGCCGGGACGCCGAGCGCTTTCCGGCCTACGAGGCGCACCTGGAGCGCATCGCCCGGTTCCTCGAGCCGATGCTGCTCACGACGCCGCCGGAGTTTCCGCCCCGCAGCCTGGGCGATCTGCCGGACTACATCCGGCTGCTCGCCCGTTTCCACGGCCTGGGGCGGCGGGAGACGGTCGCCCTGGTGCGGATCTTCACGCTCTCGGCGGCGGACTTCCTCGACGAGTGGTTCGAGTCCGACGAGTTGAAAGCCACCCTCGCCACCGACGCGGTGATCGGGGCCAACGGCGGGCCGCGCTCGCCCGGCACCGCCTACATCCTGTTGCACCACACCATGGGCGGCGTCGGCGGCAAGCGCGGGCTTTGGGGTTTCGTCCGGGGCGGGATGGGCGCTGTCTCGGAAGCGATCGCTTCGGCGGCCCGCGCGCACGGCGCGGAGATCCGCACCGGCGCGCCGGTGGCCCGCATCCAGGTCGCTTCCGGCACCGCCCTCGGAGTCGTCTTGGAGAACGGCGATGAGATCCCCGCGCGCATCGTGGTCAGCAACCTCGACCCCAAGCGCACCTTTCTCGAGCTCCTCGAGCCCCGCCGCCTCGATGGCGAGTTCGTCACCGCCGTCCGCCGCTACCGGTGCGAGGGAACCTCGGCCAAGATCAACCTGGCTCTCGACGGGCTGCCGCAGTTCCGCGCCGCCCCCGAGACCCCCGGCCCCCAGCACCGCGCCACCATGCACATCTGCCCGTCGATGGACTACATCGAGCAGGCCTGGGACGACGCCAAGTACGGCCGCCCTTCCCGCGCGCCGCTGCTCGAGCTGACGATCCCCACGATGTACGACCCGTCGCTCGCCCCCGAAGGCAAGCACGTCATGGGCATCTTCATCCAGTACGCCCCTTACCGGCTGCGCGAGGGCGATTGGGACGCGCTGCGCGAGAGCTTCTACGAGCACGTGATGAAAGCGCTCGAGGAGTACGTGCCCAACATCCGCGACATCGTCATCGAGCGGCAGGTCTTGACGCCGCTCGACATCGAGCGCCGCTTCGGCATCACCGGAGCCAACATCTTCCACGGCGAGATGAGTCTGGACCAGATGTACTGCATGCGCCCCGTCGCCGGCTGGGCGCGCTACCGGACGCCGGTCCGGGGGCTCTATCTGTGCGGGTCCGGGACGCATCCCGGCGGCGGCGTGATGGGCGCGCCGGGTTACAACGCCGCCCGGGAGATCCTTCGGGACGCCCGCCGGTGGTGACGGCGCCTCAAGCCGTCTTGGCGACGCGCCGGTGCTCCCTGGCGATCCCCCGGCAGATCAGCAGCCACACGGCGACGAGAACCAGGTTCACCAGCGCGAAGGCCCGGATGCCGAAGGCCAGTTGCGTACCGATGTAGACCACCGCCGCCTGCAGGGCGTCGCCGGTGCGGCCGAAGAAGGTGTCGATCGCCGCCTTGGCTTTGTACTTCGCCTCGCGCGAGGTCGGCAGGAAGAGCGCCTGCCGCACCGTGTTGTTCAGCGAGTAGTCCGTCGAGTTCTCGAAGATTTTCGTCACCCGGATCACGCGCAGGATCGGCATCGCCGCCGTGACGGCGTAGGTGGTAGCCGAGATCACGGGCAGCACGAACAGCGATCCCCGGACGCCGATGTACTTGAAAAAGCGCGACACCAGGAAGGTCTGCACCAGGAATCCGGCCAGGTTCACCCAGAAGAAGAAGTCCCCGTAAAACGCTCCGATGAAGGCGCCGCGCTGGGCCTCGAAGGCCGCCCCGGCGCCGATTTGCGCGATGGCCGTCGTCTCCACGAGCTTGCCCAGGATGAACTCGCCCACCGTGTTCACCATGTTCAACAGCAGGACCAGGAAGGCGATCAGCCGCAGGTAGCGGTTCTGGAAGACGAGTTTGAATCCCCCCTCCGGACTCAGGCGCTCCCGGGCCGTCTCGGCCACCGCCGTGCTCGCCCCGCTCACCATGCGGTTCGTCACGATGATCAAGAGGATGAACAGCCCGAGCATTCCCGCCGCTACGCTCATCAGCTCCCACGGCCCCAGCCGCTCGATGAACACCGACGTCGCCTTCGCTCCCACCAGCGCCCCGAAAGAAACGCCGATCCCGATGATCGGGAACAGCCGCTTGCCCGCCTCCTCGCTGTAGAGGTCGTTGGCGAAGGCCCAGAACTGCGACACGATCATGAAATTGAAGATGCCGAGCCAGATGTAGTAGGGCACGCCGATGTGCAGGCCGGCGTGTCCCGCCAGGATGAACAGCACGAGGTTGCCGATGAAGAACAGCGTCATGCCCGAGAGCAGCCAGACGCGGTTCACCCGCGAGGCGAAGGCGCCGTAGAGCGGTACGACGAAGATGAACAGGATCGCCTGAGCGGCGCTGGCGTAGCTTTTCACCTCGGCCCCGGCCTCCGACAGGATCAGCGCCTCGCGGATCGGCTTCAGGATGTAGTAGAGCGCCATCATGTTGAAGGCGTTCAGCGCCAGCAGCAACACCGCGCCGCCCTCGCCGGGACGGACGTCGCTGAACAAACCCAGCACGCGCTCGATCGGGCCCTTTCGTGCTTCCATCGCGATCTCCGCCTTCCGCCGCCCCCGGGTTCGTCCCGCAGCGCGGCTCCACTTAGTGTACCCGGATCGGCTCCGGGCCACGGCCCCCCTGCAAGCCCGTGCGCCCGGCCGCGTTTGTTAGAATTTCCCGGTGTCTCCTGCGGCGTCCTCACGGCTCACCCGCCTGATCGCCTCCCTGCTGCCCGGCATCTTCATGGTCGGCTACGTGATCGGCACGGGCAGCGTCACCACCATGGCCGCGGCCGGGGCGCGCTACGGCATGTCCCTGCTGTGGACGCTGGTTCTCGCCAGCCTTTTCACCCACATCATGTTCGCCGCCATCTCCAAGACGACGATGGTGAGCGGGCAGACGATGCTGTGGAACTTCCGCCGGCACTTCGGCGGTCCGGTGACGCTCTTCATCGTGCTGGCCATGGCGACCACGCAGATCGCCTCGATCATCGGCGTCATGGGCATCGTCACCGACGTCGTCCGCGAATGGTCGCGGCCCTTCACTGGCGGGGAAGGGATCAGCCGCGTCTGGAGCGCACTGTTCTTCATGGGCCTGCTGCTCTGGCTGTTCTGGAACGGGCGGCACCGCCTCTTCCTGAAGGCCGTTTCGTTTCTCGTCGCCTTGATGGGCGTCTCCTTCTTCCTGACGGCATTCGTCGAGCCTCCGTCGATCGGCCAACTGGCCCGTGGTCTGGTCCCCGCCATCCCCCAAGCCGGCAAACCGCACCTGCTCATCGCCGGCATGGTGGGCACCACGCTGGCCTCGGTCTGCCTCTTCAGCCGGAGCATCGTGATCCGCGAGGAGGGTTGGAAGCCCGAGGAACTGCCCAAGGCCTACCGGGATTCGCTCGTCTCGGCCGTGCTGCTGCTCGTCATCAACGCGGCCATCATGGCCTGCGCCGCCGGCACGCTCTACGTCCAGGGCATGCCGGTGGAGCGCGCCATCGACATGGTGAAAACGCTCGAGCCTCTAGCCGGCCGCTTCGCCGCCACGATGTTTGTCGTCGGTATCGTGGCGGCGGGCTTGAGCTCGCTCTTCCCCAACTACGTCCTCGGACCGTGGATGATCTCGGACTACCTCGGCAAGCCCCGCGACATGAGCCGCACGGGCTACCGCGTCCTGGTGCTGGCGACGGCTTCCTTCAGCCTCGTGGTGCCGCTCTTCGGCGGCAGCCCGGTGGAGATCATGATCGCTTCCCAAGCCGTCAGCCCCCTCGTGATGCCCCTGATCACGCTCTTCACCTGGCTGCTACTGTTGAAGAAGGAGTTCGTAGGGCGATGGCGCAACAGCGTATGGATGAACGCGGGGCTGGCGGTGACGCTGCTCTTCACGCTGGTGATGCTGGGCATCGCCGTTTCCGGCTTCCTCCGCAAGATCGCCGGTTAGCGGGCCTGATCCTGGCAGCCGCGCTGGCCGGGGTTGCGGCGTCCGCCGCGCCGCCTGCTGAAGAGGCCCCACACCGGGCTTCCGGCTCGATCACCGTCAACGGGCAAAGGATCGAGTTCCAGGGCGCGGTGGCCGTCTGGGACGCCGACGAGAAGACGATCACCGTGGGCCTCTTTCCCTATGCCGTGGGCGAGGACGACGCCGCGCGCGCGACGAAAGAGAGCATCCAGGCCGCGGCGGCCTCGCGCGGCGCTTCTTCCCCGGCGGGCGGGCCCGTGGCGGCGATCGTATTGCGCTTCCGCAAGCGGCCCAAACGTCTTTCCGTGGACGCGGTCGATTCGTTCTCCGTCCGCGTTCGCGGCCTCACCGCCGAGGACGAGACCTTCGGCGTCACGCGCCGGACCCGCCGGGAGCTGTCCGAGTCGATTTCCACGCTCGAAGGGCAGCTCAAGCGCCCCGAGGGGACGATCCGGATCGCCAGCTCCGGCTCGGACGCCATGTACGCCGGCACGATCGAGTGGCAGCTGACCGCCGAGACCTCCGTGCAGTTCCGGAAACGCCGGTAACCGGACCGGCGGTCGGCGCGGTCTAATGGACGAGGCGGTTCGTCATGCGTATGCGACTGTCGCTTGCCGACGCGGTCCTCTGCGCTGTGGCCGGGCTTGCCTTTCCCGGCCCGCAGACGGTGACGCTCGGCCAACGGGGGACGCCGGCCGAGATCCGATCCCCTGCCGCCGCCGAGGCCGCCGAAGCGGCGCAGGAACCGGCTTCCCTCGAAGGCGTTGTCATCGACCGTGTCACGGAAGCGCCGGTGCGCAAGGCCCATCTCGTTCTCGCCGGCGCAGGCCGGGAATGGGACAACGCTTACTCGGCCGTCTCCGATTCCTCCGGACAGTTCCGCTTCGCGGACGTTGCTCCCGGCCGGTACCGCCTGTGGGTTTCCAAGAACCGCTACACCCGTTTCTCCTATGGAGAACGCCGCCCCGGCGGCCGGGGCGCGATCCTGACCCTGCGGCCGGGGGCGCGCCTCGACGATCTGGTTCTGAAGCTCACACCGGCCGCCGTCGTCGCCGGCCGAGTCCTCGACGAAGACGGCGAACCGGTGGCTTATGCTCGCGTGAACGTTCTCCGATACCGCTACGTGGACGGCGAGAAACGGCTCATGGCGGTCAACCGCGGCGCCTCCACCAACGACCTCGGCGAATACCGGCTTTTCGGCCTGGCGCCCGGCCGCTACTACTTATCGGTGACCTACCAGAGACCTACAGTGTCTTTCGCGCGCCCCCGGAACGGCCGCGAGACCCCCGCTGAAAGCCAGGCTTACCCCACGCTTTACTACCCTGGAGTCCCGGATGTGAGCCAGGCGGCCCCGCTGAAGCTCGGGCCGGGCGAAGAGCGCCGGGGCATCGACTTCCGCCTGACGCCCGCCCGGGCGGTAACCATATCCGGCCGCGTCCGGGGAGCTTCGGGCCGCATCCTGGTGGCGCTCCGGCGGCAGCGCGAATCCTCACGGGTCACCCGGGGCCCCGGCGTCGTCGCCGATCGGAAGACCGGCGAGTTCTTCATCGAGGGCGTGCTGCCCGGCGCTTACGTGCTTCAGGCCGTAACGACGCGGGAGAGCGACCGGCTTTTCGCCCGCGTGCCGGTCGTCGTCGGCCCCGATGGCCTGCGGGACGTCGTACTGGAGCTGAGACCCGGAGTGAAGGTCTCCGGCCGGGTGGCTTTCGACGGCGAAGCTCCCGAGGGCTCCCTCGAGAAGATCCGCGTGTCGCTGTTGGCCTCGGCAAACATATTGTTTTTCGGGAGCCGCGGCGGCCGGGTGGACCCGGAGGGCCGCTTCGCGCTGGAAAGCATCGTCCCCGGCAGGCATCGTGTCCGGGTCCACGGGCTGCCGGACGGAGCCTATCTGAAGGCGGCCGTCGTCGAGGGCTCCGATGTGCTGGAAGACGGCCTCGATGTTCCCGAGGCCGGCCTTGCCGGGCTCAGCATCACGATCGGTTTGCGGGCGGCCCTCGTCACCGGAGCCGTCCTCGACGAAGACGGCCGCCCCGTCGCCGGCGCCACGGTGGTGCTCGCCCCCGAGCGCCGCCGCCGCACGGACCTGTTCCGGAACGTCACGACCGACCAGTACGGCCGCTTCCTGATTGAAAGCATCGCGCCGGGAGCCTACCAGCTCTTCGCTTTCGACGATATCGAGTCCGGCGCCTGGCGCGACCCGGATTTCCTGGCCGAGTGGGAGGACGTGGCCGAAGAGATCGAACTCGAGGAGGGCAGCCGCGAGGCCGTGGAACTTGAGCTGATCCTGGTTTCCGAGGGGCAGTGAACGGGGTAGCAAAGGCGGTTCTGGCGGCGCTGCTCGCCTGCCCGTGGCCGGCGGCGGGGGGTGCGGACGACACCGCCGCCGTGGCGGGCCGGGTGCTCGACGCGAAGACCGGCAAGCCTCTCAAGAAGGCTCGCATCGAACTGGAGGAAGCGGTCCGCGTTCGGAACCTGGCGGACTACCAGCGCCGGCGCCGGTATTCCGCCCGTACCGGCGCCGACGGCCGCTTCGAGATCTCCGGGATCGCGCCCGGCCGTTACCAATTCACCGCCTCGCGGCCCGGGTACGCGCCCCAGGACTGGACCGGTAAGATGGGCTGGAACGCCTGGACGGCCGTCACCCTGCGCCCAGGCGAACGACTCGAGAATGTGGTCTTCCGCCTCCAGCGCGCAGCCGTCGTGACCGGCCGCGTGACGGATCCCGACGGTGAGCCCGTGCCGGAGGCGCCCGTGACTCTCTTCGCGGTCTCCTGGTCCCGCGGGCGGCCGCTCTTTTTGCCCCACCGGACGGCGGAGACCGACGACCGGGGCCTCTACCGCCTCTTCCACGTCATGCCCGGGCGCTACTACCTGGGCCTGGAGGTAGGAAGAGCTTCCGACACGCCTTTCGTCCACTTCTGGCCGGGGACGTTGGACCCTGAACGGGCCGAGCCGATCGTGCTGAAGGCCGGCGAAGAGGTCCCCGGCATGGACATGATCTACTACGTCCCTCCTGCAACGGTGGTGAGCGGCAAAGTCGTGGGGCCGGACGGTTCGCCGGTTCAGAACGCCAACGTGAGCGTAGTGCCCGCCGTCGAAGGGCCGCCGCCGTCGCCGGGATTCCAGCGCGCCGACCCCGAAACGGGCGAATTCGAGTTGCACGCCCTGCCGGGCTCCGCCATCCTGGTTGCCAGGACGTTCGACCGGAAGCCGGAACTGCTGGCCCGTATGCTCCTCGAGATCCCACAGGCAGGGCTGCGCGATCTCGTGGTGCGATTGCACGCTGGAACGATGGTAAGAGGCCGCGTCGTGACAGCGGGCGAACTCCCGGCGAGGTTCCGCTTGGGTCTCTCCCCCACCTGGAGCTGGCCTCAGATCTACCGGTCCACTACGGTCGGCGACGATGGGAGCTTTCTGCTCCGCGACGTCTTCCCTGGCCGGTACTATCTCGAGACGCCGGATCTGCCCAAACGGGCCTACGTGGCCGCTGTGTGGGCCGGTGAGGAGCCGGTGGGGGAGGTCCTGGGAGTCGGCCCTGACGGGACGCCGGTGGAGTTGCGGGTCGAGATCCGCTGGGACACGCGCACCGTCCGGGGCGTCGTTCGGGATCGGGAGGGGAATCTCCTGCCGGGCGCGACCGTCGTCGCTTTGCCGCCTCGGGGCCGCTGGAAGTGGTGGACCCGCTACCGTTCCGGGCACACCGATCAGAACGGCGCGTTCGTCATCAAGCATGTCCCGCCGGATTCGTTTCTCGTCGCCGTCGAGCGCCTCGATCCGGACGCCTGGGCGGCCTCCCGGTTCGCTCCGCGATACGCCCCCTACGCCGAACCGCTGGGCGATGCCGAGGCCGACGTGGAACTCACCGCCTTGCCCGCTCCGGAGTGAATCGCCGGCGCCGGACGCCAGGGGCGGCGCCCCCCTCAGCGCCGCTTCTTGGGGAAGATCTCGGCCGGGTCCGACGGCTTGAACTCGAAGACGCGGTCGTCTACGTAAGCCCGCAGGGTCGCTTTGCCGATCGGGCGGTTGTAGGTGGGATAGAAGATCGCCCCGTCGGTCGAGTCCCCCGGCTGAAGCTCCGTCTCGACGAAGGCGATGGCGCTGGCCGCCGCCGCCGCCTTCAACTTCTTCGAACTCGTGAACGCCAGCGCCGCCTGCCGGCGCTGCTCGTAGCCGTTCGTCGCCCGGATCCGCTGCAGCCCGTACAGGCCCATCTCGTAGGTGGTCACCAGCTTGATAACGTCGTTCGACGAAGCGTTGCGCACCAGACGATTGATCACGTAGAGGGCCGGTACGGCCTGGATCACTTCGCCGGACTGGGTCTCGATCTGGAAGTCTTCCGGACGGATCATGACCGGCTCGGGCGAGCCGTTCGACACCGCCACCTGGATGACGGCGAACTCGCGGATCTGCGTCGGCAGATGCGCGAACATGATCGTCAGGCCGCGGCGGGTCAGCGTCTGATACTTGAGCCCGCCGGATTCGAACTCGATCACCTGCCCCGCCGGCAGCAGGGGCGCGAGCAGCGCCGCAACCACCCCGGCCGCGAGTTGGCGACGCAACGTCATCCTACTTCCATGATAGTGTTCGGCGGGGCGGTTGGTTCGGTTGACGGAAACGGCGGAGGTCGCAGGGGCGCGCCCGGCTCAGAGCTGGCCGCTGCGCAGCTTCTCGGTGACCTTGGCGAGTTCCTTGCGCAAGAGCGGATTCTCCGGGTAGCGCGCGGACAGCTCGGCGAGCAGCCTTCGCGCCCGCTCCGGCTGGCCTTCCCGCAGGCAGATGATCGAAAGCAGGATCTTGGCGAACGGCCCCAGGTAACGGCCCTTGGCGGCCACCAGCTCGAGGTTCTCGAAGGCCTGCTTCTTGCTGCCCTTGACGCCTTCCATTCGGACGAACCAGCGGATGAAGAACGGCAGCGATCCGATCAGGTACTCATTGATGCCCGTCGTCAGATACGCGTCGTAGAACTCCGGCTCCACCTTCAGCAACCGCACCGCGTGTTTGTTCGACGCCCGGGCGTTCTTCAGGCTGGAAAGCCCTTTCTTCTCCACCAGCGCCTTGTAGTCGGTGAGCACGCCTTCCTTCAGGGACAGGGCGAACAGGGCGTTGACGTCGTCGGGGTCGCGCTCCAGGCGTTTCCTGGCCAGTAGCTCGGTCTCGTCCAGCGCCGCCTTCAACCGCTCCCGGATTACCGGGTTCGGCTTGAGCTTCTTCTTGCTGGCGATCTTCTTGTCGTCTTCGAAGAACTCGCTTTCCAGGATGGCCAGCCGGTCCAGTTCGTAGAAGAGGTAGGCGGCCGCGCGCATTCCCGGGCCGAGGGGGTCTTCCGGCGATTCGGCGATGTGCCTGTCCAGGATCCGGTGGGTGCCGGTGAAGTCGAAGTTGTACAAGCGGTCGAGGGCCTCCTCGATGCAGCGGTGGACTTCGATGTCGGAAGCCGAGGACGGCCAGGCGACCGACAGCAGCAACAGCAGAACGACGAGCATACGGTGACTTTAGGTACCCAGCGGCAAACTCCTTCAGTGTAACAGAGATCCGGGAAGTTGTAACAAGAACCGCCACCCCGCCGGCCGGCGCTTCACCTTAGCCGAACAGGCGCTCGAAGAACTCCCGTGTCCGCGCCTGGATCTGCGCCAGTTCGACGTCCGGCGGCTGGTCATGAAGGTGATCCGGCGTCCAGCGGCTGATCAGGCGGTGCACGGCCTCCAGCTTGTAGCGGGTCCGCGGCAGCCGCCCGCCGGAGTGGCCCGAATAGACCCTGAGGGCGTGGTCCACCGCCCGGTAGAAAGTGGCCGCGTCGCGCAGGAAGTTCGCGTCGGCGCGGTCCAGATGGCCCATCCGCTCCAGGATGTCGATGCGCGCCGGCGTGTTCAGCACCTTGAAGAACATCCCTGCCGCCTTCAGCCGCAGGTACATCAGGCAAAAATCGATGTCGTAGTAGCCGCCGCGGCCGGCCTTCAGCGGGTTGCTCTCGCCCTGCTCCTTCTCCAAGCGCATGCGCATCTCCCAGAGCTGTTTCTTGGAGCGGGCCGTCTGCCCGTAGCGCCGCCAGTCGATGTCCTGCAGCTCGTTGAGGAAACGCGTGCCCCGCTCCAGGTCTCCCGCCACCGCCCGGGCTTTCATATAGGCAATCCCCTCCCAGGCCTGGGCCTTGCTGGTGAAGTAGTCGCGGAAGCTCTGCTCGGTCTGCACGAGCATGCCTTCGCGGCCGTTGGGCCGCAGGCGCGTATCGATGGCGAAGATCACCCCCTCGCCAGTGTAAGCCGTCACCTGTCGGATCAGCCGTTCGGCGACGCGGGTCCAGAAGGCGATCTCGCCGGCGTCCTCGTCCGGGATCACGAAGACCAGGTCGGCGTCGGAGGCGATGTCGAACTCCAGCATCCCCAGCCGGCCCAGGGCGATCACCGTCATCTTGTTGTCCGGCTCGTAGAGGGGATTCTCGGGCTTCGCCGAGGCGAGCACGTCCCGCACCGCCATGCGGTAGGCCGCGGCCAGGGTCGCATCGGCGAGTTCTGAGGTCAGCTTCAGGGTGTCGAAGATGGGCGTCGGCAGGCAGATGCTTTCGGCCTGGATGCGCAGCATGTGACGCTGGAACAGGCGCCGGAGCTCATTGGCGTCTTCGACCCGCTCGAAGGTTTCCCGGGGCACGCGATAGGTGCCGGGTTCGGCGCGCATCTGCCGGATCTCTTCGAACAGTTCCGGCTTGCGAACCAGCACGTCGCCGAAGTGCGAGCTTTCTTCGAACAGGTCGAAGACGTAGCCGGCCAGCACCGGATCGGTGTCGAGCTGCTCGAGCCAGTCCGGCCGGTGAACGACGTGCTCGAGGAAGTGCTCGAAGGTCTTGGCGCCCCGTTTGAGGTGGCTGCGGGCCAGAGCCGCGGCCAGCCCCGGCGCTTTTTCATCCAGCAGGCGCACCAGGTTCGTCTTGGCGGGCTCGAGGTAGTCGGTCTCGCTGGGGTCCGATTCGGGCGGCGCTTCGATCGGCGCTTCGGGGCTCGGCCCGTAGTAGACCGGCTGCTGGGAGTGGATCACCCGGGCGTAGATCTCCTGCGTCGTCCGCAGATGCTGCTCGAGCTGCCGCTTCAGCAGCTCGGCTGAAGGCTCCTCGCCGGGCTTGTGCGGCATCGAACGGGCCAGCCGGTCGAGCTCCGCCTCGGAGTCGGGCAGTGTGTGCGTCTGGCGGTCGTCGTAGAGCTGCAGCCGGTGCTCGAGGTGCCGCAGGAAAGTGTAGGCCGCCGCCAGCCGGGAGTACTCGCTGTCGGAGAGCAGCTCCTTGTCGTGCAGCCGCCGCAGCGCCAGCAGCGTGCCGGGATGCTGCAGCCAAAGCTCGCGCCCGCCGTGCAGCCGCTGCAGGCACTGGACCAGGAACTCGATGTCCCGGATCCCGCCGGGGGCGAGCTTGATGTCCAGCCCTGCTCGTTTCCGCTTCGCCGCCACCTTCTCGCTGATGCGCTGCCGCGTCTCCGAGACCGACTCCACCGCCGAGAAGTTCAGCGTCGAGGTGTAGATGAGCGGCTGAACGAACTCCAGCACTTGCCGGCCCGGCTCCTGGTCGCCCGCGCAGACCCGCGCCTTGATCAGCATCTGCAGCTCCCAGTCGCGGGCCCGGGTCTCGTAGTATTTCTTGGCCGCCTCCACCGAGATCGAAACCTCGCCGAGGCGCCCCTCCGGGCGCAGCCGTAGATCCACCCGGTAACACTTGCCCTCCAGCGTGTGGGCCGAGAGCAGCGTAGTGAGCTGATTGGCCAGCTTGGCGAAGAACTCCCGGTTCGAAATCCTCTCCGGCCCGGCCGTCTCCCCCTCGCCGGAGTGGACGAACATCAGATCGATGTCCGAAGAGTAGTTCAGCTCCGATCCGCCCAGCTTGCCGAGGGCGATGATCGAGAAGCCGCACCGGGCGAGCTTCCCGCTCCGGTCCCGGTACTGCGGCTCCCCGTAGCGATTCTCGAGCGCCGTGCGCACCCGCCGCTGAGTCACTTCCAGAATGGCGTCGGCCAGGTGCGAGAGCTCTTCGGTGATCTCGGCTAGGGTGGCGTAGCCGAGCAGGTCCCGGACGGCGATGCGCAGGATCTGCCGCCGCCGGAACCGCGCCAGCAGCAACGGCTCCGGTTCCCCCTCGCCCAGCCACGCTTCCAACTGGCGGCGCATCTCGCGGGAGGTGCGCACGCGGTACAGGTCCCCCTCGCGGGTAAGTTCCTCGATCCATTCCGGGTGCTCGAGGATCGCCTCGCTCAGGAACCGGCTGGTCGAGAAGATCGCGATCAGGTACTGCACGTACAGCGGCGCCAGCATGAGCCGCCGGAACGCCTCCGGCTGACGCTCCCGGAGGCGCGAAAGGTAGCGCACGGCGGCGTCCGGATCGGCGCAGTTCTTCAGCAGCAGCCCCAGCCGCTGCAGCGGCGCCTCGGGAAGGTCGGCGGCGATTTCCGCCAGGGCGGCGCCGGCCGGGCCGGCGTCGCGGAAG